>Ga0307510_10005504_pt1 | contig 15091 bp, 11 predicted proteins | sample 12_EM_MG_FD_207224 | JGI IMG/M metagenome (GOLD analysis project Ga0307510, IMG submission 207224) | Populus trichocarpa ectomycorrhiza microbial communities from riparian zone in the Pacific Northwest, United States - 12_EM | ecosystem: Host-associated > Plants > Roots > Unclassified | place...
CGTGGCTGCGCTGGTCCCAGTGCACGGTCCGCACGACCCCGCGCAGGGCGGCCCGCTGGAAGTGCCAGGAGTCCTGGTTCAGGCAGTATCCGTGACTGAAGACGACGGTGACGGGGGCCGGCGCCTTGCGTCCGAAGAGCCGCCGCCGCTTGGGCGTGACGGCGACAGTCGGCTCGATGTCGTCGACCTCGTAGTACAGCTCGGTGCCGTCGTCGGCCTGCGCCGTACCGGGCGTGCCGCGCAACGAGCCGTACGGCCCGGTGGAGTCGAGCGCCAGCCGGGCCCGCTCGCGCATCCCGCGCCCGACGGTCATCCGCTCTATGGCGACACCGGCCGCGGCACCGGCGGCGATCACACCTATCGCGGCACCGGCGATACCGGTGACCTTCCGCCAGTTCCCGCCCGCCCCCGCGGCGGCGGAGGCGACCGCGGCGACCGCCTCCGCACTGCTCTCGCTCACGTGCCGCTCCTCTTCACGTCAAGACCCTGCGCTACGTCGTCTCCCTCATACCCGGGAATGATCTCCGGCACGACCTCGGGGACGACTTTGGGGCCAACCCCGGGACCGCCCTCACCGATGACCTCGGGGACGACCTCGCCGACGACCTCATTGACGTAGACGCGGGGAACGCGTGTTCCGATGCGGGTGACGATCTCGTAGGCGATGGTCCCGGCGGCCTGCGCCCAGTCCTCGGCGGTGGGCTCACCACGGTCACCGGCCCCGAACAGAATCGCCTCGGCACCGACTTCGGGCTCGTCCCCACCCAGGTCTACGACGAACTGGTCCATGGCGACCCGCCCGGCGACCGTCCGCCACTTCCCGCCGACGAGCACGGGCCCGGTACCGGAGGCGTGCCGCGGAATGCCGTCCGCGTAACCGACGGGGATGAGGCCGAGGGTGGTCGCACCCGGGGTGACGTAGTGATGTCCGTAGCTGACACCGTGCCCGCCCGGCACCTGCTTCACGAGCGCGACGGACGCCTTCAGGGACATCACGGCCCGCAACCCGAAATCGTCCGGGGACCCCACCTCGGGACTGGGCGAGATGCCGTAGACGGCGATGCCGGTCCGGACGAGGTCGAAGTGCGAGTCGGAACGGGTGAGCGTGGCAGGCGAGTTGGCGATGTGCCGCACTTCGGCCCGCACCCCGCGCTCTTCCGCGTACGACACCATCTCGCGGAAGAGGGCGAGTTGGGCGTCGATGGAGGGGTGCCCGGGTTCGTCGGCGCAGGCGAGGTGGGACCAGAGCCCGGTGATACGGAGAAGCCCGTCACCCTCGGCGCGCAGGGCGGCGGCGATCAGCTCGGCCCAGTCGTCGCCGGGCTGACACCCGTTACGCCCGAGCCCGGTGTCGGCCTTGAGCTGCACGCGCGCGGGAAGCCCGACGGCACGAGCGGCCGCGGTGACCTCCTCCAGGGCCCACATCCCGCTCACCGACACATCGAGATCGGCCTCGATGGCCTCCCGCCAGGGCCCGCCCGGCGTCCACAGCCAGCACATGATCCGCACGCCGTCGGGCAACCCGGCACGGGCCCGCAGGTCAAGCGCCTCTTCGGGCGTGGCGGTACCAAGCCAGGTGGCTCCCGCCTCGACGGCCGCACGCGCGCAGGGCACAGCCCCATGGCCGTACGCGTCGGACTTCACGACGGCCATGAGGGCCGCGCCCGGCGCGAGGGCGCGCAGGGTCCGCACATTGGCCCGCAGGGCGCCCAGATCGATCTCGGCGCGGGCGCGCAGCGGTGCGGTGGGCTGGGTGGTTGTCTCATTCATGGCACCCCCAGTGTCTCAGAGAGGACTGACACCCCCTCTGAGCCCTCCTAGTTCCCGGGCCGGTGCCCCCACACGTACACACGGTCGCCCTTCTTGAGGACGCCCCAGAGCTTGCGGGCGTCGGCCAGCCGGAGGTTGACGCAGCCCCAGGAGCCGACGGTGGTGTAGATGCTGCCGTAGACGGCGTGGAAGGCGATGCCCCCGTCGAAGAACTGGGCATACGGCATAGGGCTGTTGTAGAGCGTCGACCAGTGGTTCTTGTGCTTCCAGTAGATCTTGTGCCAGCCGCCCCGGGTCACATGCCCGGTGCGTCCACTGCGCATCGGCACCGGCCCGAGGACGACCTTCTTCCCCTTCTGCACCCAGGTGAGCTGCCGGTCGAGATCGACACAGGCGACGCGGTACTTGCTCACCGGACACTTGCGGGCAGCGTTCGGATTCTTCTTCGCGCCAATCAGCTGCATACGCGCCCAGGTGACGGGCCCCGCGAACCCGATGGCGGGCTTAATACCCTGCTTCTTCTGAAAGGCACGGATGGCCTTGCAGTCGGCGCCCGACTGCTTCCCGTCCACCTTCAGCTTCAGCCACCGTTCCACACCCCGCTGATACGGCCCGGTCTGCTTGCTACAGGTCACCTTGGCGACGGCGTCGGCGATCGGCACGTACTCGACGAGCGCGTAGGTCCCCACGGCGGCGTCCCGAGGCTCGACCCTGTCTTCTTCAGCGGTAGGCGTGTACACCTCCGGCGCGAGCGCCTGATCGGGCGTATCGATCTGCCACGGCTGATACGGCCCCGGCGCCACCCCTGGCACCAACTCGGTCTCCCCGGGCCCCGCCGCCGGCGCCACCGGCGGCACCGGCCCGTCGGCCCAGGCACTACCGGCCCCGACGGGGAGGGCGATCACCGCGGTGAGCAGCACCGCGATACTTCTGTGCGCGATTCGTGTACTGATCATGCGATCAGAGAAACGTGACGGTACGGGGAGGCCGGGGCGGCGCGCGGTGGGGGTCACCCTTATTGACGAGCGCAATTGACGAACAGGACTTTTGAACGCAGGCCAGCGCAACTCAGCCCGTCGCGCCCTTCAACACAGGCCGGCACAACTCAGCCCGTCCGGCGTTTGAGGACGAGGCCCCTTCAGGGCCGATCGGGGGGCTAGGGGGCGGAGCCCCCAGGCGGGGCGGAAGGGGCGGCAGCCCCTGGGGATGGGACGGGTAAGGGCGGCGGGGGCGAAAGAAACTCAGCCCCGCACATCCCGCCAGGCAACCCGAACCGCCTCAGCCACATCATGCGCCCCCACCGGCGCCCCATCCGCAGCCAACCTCCCCGCCAGCCCATGCAAATACGCCCCCACACTCCCCGCGTCGAACGCCGACAACCCCGCCGCCAACAACGACCCGGCCAGCCCCGACAACACGTCCCCACTCCCCGCCGTAGCCAGCCACCCGGTACCCGTCGCGTTCACCCGCACCGCCCCACCCCCCGAGTCGGCGACAAGCGTGGTCGACCCCTTGAGCAACACGGTCGCCCCATACCGCCCGGCCAACTCCCGCACGGACTCCAACCGAGCCCCTTCGACCTCCTCCCGAGGAACCCCGAGCAACGCGGCCGCCTCACCCGCGTGCGGAGTCATCAACGTCGGCGCCCGACGCCCCCGCACCGCGCCCGGATCGACCAACCGCAACCCGTCCGCGTCGATGAGCACAGGCACATCAGCGGTAACGACATCCGCCACGGCCGAGGCATCGTCACCCGCCCCCGGCCCGACGACCCACGCCTGCACCCGCCCGGCCTTGAGCGGCCCGCCCTCGGACACCAGCACCTCGGGAAACCGGGCGATCACGGCATCAGCGGCGGGCCCGACGTACCGCACGGCCCCCGCCCCACCCCGCAACGCCCCGGCGACAGCGAGCACCGCAGCCCCCGGATACCGCCCGGACCCGGCGGCGATCCCCACAACTCCCCGCCGGTACTTGTCACTCTCAGCCCCCGGCACCGGCAGCAACTCCGCCACATCCGCATGCTGCAAGGCCTCCAACGCGGCCTCGCCGGGCAGCTCATCCCCCAGCCCGATGTCGACGAGCCGCACGGCCCCGGCGTACTCCCGCGCGGGATCGATCAACAACCCAGGCTTGTGAGCCCCGAAGGTGACGGTGACGTCGGCCCGCACGGCGGCCCCCCGCACCTCACCACTGTCCGCATCGACCCCGCTGGGCAGATCGACAGCGACGACGACGCCCTGGGAGTCCGAGGCAAGCCCGGCCAGCCGAGCGGCATCCGGCCGCAGCCCACCCCGCCCCCCGATCCCGACGATCCCGTCGAGAACGAGATCGGCGCGGAGGAGGACCTCCTCGGCATCACCGGGTGCGACGGTCCGCCCACCCGCCCGCGACAACGCGGCCAGCCCGCCGGCATGAGCCCGCTCAGGCGCGAGCAGCACAGCCACGACCCCGGCGCCCCGCCGAGCCAGCCGCGCCCCCGCGTACAGGGCATCGCCCCCGTTGTCCCCGCTCCCCACCAGCAGCACGACCCGGCTGCCGTAGACCCGCCCCAGCAACTGGGCGCAGGTGACGGCGAGTCCGGCCGCGGCCCGCTGCATGAGCGCACCCTCCGGAACCCGCGCCATCAACGCCCGCTCGGCCGCCCGGACCGTCTCCACACCGTACGCAGTACGCATGGGTTCGAGTCTGCCCCGAAACCGCTGTTTCTTCACGGTCACTTCTTCCGCCTGAAGGGCCCAGTGGACGAACTCCCCCTCACCCCTCCGCGATCACCACCGCCGAGGCCACCCCAGCGTCGTGGCTGAGCGAGAGGTGCCACGACCGCACCCCCAGTTCGGCCGCGCGCGCCGCCACCGTCCCGGTCACCCGCAGCCGGGGCCGCCCGCTGTCCTCGACGTACACCTCGGCGTCCGTCCAGAGCAGTCCGGCCGGGGCGCCCAGCGCCTTCGCCAACGCCTCCTTCGCGGCGAAGCGCGCGGCGAGGGACGCGGGCCCCCGCCGCTCCCCGCTCGGCAGCAGCAACTCGCTGTCCTGGAAGAGGCGTTGGGCCATTCCGGGCGTACGCGCCAGGGATGCCGCGAACCGGTCGATCTCGGCCACGTCGATACCAACCCCGATGATGCTCATGCGGAGCACCCTACGGCCGTGGCCTGCGCGTCCCCGCGCGTCCCTGCGCGAACGCCGCGAGGGGGTGGTACGTGGCCGAGGCCACATACCACCCCCTCCCCCGTCGCGGTTCAGGTGCGCGTCAGCGTGTAGTCGCCGCCGACGTTGTCGAACGTGGTCACGATGCCGTACTCGCCGGTCCGCGTCGGCGTGAAGGTCACCGAGACCGGCTGCCCACCGGAATTGGACCCGACGGCGGACGCCACCGCGGAGCCGCGGTTCTGGACGAACGTCGACGGATTGCCCGGATCGTCGCCCATGACGAACAGGCTCGCCACCGAGATCGGGCTTGTCGTGGTCAGCGTGATCGTCACCGGCACACCCGCGGTCAGCGGCGTGTCCTGCACGGCGGCGACCTGCGAGTCGTCCAGGTGGAACGTGGTGGACGACCCCGGCTGCAACGCGCCGAAGCCCATCACGGACTCGATCGTGTAGGTACCGGGTCCCCGGAACTGGCTCACCCGTGGGTAGTAGTCGCCCACCGGCCGCAGATTCGAGTCGATCGCGACGAAGTCGACCGCCTGGTCGTTCAGGGAGCTGCTGCCGAGAAACGACGTCTGCGCCCGGTCGTCGTACAGCTGGAGGTCGAAGTCGGTCGGATTCGACGGCCGCAACGCGACCACGGACCACGACTGGACGGCGGTGTTGAGGCCGAAGTTCTGCGGCGGTGTGGGAGAGGTGAACGTGGGGAGGAACTGGCCCCGGGCGTCGATCAGGGGCCTGCGGTACCCGTAGTCGATCGTGTTCTGGTAGATCGACCCCAGCGAGGAGTCGGACACGTCGAACCCGTCCGTACCGCGACTGCTCCAGAACGACGCCAACGTGGTGTTGACGTGATGCGCGAGCGTGAAGAAGGCGGCTCCGAAGCCCTCACTGTGCTGGTCCCAGGTCTCGGAACCTCCGGAGTTGATGTCGATGAGGTCCCACAGCGCCCCGATGACCCGCTCCTCCGTCACGTCGCCGTTCGCCACACTGGCGAAGCCCCAGCTCGGAGGCTCGAAATCGGTCGAGGCTCCGTTGCGGAACCGATAGACCGAGGTGTGGTTCATCGCCAGCGAGAAGAAGGTCGCCCACCCTTCGATCCACGCGCATACGGCGGTGCTTGCCTGGGCGGGAGGATGCGGACGGGGGCAACCGGCGGTCGACGGGAACGCGTCGTCGTAGGCGTCGTCCATCAGCGCGTGGCCGATCTCGTGCATGACCTCCATCGGGGCGTCCGGGGTCCCGGGCGACAGGTGCACCACGTTGCCCACCTGGTCGTAGTGATCCATGTCCTCGGGGCCGGTGTTCAGCCAGTCGATCCGCAGCTGCCGGCAGGTGGTGTCCTTCGGATCCCAGCAGCCGTTCGAGTGCGGGACTCCCAGCCACGCGTCGTTGCCCACGTCGAACGCGTGGGCGGCCCGGTTGCCCACCACTCCGTCGCCGGGAACCATGCTGCCGAAGTTCACCGTGCTGCCCGCTGCCGGGTTGGCGCGGACCGCCGTACTCCAGTTGTAGACGTCCGTGCCGTTCTGCACCCGCCACGCGGCGTTCTCGGCCTTGAACGTGATGTACAACTGCGTGAACTGCGCGGCGGTGAAACAGATGTCGTAGCGGCCGGCAGAGTCCGTGAGCCCGGCGATCAGCGCTCCGGTCAGCAGATCCCGCACCTGGACCTGCACGTTCATCCCGTTGTGCCGCACACCGGCCTGGTCCGTGTAGCCCCAGGTGCCGACCGCGTGCGTGTCACAGGCCAGCAGCGTCGGCGCGGCGCCGGGAAGTCCCGGACTCGGCGCGCCGCCCGCCGCCTGCCAGGCCGGGCGTTTCGCCGCAACGGCCGACGCCGTCACGGCAGTTGGTCCGCCGTCGCCCGAGGCCGCCCATCCGACCCCGGGTCCCACCAGTGCGCACAGCACGGTCAGCACGACAGTGAGGACGGTTCTCCGCCCCGCCCTCATCGGCTGAACCGCCAGTACTGGTTGTACGCGACGGCAACACGGCCGGAAGGTCTCGCGGTTGTGTCGATGATGCCCATTGGGTCGTCCCCCGATGACTAGAACTGGGCGTTCCGGCGACAACGTTGCCGCCGTGGGACAGCGTGCCCGCGCCGCCGTGACGGGGGATGAGTAACCGCTACTCAACTACTCGTTGCTCAACTACCCATAGGGAACTGCCGAGTTCGTGCCGGGTGGTGACGCCGAGTTTGGCGTAGGCGTGCTGGAGGTGGTTGTCGACGGTGCGCACCGACAGGGCCAGTGTGTCGGCGATGTCCTTGCTGGTCTCGCCGGCGGCGGCGAGGAGGGCGATCTCCCGTTCGCGGGAGGTGAGTCGGGCGGTGGCCCGGGCGGTGGCCAGCAGCGGCGTACGGGCGCCCTCGCAGCGGTCCCGGAGTACGGCGGCCCGCCGGGCGGCGGCGACGGCGCGGCGGGACCGGTCCGCCCTGCGCCAGGCGGCCGCGGCGGCGGTGGCCGCCTCCGCGGCGAGCAGATCCGCGCCGACGGCCTCGCAGGCGTCGGCGGCCCGCAGGAGCCGTTCGGGGTCGTCGGCGCCCAGCGCGGCGGCCAGTTGGGCCCGGGCGGGGGCGAGCGTCCCGTCGCACACGCCGGCGAGTACGGCCAGCCGGCCGCCGGCCTCCTCGGCCCCACCGAGCCGGGCGACATCGGTCAACAGCAGTGCCTCGCCGGTGACATGGCCGGAGGCGCGGGCGGTGTCGGCGGCCGCGGTGAGCACGGACCGCGCCCTCGCCAACTGCCCCCGAGCGGCCAACAGCCAGGCCTCGCCCAGGAGTTCCTCTCCGGCGGACAGCATTCCCGGTTCCACGGGCGGCAGTTCGCGGTGCTCGGCGAGCGTCGCCTCGGCCGCGTCGAGATCTCCCAGTACGGCCGCACACGCGGCGAGCCCGCCGAGCACCGGCCGCAACGCCATCGCGTGGTCGATGGAGCGGGACACGGTGGCGGCCTCGGCCCACCAGCGGCGGGCGGTCGCGGGATGACCGGCCAGCCAGTGCGTACGGCCGAGGAGGACCGCCAGCCAGATCCGCACCGGGGCACCGGCCGCGGTGAGTTCGGCGTAGGCGGGCTCGCCGGCCCGGCAGACCTCGGTGGCCGGGACACCGGCTTCGGTGAGCGCGAGGACGAGCGGGACGCGCTGGAAGGCGGGGTGGGAGGCGAGGGCGCGTTCCTGGACCCGCCGGTGCGCGTCGTGGGCGCGCCGGGCCCAGGTGGTGGCCTCGGCGGTACGGCCCACCAGGGCCAGCGCGGCGGGCTTCATCCAGGCGCCGCGCAGCCAGGCGTTGACGTCGGGAGCGTCCCCGACGTCGGTCTCCAGATCGTCCAGCAGGGCAAGCCCCTCGGCCGGCCGGCCACCGACGATCCGTAGGAACCCCTCGTTGATCGTGAGTTTGCGGCGGTCGGCCGGAGCGCTCATCCGTTCGCGGGCCGCGTCGTTGACGGCGAGCGCCTCGGCGACGGGTGCGTTGCTCCACAGCAGGCTCGTCGTCCGGACGAGGGCGACCGCGAGCCGTTCCTGTTCGTCGACGGCGAGGGCGTCGGCCCCGGCGAGCGTCGCCTCGGCCTGCTGCCAGCGGCCGAGCTCGAACAGGGCCTCGCCTAGCCGCAGTTCGGTGGCGGTGGTCCGGTGCTTCTCCGGCAGGGCTTCCAGGAGGGCGACGGTCCGCGGTAAGTCGTGGGCGTGGCGGGCGAGTACGGCGGCCTGGGTGAGGAGGGCCGGGTCGGCGGTGCCGGTGGCGGCGAGGCGCCAGGTGGCGATGTGCAGCAGGTCGCCGCGACGCCGGGCGCCGCGCGCCTGGACACGGGCGGCCTGGTCCAGGAGCAGGGCACGGCGGCGCAGCAACGGCAGTCCGGCGCGCAGCACTTCGCCGTACAAAGGGTGGGCCAGCGACACCGTCGTACGCCGTCGGTCCTGTGTGACGCGGATCAGCCCCGCCTGTTCCAGGGCCGCGGTCACCCGCGGCGGGGCGAGGGCTTCGGCGTACGTCAGGGGCAACGGCTCGCACAGCGCGAGGAGTTCGAGTACGGGGCGTCCCTCGGGGGCGGCGGCGGCCAGCCGCGCGCCGATCATCTCGGTCAGCCGGGCGGTACCGGGCAGCCGGTCGTCGACGAGCTGCCAGATCTCCCCGTCCTCGGTCAGGTTCCCGGCGGCGAGGGCACCGAGGACGAGTTCACGCAGGTAGAGCACGTTGCCGCCGCTGGCCGCCGACAGCTCGTGCAGGGTTCTTCGGGCGACGGGCCGCCCGAGCGCGGCCTGCAACAACACCTCAACCTGCTCTGGACTCAGCACGGTCAGATCGACCCGGTACACCGAGTCCCCGCCCCGCAGCGCGGCGACGGCCTCCCCGTACGGCTCACCGGTGCGCACGGTCCCGATCAGCAGCAGCGCGCCGGTGTCCATCAACTGCCGCAGCAGTACGGCCGACGCGGCGTCCAGCAGATGCATGTCGTCGACGAACAGCACCCACTTCCGCCCGGGTCCGGAGGCCAACTCCCGTGCGACGGCGGCGAATCCGGCGACGGGTTCGGACAAGTCGACCTCGGCGGGCAGCAGATGGGCGATCGCTCCCAACGGCACGGCACTCGCCGCGGCACTGGCGGTGGCCCGCCCCACTCGCAATCCGGCAGCCGCGCCCAGCTCCAGACACTCCTCCGCCAGCCGCGACTTGCCCACGCCGGCCGCTCCGCCGACGACGAATCCACGACATCCCCGGTCCTCCAACGCGGCGCCGAAGTACGCCAACTCCGCCCCACGCCCCACCAACGGCCAACGCCCGGCCCAGTCCCGCATCCCGGCTCCCCCGTCCCCGACGGCCTGTCATATGCCGCTCGACACGAGCCCATCCCATCAGGTCGGGGCTCGTCGTCGGGCGGGGTTTCGGGCCATCGTGGAGGCGGGGGCGGCTGCCGGAAATCCAGCGGCGTCCCGGGCGTCCCGGGTGCCTCGGGCGTCCCGGGCACCTCGGGATCAGGCGGCGTCGAGGGCTCCGGTGATCTTGCGGATCATGTCGACCATGACGGGGCTGGACTGGTTCTTGTCGGTCCGGGTGCCCGCTTCGAGGGCGACGAGGACGGTGCCGCGGAAGTTGTCGGCCTCGGCCGGGTCCTGCTTCTTGAGGATGCTCATGGCTTCGGTCAGGGCCGGCAGGACACGGTCGGCGAGTTCGGCGACGGACTTGCCGTCGAGGCCCTTGATCTTCGACCTCTCGGCGAGCACGTACCCGATCGGGCCGGTCGCGGAGGCCAGGGCGATGCTGCCCTGGGTGGCGACCTTGTGCGGCGAACCGGCGGCACCGGCGGCGGCCATCAGCGAGACGGCGCCGTACGCGGCGGTACGGAGGGTGAGCTTGTCCTGGTCGGTGAGGTTGATGCCCATGGTGATGTGCTCCTGAGTTCGTCGGTTCTGCGTCGGCTTCCTTCTGACACAGAGCCTGCGCCCACCCGGTTTCACGACGCCCTCAGCACGCTTTCAGCGGAGCGCGACTAGCCTGAAGGCCATGCATCAGGCCCGAAGGCGCGACCGGCGTCCCGCGCATCGCACGGCAGCGGAGGCGAGGGCGAGGGCGGTCCAACACCAGGCTCCGGCCTGGGCAGTTGAGGTCGAGGGGGCCGACGTGGTGATCGTCGGCTATTTCTCCGGCAGGAAGAAGGACTGGGCCGCGCTGATGGACACGGCGGCGCGGACGCTGGAGGAACGCGGTGCCCGGATCGTGGGCCGCATCGTGCAGCGGCGCGGGGTCTCGGCCGGCGGTGCCAGGAAGATGGCGTTGCCCTATTCCTCACGAACTCTTCTGACCTACGGCAAGGTTCGCGAGGCGGCGACACTCTGCGAGCGGACGAACGCCGACGCGGCGGTCTTCGTGGGCTGTCTGACGCAACGTCAACGTCACGTACTGACAAGGATGTTGGGCTGCCCGGCCGTAACCCTCACCGATGCCCTGACATCCGCGACTCCAAGACCCCGGCCAGGCCCACCCTCACGTTCCCGACCGGAGCCTTCACCCTCTTCAGAGAAGCCCCGAAGAGCGGGCCCTACTCCACCGTCACCGACTTCGCCAGATTCCGAGGCTGGTCCACTTCGTTCCCCCGAGCCGTAGCCAGCTCACAGGCGAACACCTGCAACGGCACCGTCGCGACCAGCGGTTGCAGCAGCGTCGGTGTCGCCGGGATGCGGATCAAGTGGTCGGCGTACGGGACGACCGTCTCGTCGCCCTCCTCCGCGATCACGATGGTCATCGCACCGCGCGCCCTGATCTCCTGGATGTTGGACACGATCTTGTCGTGCAGAACCGACCGCCCGCGAGACGACGGAACCACGACGACCACCGGCATGCCCTCCTCGATCAGAGCGATGGGCCCGTGCTTCAACTCCCCCGCCGCGAAGCCCTCGGCGTGCATGTACGCCAACTCCTTGAGCTTCAGGGCGCCTTCGAGCGCCACCGGGTATCCCACGTGCCGGCCCAGGAACAGCACGGTGTTCTTCGACGCCACCGACCGCGCCAACTCCCGTACGGGCTCCATGGTTTCCAGCACCCGCTCGACCTCGCCGGAGATCTGCGACAGGTCCCGGATGACGGCCTGGATCTCGTCGCCCCACTTGGTGCCGCGGACCTGGCCGAGATACAGCGCCACCAGGTAGCACGCCACCAGCTGCGTCAGGAACGCCTTCGTCGACGCCACGGCGACCTCGGGTCCGGCATGCGTGTACAGCACCGCGTCCGACTCACGGGGAATCGTCGACCCGTTGGTGTTGCAGATGGCCAGGACTTTCGAGCCCTGCTCCCTCGCGTGCCGTAGCGCCATCAGCGTGTCCATCGTCTCGCCGGACTGGGAGATGGCGATCACCAGCGACCGCGCGCCCAGGATCGGATCCCGGTACCGGAACTCGCTGGCCAGCTCCACCTCGCAGGGAATCCGCGTCCAGTGCTCGATGGCGTACTTGGCGATCAGCCCGGCGTGGAAGGCCGTACCGCACGCGACGATGACGACCTTGTCGATCTCCCTCAACTCATGGACGGGGATGCGGACTTCGTCCAGAGACAGCAGGCCGGACGCGTCGATGCGGCCCAACAGCGTGTCGGCGACCGCCTTCGGCTGCTCGGCGATCTCCTTGAGCATGAAGTAGTCGTAGCCGCCCTTCTCGGCGGCGGAGGCGTCCCAGTCGACGTGGTACGAGCGGACCTCGGCCGGAGCCCCGTCGAACCCGGTGACGGTCACCCCGTCCCGGCGCAGCTCGACGACCTGGTCCTGGCCCAGCTCGATCGCGGAGCGCGTGTGGGCGATGAACGCGGCGACGTCGGAGGCGAGGAAGGCCTCACCCTCGCCGACCCCGACGACGAGCGGCGAGTTGCGACGGGCGCCGACGACCACGTCCGGCTCGTCCGCGTGGACGGCGACCAGCGTGAACGCGCCCTCCAGCCGCCGGCACACCTGCCGCATCGCCTCCGCCAGGTCCGCGCACCCCGAGAACTCCTCGGCCAGCAGATGCGCGACCACCTCGGTGTCCGTGTCGGAGGCGAGATCGTGCCCGCGCTCCGCCAACTCGGCCCGCAGACAGGCGAAGTTCTCGATGATGCCGTTGTGGACGACCGCCACGCGCCCCGCGTTGTCGAGGTGCGGGTGGGCGTTCGCGTCCGTCGGCCCGCCGTGCGTGGCCCAGCGCGTGTGCCCGATGCCCGTCGACCCCGCCGGCAGCGGGTGATCGACCAGCTCCTTCTCCAGGTTGACGAGTTTCCCCGCCCTCTTGGCCGCCGCCAGCCCGCCGTCCGCGAGCACGGCGACACCCGACGAGTCGTAACCCCGGTACTCCAGCCGCTTCAGCCCGGCCATCACCACATCGAGCGCCGACTGCGACCCCACGTATCCCACGATTCCGCACATGCGCCGCAGCCTAGGCGCCGAACCCCGTCCGAACACGGCACTTCGTGCCCGATTTCGGAAATTACGGCCATGATCGAAAACCGGCCGAGTCTGTCCTTCGCGCCGTCCCCTGCCGACCGGACCGGACACTCTTGTGCAAGCCACGCGGCGCCTGCCTAAGGTGGCGCGGGCCGTAGCGGATCCTGACCAGTCCGGCCGCGCCCAGTCCGAACCGGCGACCGGGGGAAGCAGACCGTCCATGTCCGACTACGGCTTCGCCCGCGCGTCCCCTGAAGTCCTCGCCGCCCGGCACGAGTTGGCCGACCAGGTGATCCGGGCTCTCCAGCGCGCCGGCCTCCCCGCCTTCCGCCACGGCGCCCCCGAGACGGCGCACCGGTCAGGCGCCGCGGTCCACGTCGAGCCCGACGCCGAGACGACACCGGCATCAGCACCGGTGTCCGTGAGCTGGCGATGCGACCCCGCGATGATCGAGGCAGCCGTAGACGCCCTCACCGCCGGCGATCCCACCGCGCCGATCGTCCGCTACCCCGGGACGATCGGCCTGCACATGCAGAGCGCGCTGATCGACATCCTGCTGTCGTCGGGAGTCGTCGCGAAGCCGGACAACGACGCCATGAACCCGGACCACGTCCTGGTCATCGGGACGATGTCCGACCCGCCGCCCACGCCCGCCCCGGAGATCCCATGACCGACAACCCCAGGTTCGACCTGCCCCCGAAAGCCCCGCCGGAGATCGTCGACGCACGCCAGGCGCTGGCCGAGCGGGTGTGTCGGGAACTGCGACTCGTCGGCTTTCCCGTGGACCGGGGTGACCTCACCGGCGGTCCGCATTACCTGCCCGGCGTGGACGTGCACGTCACTCCCTTCGTCGACGGCGGGGTGTACGCGAACTGGCACACGGACGCGGAGCTGAGCGGCCCCGCGCTCGACCTCTTCGCGCAAGGCATCGACTACGCGAACCCGCCCCCGGCCGTCCGCCACTTCCAAACGGTGCTCAACCAGATGCAGGCGGCTCTCATGGCCATCCTCGCCTCAGCCGGATTCGAGGTCGAGGAACCGGACGGACACGCGCACGGAAGCATGGTCCTGGTGACGGGATTCCGGCCCCGATCCGCCCGACCCGACCCGGCCCGACCCGGGAAACGCGACGGAGTGAGCTGACGACGTGAGCTACAGCCTGTATCTGTGCAGGTTCGCCGGCGGGGAACCCACCCCGATGGACGAGACCGCGATACGCGACGTGCTCGACCCCGTCACCCTGGGTGGCACGGCGGCCGCCGGTTCCCCGGAGTTCCGGGAGCTCGAAGCCGGGGACGGCGGAACGGCGGACGTCCACGGTGGCGCCCTCGGGCTCACGTTCCACCGCTTCTCCCCCGGCCGCGCCCTCGACCTCGTCGCCGAAATCGCCCGCCGGACGGGCGCGGTGGTCATCCCGGGCGACGGTCCGGCGATCATGACGGACGAGGCCCACCGCAGGCACCTCCCGGAGGGCTTCCGGGCGGAGGCGATCGTGGTCCCGCCGCCGGCCCTGACCGGGCAGGCCATCTCCCTGGCCATCTCCCCGCAGCCGGAACCACGCCGGCGCCCCGTCCTTCCCCAGTTCCCGTACCACCCGAATCCGGTGGCCACCGGTTCCGTGACCGCCTCCGACGAGCCCTGCGCGTGCTGCGGGCAGGAACGCGGCTGGGTGTACACCGGTCCCGTCCACGCCGCCGACGCCCCGGACACCGGTATCTGCCCGTACTGCATCGCCTTCGGAACCGCCGCCGAACGCTACGACGCCTGCTTCGCCGACACCGTCGAGGGCGACGTGCCCCGGGACGTCGTCAGGGAAATCCTCGAACGCACACCGGGGTTCACCGCCTGGCAGTCCCCGAACTGGCTGACCCACTGCGGCGACGGCGCCGCCTTCCTCGGCCCCGCCGGGACCAAGGAACTCAGGGCGTATCCGGACGCCGTCGACCACCTCCGCCGGCAGTGCGCCGAGTGGACGTGGCCGCCCGACCGGGTCGAGGACTTCCTCGGCTCGCTCGACAAGGACGGCGGGCCGACCGCGTACCTCTTCCGGTGCCGGGTCTGCGCGGCCCACCTCGCCTACGCGGACTTCACCTGAGCACGCCGGAGCGACCATGCCCGAACAGCCTGAAGAGGCCGGTCACGGCAGAACGTGACCGACCCCACCCACCACCCCGTTCAAACTCCGTTAACAATGGACTGTGATCTCTCCGGTCTCCCCGATGCCCCGGAGCGCCCACCGGCACAAGCCGGAGGCGACTCCCTACGTC
>Ga0307510_10005505_pt1 | contig 15090 bp, 15 predicted proteins | sample 12_EM_MG_FD_207224 | JGI IMG/M metagenome (GOLD analysis project Ga0307510, IMG submission 207224) | Populus trichocarpa ectomycorrhiza microbial communities from riparian zone in the Pacific Northwest, United States - 12_EM | ecosystem: Host-associated > Plants > Roots > Unclassified | place...
TGTGCGTCTTGGGGAGCAAAGCCCCATGTGGCACTTCTAGTTAAAGTTACATCCAAACTGTGTAATGATATGTCCATGGGTCCTAACACTTCCGATTTCTACCCCCACAGCCCTAAAGCCGTCGTTGTGTAATGTTATCTGTAGTGAATCTGATGAGCGTAGCAGTGTTACACCAGGTGACTGTATTGTTGTGATGGGAGTGTGCATGCGATGTGGCACTCGCTGAGGTCGCCTGTATGTCGTCGATTCTCTTGAGTTGGGTTGAGGTCGCTTGCGCAGATCTAGCATGCGCATGGTCGTTACAAGGGGAAAAGTATGTGTGTGTGAATGTGATGTGAATGATATTTCTGAATGGTGTTAAACTGTGGGCTGCGTGTCTTTGAAACAGTTTGTAGCTTTGATGAATTTGGCTAGTGGTAGCGCCAACTTGGGCTGTCTGAGTACCGTCTGCATCGTCATCAGTTTATGCAGTTTGCTAGCGCATTGGGCGAGAGCCCATCTCTTGTGTGCATAGTTCTTGCAATTAAGCAAGAAGTGTTCCACAGTTTCCACATCCTCGCTGCATGCCGGACACCTAGCACTATCCACTCTCCCTATGCGTTTGAGGTACTAATTGATGGGCGCATGTCCTAGCCAGAATTGGGCTATGCAGCTGGCATCAACTCTACTGAGCTCGGGTTGGCTGGACGACTTCAGAAGCTTCTTGGAGGGAGTCGACTCTTCCAGATGGGTGTATCTTCGCCCCCTGTCGGTCCCCCTCCATGTCTTCGCCCAGTTTGACATTAACATGTCGTTATGTGCTCTTTTAATGGCCGCCGAGTTGATGAGTAAGGATTTATGAAGGTAGGAGGGTAGGAGCGGCTTGTCTGTGGTTAAACCTTCCAATGCTCTTTTCGCTTCCTTGTCTGCCAGTTCGTTGCCTTCCAACCCCTTGTGGCCCGCCGTCCATCGTATTGTGAGCTTATAGGCATTTCTGCTCTTTTGCTTGTTCAGCCTGTTGGCTATTCAGACAGTTGTCCTTGCTAAATGGTGACCGGGCTTTCTCGTCATTGAGCTAAAGGCCCTTATCGCCGCCTGGTTGTCCACCCCGATCATGAAGGTGGTATTTCCTTGCTTTTCGGTGCTTATGAGGTGCATACCCAATAGTATGCCCGTTAGCTCCGCTTCATGTACCGTGTGTTCGCTTTTGGGGCCAAGGTGGATATGCAGCGAGCGCGGTGAGTTGCCTGCTCTCAGCAGTATCGCTGCTGCCCCAACTTTGCTGTTTATCACGGACCCATCAGTGAAGATCTGTATCTCTTCTTCCGCAAGTTCCATTTCTCTGATGGAATCCACTCTGCTGTTAGCTATACTAATCTCGAAGGGGAGCGTACCGTATAGCGTTGGGTCCCTTGAAATTGCTGGGAGTTTTTTAAATTTCTTGGGATCGCAGCCGTAGGACGCTAGCAGTGTGTTAATCGGGGAATGGTGTCTCTTGACTACACCTGCCAGCTTCCTATTGATCGCCTTGTATAGTGCGTGTTCGGATGGGAGCGTTGCCAGTCTTACTGCAGCTCTGCGATGCCACTTGTCTATGAGGTGGGACATGGGCATTAAGAATGCCTCTGTATTTAACGCATCTGCGGCTGAGGTACGGAGTCCTCCTGTTACGGCTAATGCTCCTGAGCTTTGTACTGCTGTTAGCTGTTTAACAGTTTTTGCGGCACCTCTGAGCCTTGCGGCGGTGGCGATGGGTAGTTGGCACCAAACGTCCACAGCGTAAAGGATCCTTGGGATCGCTACGCCAATATATAGCCTTCTAGCTCCGTTGGGGGTTAGCCCCCAAGTGGTGCGAGTCAACCGTTTGATTTGCAACATCCATGTCGTACCCTTACCGACTGCGTATGCCTGTTGGGCTTTCCAATTGAGGTTCTGGTCGAAAATGACTCCCAGATACTTGGCACTTGCGGATGGGGTGAATTCCATCTGCGGCAATTGCATTGGGGTCCTTTCCTTTGAACTGAAACTGTGGGCGAAGTCAACTAGCGTGAGCTTAGAGTACTCAAGAGGGGAGTTGTGCAGGGATGACCATTCTGCAACGCCTCCTGGTCTTGTCATCATATCGACTAGCATCTCATGTGCTTTCGGGAAGGTATCCGCAGTCGCAATCATTGTTGCATCGTCTACGAAAGCTGTGGCGGACTCTTCTTTATGTGCTGGGATGTCCAGTAAATCTGTGTTGTAAAACTGGTAGAGGATCATGGAGAGCGGGTCTCCTTGACCTATTCCGTTATCGATACGTAGCGAATCGGACACATACCCATTGAATTTCAGAGTGGTGATTCTGTTCCGTAGCATATTATGCACAAACATGACTATCTTTCTGGGAACACCTCTCTTGAGTAGATTGTGCTCCAGCTGCGATGGGACCGCATTAGGAAACACCCCTTCTATATCTAGGAATAGGACTGCCGTGACTTTACCTGCCCTCCATGACAATTTTATGATATCCGCTATGAGGTGCACAGCGTCTGTTGTGGTGCGTCCGGGCCTACCTCCAAAGTGGTTATCGGGAAGTAGATGATGTTTTTCTGATATAAAGGTGAGCTGGTCCACTATAATTGCTGTCAGCACCTTCCACATGGTGTTGAGGAGGGCTATCGGCCTATATGCCTTTGGCATGTCGTATCTGGGTTTGCCTGGCTTGCGGAGAACAACCGTCGCGAATGTTTTCCAGGGCTTATAGGATAGTCTGTGTTTGTAGATGGCTTTGTAGATGCAAAGCAGGCTCCCAGCTAACAGATCTGCACATTTGGTTAAGACAACGTTGGGGATGCCGTCTGGCCCCGGGTGTTAAGGCTTCAACGGGCCTTGATAGTACGACTTGTACTAAGAGTGAACTAGTGGCGAGTACTTGAAGACGTAGAAGTCTCTAGTGTTGCTAGAGACGACTCTGAGAGGCTTATGTAAGAGATGAGGAAAGGGGAGGCACTTGGGGAGCTTTCAAGAATGTTGATATTGAGAATCAAGTCAAGCTTAGGGCTTGACTGTCGAAATACAGGGCGCTTATATACAGGCACGACCGCGCACGGGCCATGGTCACTAAGGTAGGTACTTCTGGTCAAGAGGGGGCTGTCTGTATCGTATGGTACTCCGCGGACAAGTGCTGCGGTCTGTATGAGTCGAACAATAGAGAATGAGCGAGAGCGAATGATAAAGTGACAAGTTGCCTAATCCATCCTTAAGGGTCAAACAATGGCAGCGGGTCATTCCAAGAAGAGAAGTGTCGTCATGATGCAATGATGACCACAAGTTTTGAGGCTGATCTGAGGAGATCTGATCTCTGTGTGCCCATTCTGGTCTAATGGGCATCTAGCGTAAGCAACTACCCTTTAAGGTAGTCCGTATTGATGGTGACCCAATTAAGGGCCATGTCGCTATCCGCGTCGTCTGCGGAGCTCTGCGTGGATGAGGGATTGTCTGCGGATCCTTTGGGAGAGGTCGACTGGTAACCCTGACTCTGGGGCGAAGTGCCAGCTATCGGCGACAAGGCAGGAGGGGTGATTGACTGGTAACTGCCTTCTCTACTGGTGTGTTGGCGTATGGGTGCTGAAGAGGGACTTGTGGGTGACAGGGAGTGCTTGCGGGACACAGGACTGCTGGGCTGAGTGAGGTATGCTTCCCAGGGTTCGATAGGGGACTCTTCTGGGGGCAAGGTGCATGTGTTGCCTCCAGGGACATCAGGTTCATATGGAATGAATGGCTCTAAGGGCAGCGCGTCCTCCATGGGACTGTCCGGATCTTCCAGTGGGTTCTCTACTGGGGTTGGCTCTTGGTACATCTCCATTGAGGAGTATTCCCAACGATGGATGTTCCAGGGGACGGGGACAAGGGGCTCGACTGGGGGTTGATCAAGGGGTGACGATGGTTTGGATGGTTCACTGGGCGGTAGCGGTGGCAGGTCTGGTAGGGATGATGGGTTCAATGGTAATGGTCACTTAGGTGTGGATAGGGTGATGAGGAGGGGGTCCAACAAGGATGAGAAAAATTGGGGTGGATCATAACACCAGGGCTTTGAAGGGTTTCAGCTTCCGCAGTTGCCCCTGTATCTGCTCCACAGTAATTTTGATGTTACCCTGACATTGGTTCAGATAATCCTCCTTGTCATCCGAGTCTAAATCAGGTGGACTCGGTGGGAAGAACCCTTTGGCAAGGACGACGCCTTTCTCCTCGTTAGTTCTGGCTACTCGTTCCTCTTCACCTACTTTGTATTTCAGCATAGGAATTCTCGCTTTGCCTCCGTCAGAGGCTGTGGCAGAAGTACATCAGTTTACCATCCAAATGTCCGGCTCTTCCGCTCTTTCCAGCCAGTCTCGCCAGTGCTGGTTTTTGTTATAAAGTAGGATACCATCATATCTCTTCGCAACCTCCTTGTGCTCGGCGTGTATCCTGTGACCTGGGTCACCGTGTTGCTCATAAGACTGTCTGCCCATTTTGTTGGTTTTCCTATGGAGCTGGGTCAGCTCCTTAGTCCACCAACATTTGGATTTCGGTGTGATCTCCGTTATCGGGACTTGGTCCTGAATTGCAGCTTGTATGGCTTCTGTTAGCTTAGCACACCTTTCATCTAGTTGTCGCTGGCAGATTATTGCCGAGCTCCAGTTGGTTGCTTATAGGTGCGCACTCAGTGCCTTCCAGAACTTGTCCCAATCCACTTCCCTGAAGTTCGGAATTGGATCAACCTCCAGTATGTTCACAACTAGGTTCAGCTCTGTGAGTATTGGCAGGTGATCTGTGTTAATACCCCTATGATCGGGCAAGGTGTTACACGTCATCACCATATCTATGGAGTGGTCCGTGATGAATACATGATCTAACCTGCTCCAACGCTTTGTGGCGCTGTGGCAGTGGGTCGGTAAACCATGCGGTAGAACTAACTTGAGGCCGGTTTCCACCACAGCTTCAATCAGGATTTCTGCTGCAAGCGTGGCCTCCTTAGTGAATAACCTATCATCGCCCGGGTCGTCCCAGTATGGGTGGTGTCTGTTAAAGTCCCCCAACCATACTGTGTGAGCATTTCCGCTCGCGTTGTGCCCGATGTTGACTTGGTTGTCCTTGTGGTACTTTGTTAGTAACTTGATAGTGTTGTTGTGCTTACCGTCATTGTATATGTTAAAGAGCATGAGTTTGCCCCACGCACCAGTGATCTGGATCACTGTGATGTCGCCCGACAGGAAGTCAAGTTGAGACCAGCTATCTGTACTAATCTGTGAGCATATTAGTAACAGGGATCGCGTAGTTTCCGGATTACTGGTGTGCGTCGAGGGGTAGATCGATGTCCATTCTTTAGCCGTAATGGACATGTTATTAAAGTTTATCACTGGCTCCTGGATAGCCAATATGTCAATGTTCTCTTTTGTAAGTTTATTTCCACTTAACAAGTTGTGCTGGCATGTGGGCGATTTGTTGACGTTTTGCTGCCATATTAATAATGTGTCTTTCACTGCCATCCTGGGGTATCGCAGGGGGTGTTCCAGTCGGTGTAGTCCAGTTCTGCGTCCTGATCTGGCCTGTCTGTGCGCCAGAACTCGTCCTCATCCTGGAGTTCGCCCTCCTCCCTGACATGGCTGATTGGGATGTGATTCGGGTTTCTGTGTGCTTCTTTGCTCCCTGCATTGCGTCTTTTGCCCCTGCGCTGCTGGCCTGCACCAGGGCCTGGGTGTCTTCCGCCTCCTATGGGTATGTCGTTGACTGCATATTTGGTCGGGAACTTGTCTTCTGTGGGGATCCTGTCTGGTCTGACTGTGAGTGACCAGTCATACTCGGTGGGGAAGTATGGCATCGCATTCTCCGGGTTCCTTTCGTCGAGGATATGACATCTGTGAATGAATTCCGGGCAGTTCCTATTCCAACTGGCGTGTGTGTTGTCCCCACAGGCGACGCAGTGCGTTTTACTTTTGTTTAGGCATTGGTTGGTGCGGTGTGCGTCTCCACAGTTCCTGCATACCTCAGACTCCAAGGGGCATTCTGATGCAAAGTGACCCCAGCGTCGGCACTTCATGCACTGGATGGGTTCTTGCTTCTGCTTCTTTGGTCTGACTTTTGTTCCGCAGATGAACAGTCCGTCTCTTATAATAATGTTAGCGAAGTCCACAGATGTGAGGGATATTATGGTGTAGGCGTGTATTTGGTCTCCCCTTCTCCTCCCTATCAGTTTAATCCACTTCGCTTTCCTGACCGTTCCTTTATACAGCCCGTTCGTTTCCTCCAGTTCGTGTAGGTGCTCATCATTACCTGGCTCGAAGGTAGTCGGTACTCTTGGAACTATGAGGTTGTGTAACCTCTCCCTTATGTGCGATTCCGCCGAGAATTTCCCGGTGAATGCTACCTCATTTGGCATGATCCTGAGCCATTTGGCTGCTTCTTTACTGTTTAGGGTGAGGAGTATCATGTGTTTCCAGGCCTTAAGGGCTGCCAGGACCTTGATGTCCTTTGGCTTGTCTGCGTCCTCTATGGATTCTAAGATTTCGTTTGCCTTTTCTACAATGCTGGTAAGACTCTTATTGAGGATACTATCTGTCTTGTTGTCGAAGATATCGATGAGGATCTGCTTAGCTCTCCGGTCCATGTCGCTCAGGACCTTGGGGTCAGCTTTCAACTTGTTGGTTTGGGAGGGTCTGGACAATACAGCGTCGCGGTAGGAGTTGGCTTCTGATGCGATTTTGGTTGTGGTGTTGGTTACTTTATCCACCTTGTCGACCATATCTTTCGCAATGGATTTCGCTTCCTTGACCTCTTTCAGCACCTTGGCAGTGTTTTCTTGGATCACATTGCAGCCCATTTGGACAGCATTGATTTGGTTCGCGATCGCCGTATACATATTTGCCAGATCTGCCAAAACAGCCTGACGAATGGCGCTCACATTATCATGCCCCTTTTTGTCTTTGCCCCTCAAGTTCTCGGCCTCTTCTGCCTCCCTGGCGAATTTAATAACATTCTCCAGGTCTTTCCTGACGGATGAGTCAAGTTTCTCGCTTTTATTGATGGCAGTGAGCATGGCCGCTACGACCTGGAGCGGGGGTGGCTGTGCCGTGGCAGTGACGCTTGGTTGAGTCACGTCTGAGTTGACTTTGTCTGCCTCGTTTTTGCTAGTAGCTTTGTTCTCGTTCTCCTTCGAGTTGTTTGGCTGGGCTGTTTGGGGACCTAACGCCCATGCTGCTGTGGTCGCACAGGTTTGTGGTATCCTCCCTACCGCTGCTTGCGGATTGGTTGGGGTGATCCCCGCTTTTGGCAGAGGCTTGGACATGTCTGTGATTCAACTTGTCTACTTTTGATAGGAGTGATGTGGGAATAGTGTGTTTTTTAAGACTGTATCCTACTCTAGCTACCACTTTCTTTGGCAAACATTGGCCACAGAGGTGGTGGTTGCCAAAAAAGGAAGTCCATCCTACTTAGTAGTACTAGCCTACAGTTACTATTCCACTTAGTAGCACTATCCTACAGTTACTATCCTATTTAGTAGTACTACCCTTACAGTTACCATCCCATTTAGTACTACTATTCTACAGATATCATCCAACTTAGTACTATTATGCTACAGTTATCATCCCATTTGGTACTACTATGCCATAGATATTGTCCCATTTAGTAGTACTATTCTACAGTTACCTTCCCATTTAGTAGTACTATCATCCAGTTACTATCCTATTTAGTAGTACTATTCCACAGTTATCTTTCCATTTAGTAATACTATGCTACAGTTATCATCCCATTTAGTAGTACTATCCTACAGTTACTATCCCATTTAGTAGTACTAGTCTACAGCTACCATCCCATTTAGTAGTACTATCCTACAGATATCATCCAACTTAGTACTACTATCCCACAGTTACCTTCCCATTTAGTACTACTATTCTACAGATATCATCCAACTTAGTACTATTACACTACAGGTATGATCCCATTTGGTACTACTATCCCATAGATATTGTCCCATTTAGTACTACTATTCCACAGTTACCTTCCCATTTAGTACTACTCTCATTCAGTTACTATCCCACTTAGTACTACTACCCTACAGTTAGTGTCCCCTTTAGTAGTACTATGCTACAGTTATCATCCCACTTAGTAGTACTATCCAACAGTTATTAACCTATTTAGTAGTACTATCCTACAGTTACTATCCTATTTAGTAGTACTACCTTACAGTTACCATCCCATTTAGTACAACTATTCTACAGACATCATCCAACTTAGTACTATTATGCTACAGTTATCATCCCATTTGGTACTACTATCCCATAGATATTGTCCCATTTAGTAGTACTATTCTACAGTTACCTTCCCATTTAGTACTACTATCATTCAGTTACAGTCCCATTTGGTACTACTATTCCACAGTTACCTTTCCATTTAGTAGTACTATGCTACAGTTATCATCCCACTTAGTACACTGTAAACTCTAGAGCTACTGAAATTCAGATGTTAAAATACCAAATGACTGAATTTCATATATTTTTTATCTGAAATATTTGGACACTTTTTTCAGAAGAAAAGATGCTGAAAAAAGACAATGAATTTTGACTGAAAATCAGACCAACTAGACCAGTATGATGAAGCATTGAAAAGATGCTAAAATTTGACTGAAATCACACAAGCTTAGACTCTTCGAAAATCTACATACCCCATCATTGCTGCTGCCGTTGCTTGCATGTTGCACGTCGCCATCGTTTGCACATCGCTGTCAGCCACACACTGCCCACAAGCAATGGCTGTCACCTGCATGCTGCCATCAGCCACATGTCACCATCGCTCGCGCGCATTGCCATCAGCCGCGTGGTGCCCACGAGCGATTCCTGTCACCCGCATGTCGCTGTCGACCACGCGTCACCATCGCTCGCACATCACTGTCGGCCACATGGTGCACCCAAGCAATGCCCGTCACCCGCACATCGCTGTCGCCATACCCAACTTGAAGATGCTCAGAATACAATTCCAAAATATGATGTGATTTTCATGGTATTTGAGGAAGGAAATAAACGTCACATGTTCCTGTATGTACCATCTGCAGTGCTGGTTAGTTAGTGTATATACATTTGTGGGCTTATCATCGCCACCGCCGTAAATGTTCCACCGCCATTGCCGCCTAAGCAAGCCCGTCGCCTGTCAAAGCGACCTGCTACATGACAGTCAGCGAATACTTCAATAAAACAGAAAAAAGAGCACTTACTGTGTGGTCCAACCAACACATCGCGACCCCATAACAAAAAACTTCCACCGCAACCAGGGGGATCTGCGTTATTGTGGTCTTGAGGCGGGCGAACTCGGCATTGTGAAGGCCAACGCGTATCTTGTCCGTGAGGTACGCGAACATTACATTCGCTCTAGAGATTATCAGCAGCAGTGAAAACAAAAAAAAGATCAAAACATACCTGGCAGAGCGGTCAGCAGCAAGCTCATGCAACAAGTCCACCAGATCCAGCACAACTACACCAACGAAATCCCGAGCCTGTGGACCCATGAAGCAAGTGACGATGTGCAGGTAATGGATGGCAAAGACGATAGCTTGAATGAAACAAATGCACATGAAGAGAGAGATAAGGAAGGCAGGCATGGTAGGATAAGAGAGGCAAGGTGTTGTCCGAAATACAGGCACGCAAGCGCTTGATGTACGTGATGACAATGCTCGGCATACCAAACAACGCACAATGCAACGTGCACCAACACAGGCAAATACTCTCAGAGCAAGTGTGTTCGTACAAGGCTTACTCGCTCTGTATTGTCGCCAATGGTTAGTCCGCTTCAGCAAATACTGCATGCGCCAGCGGGCCACTGCGGTTGATCAACCCTATTTTCCCCGGTCCCCAACACAGCCAATAATGCACTGAATGGACTCAATGTCAGCAGGGTCCAAGCGCCCAGTCCGTGAGTAATACGGAATCGGCAGCATCTCATGGGCGTTAGGTAAAATAGTATGAACTTGTCGGATGACTGCAAGACAAACGTTCTCAGGCTTCTCAGTTTGAAGTTCAGTGGATTTGGGAATTGGGATGACGACAATGTACAGAAGTTGCCCGAAGAACGTTTGAGGCTTGAGAACTTCTGAACAGTTCTGATGGCGCTGGTTTCGATCGACAAGTTGCTCATACTATTGGGCCAAGATAGAATTAAATGACTTCCCAAACACATGTGACAATTAGATCACGCACACGGATGAAAGTCGCATCTCGGCCGTCCATGTGTTTGGAGACAATTTTATATGCATGCATGATATCTCCACCCCCAAGACGACGGAGTTTGCCCCACTGCTCAACATCCTCCGGAAGATATTTCCTGGCGACCCTTGGAAAGACACCGAACCACGTCGCCAAGCCGTTTGTGAGGACCTTGCGAATGGCCTTATTAAGGGTACCCACTCGGCTCAGAGTCATGAGTTCGTATTGTGGATCTGCAATGAATAGTCTTTAGATTATGGTGAAGGTGCCAAGACGTGACTTACAATCCTCAAGCCTCTTCGTTTGCGAAGAGGAATACTTGGGAGGCTTTCCAAGCTGCTTATCAGTAAGGTTGTATAAAATTTTGACCTGGCGGAGCTGCGACAGGTCAGTAAGGTGTCAGTCCATGTTCACGTACAGGTTTCGTCGACTCTGGATGCTGCATTGGAAGTACCCGCATTGCCTCTTGATGGGGAAAGCCCATGTTGCCCAACATGGACCCATCCATCTGATTTGGTCAGGAATGTGGAGGAGGGCGTGTATTGTGAGTGGGCACGCTGGGAGTTGTTCGGGGTTGTGCTGGTAGTAGAGGCTGGATGCATGGATCGTATCAGCATTCGACTTTTCGGAAACGAAAGGGGGGGGGGGGACACACCACTCATAATCGACCACCCATTTACGAATTCCCGACTCGATGTCGTCGATGTCCTTCTTGCTGATCTCGAATTGAAGACACAGATTGAGTATTCCAACGAGGGAGCAGAAATGTTTGTAATAACGCTCTTCAGGAAAGCGATTTTGAAGAATGGTGGGGGCAATGAACAGAGACCACACAGACCATGTCAAAGACGTGAAATATGAACAGTCCTTCGCTGGGTTGGGGATGGCCACACCAAACGATGAAGGCATTGTCTTCGTAGCTTCTGCGGATGTAGCGCCAATGACTTGCCAAATATCTGGATTCAAGACATAGGGCTGACCCTCATCCATTCCCTTGTAGCGACCAGACCAGAAGAGAACAAGGTTCGGGATGAGGTTTTCCCAGATCAGGTGCATGAAGTCATATGGAAACGACTGGGGAAACCTCAGGGACCCAAGAGCGCTGAGAAGAGGGACCCCTTTGATGCCATACACCTTCGCAAGCTTCTCTTGCTGCACTTCTGTGGGCGCAGACTCCACTGCGTTGGCCTGCGCCATAAAGGAATCGTGCAAGCATAGCGGTAACCTCTCTGGACGATACTCGACAACATCAGTCGGCTCAGGATGATTACAGCGGGACAGCGGTACATAGAGCGTCCTGTTTCGCAAGTTCGGGATGCAAATACCTCAGATCTCACACATTCGACAGGGACACAGGGAATTGTGTCCCTTCATGCACATGATCATGGAAACGGCGGGGATATCACCAAAGGCTGTGATAAGATAGGCATGGAGGGTGAAGCGGCAGCTTGAGAGGGCATCATATGCGGGCACACCGATTGCAAGCTTGAGCAGTTCTCGCACGAGCGGATGGATGAATGAGTCTGCATTCCATGGCTTTTTTGGACCAGGTATTATCCCAACACAAAGGATGTTGTCCCTCTGGAAGCGTTTATCTGGGGGGAGATTGTAATTGAAAACAAGGAGGATCCATGCGGTATGCTTCCGCTTTTTGAATGGAGCAAAGCCATCAGTGGCGAAGCCAAGTGCGATGTCACAATAATCTGAGAAGTAATGGTGGGTTAGAGTTTGATCTCTAACAACAACACACTCTCCAAGGAGCAAGCAATAATGGAGCCCATCAAAAATATCCGTTGTCGTTCCGGGGGTGCACATGCAGGTCTTTGCATGTTCATCAGCACGGTACTGGAGGTGAGTGGCGTAGGTGCGATTTGATACCAACGCACAGAGACGAGGGATGAGGGACATATAAGAGAACATTTGCCTTGCTCGGCCAGACCCATCCAGACGTGACGTTTTGCACTTCAGGCATTCTTCAAGTTCAGCATACGGACCAGCATAGCAGATACATGAATTGATGCAGCATGCAAATTCTATGGGCTTGAAGCAGGAGAGATACCGAACATGGGATTGCGTCTTGGCGAAATTCAACATGCCTGCCTTGGAAAAATTATACGCCATTTCATCAAAGGCCAAGGCGGTTAAATTGTTCCTCATCTTCATCGCGAACGGACGCAGGATATCCAGATCATGGCCCAAGATAGAAAACTCGCCTAAACACAAAAACACTAGTGAGTCAGAGTACGCAATAAAGAATGCTCAAACTTACCAAGTCCCTCTGCCTCCGCGATGAACTCTTCATCCAACATATCCCAATTCGAGACGACGCCCTCACGCAGGTCCACTTCGCCTTCCATGTCGACGTCCTCTCCATTCCGGAAGTCATCAATTCTGGGATCAACAGAGTCTGTATTGCCCTCAAGAGCGTCTTCAGAACTCTCGTCATCAGATTCATCAGTAATTCGATGCGTCCGAGCATGAAGATCCAGAAGGACTTCATCGACGAAGCGATGGGACGGCACAGTACAAGCATCCTCTGGCGATTGAAGTAGACCCAAATCTGCTGGTGGATCGAGGTCGAACAAGGGTGCGTGCAATTGGGGATGGCCACTGGAGGAAGAGCCAGCATCAGCCTGAAAATTGGCGATGCGACGCCGCTTGGGAGGTGGAGGGGCTTGGGCTTGGGCTTGGGCTTCAGCTTCGGCCTGGGCTTGGGCTTCAGCTTGGGCTTGGGCTTGGGTTTCAGCTTCAGCTTCAGCTCCAGCTCTCATGGCTTTCATGTGCTTCCGTAGCGGCCATCAGGTCAGTAGACGATTGCAGCAAGGGCATGGCCTGACAACGTTTTTCCTTGGTGTTGGCATCGACATGATGATCCAGGGTGATCGGCAGGAGAAGGATTCAGAGTGTGCTGAGACGAAGTTATGTGGATGTCAAGTTGGTGCAGAATGCAAAAAACTTACATGGAAAACCCCTACAAGAGGGCTGTGAAGGGCTTGAAATCGACAAAGATGAATGTCAGGGGGGTTGGTGCGAGTGAGCAGCACAGTGCCAGTGCTACCGCCATCTCAAATCAGACGTCTCATGACCCATGATCCGAATATATTGCATAGAAACCGGAATCTAGGACATCAAGAATGTAAAGGAGTATTAGTTCCGGTGAATGGTGGTTAACATTTGGGGTGAACAAGGCAACATGAAATGGCAGCGGACCCATGGTCACATGACTTTTAGTATGTTTCCTGTTTCCTGGTGGCGCCAAGGAAAGTTCAACTTGTTCCTCCCGTCCTCAAGCTCGCGATCGACTGTCCACTGACCCTATTCACCAATTGACTTGTTGCGGCAGCAATTTGATCACCTTGTCAATCCCAGATCTTAAGAGCGGGATTTTCATGGGGTAGGGGGCCATCATGACCAGTGGTGGTAAGATAAGTCCTCAAACTTGCGATCGACTATCTGCTGACCCATTCACCAATTGACTTGCTGCAGCGGTGACTTGATTGCCCTGACAATGAGACGGTTCTCACATCTTGTCAGTGGGATTTTTTCATGGAGTAGGGGGTCATTGTGACTGGTGGTGGTAAGGTAAGTCCTCAAGCTCATGATCGACTGTCTGCTGACCCCATTCATCAATTGACTTGCTGCAGCGGCGACTTGATCGCCTTGACGATGAGACGGCTCTCACATCTTGTCAGCAGGATTTTTTCATGAGGTAGGGGGTCATTGTGACCAACACTGGTGACGGGCCTGGTGAGATGGACGCAACATAAAGTCGTGCATTGCTGCGTTGTTGGGTCATTACCCATCTCACCCTGGGCCCATCTGGACTTGTCTCACATTGTTATTTGGTTTTATTCAACCCGTCGTATATCACCCTCATCGGTATGTCTCTCCCGCTTTCGAATTTCTCTGTTTTGGCTCACAGTCTGACTCTTCAATAGAGTTCTTAATGGGTGCCAAATCCACATCTGCCAAGAAGTCTGCAGCGACAAAGTCAACGGCAAAGAAGTCTACGGCAAAGAACTCAACGGTGAAGAACTCAACGGCGAAGAACTCAACAGTGAAGATGTCTACGGTGAAGACATCTACGGCAAAGGAGTCTGCAGCGAAGGAGTCTGTGGCGAAGAACCCCACAGCGAAGGCTCCTGGCCAGAAGGCTGCCCCTAAGCAGTGCGTCACTGTAGGTAAGGAGAACCATTCTCCTGCAACCATTACCCCAGCCTCTGCATCTGCCCCAATCTCAGTGAGGCACCCGCGTGCCCGACCTCTTGTCTGTGCCCCGGATGAAGGTATGCCCATCTGCTACTATCACTCATGACCAACAGCTTACCACCGCCATCGGCATCCCCTGTTTGTCACCGCCGTTGTTGTTGTCACCTGTGCGTCACCGCTTGTTGTTGTCACCTGCGTGTCACCACCACCATTGTCATCACCTGCGCATCGACAGGCAATGCAGCTTCTGCTGCTTCTACTGCCAAGGTCCCTCAGGATCTGAACCTGGTGATAGAAACATTTAGGGAATGTGAGCTTTCTGCTGACTTGGCGATTGCCCATGGTGAGTACTTCAAGTTGTTTTGTCAATGCCTCAACTATTAAATATATATATTTTCCAGCTCAGCTTAATATCGCAAGGCAAGAGCTCCAAGATGCTCGAGATGCAGCGGCTGCTCAGTCCTGCAAGGATGAACCTCGGGTTGAACGCCCAGCCAAAATTGGCAAGCTTCAAAATGCAATGGGCCTCCAGATGAAATACTGGAAATATTTCTACTTCCGTGTGAGTTTTTATTTCTCTTGCAAGGTGTACTGTAACTGAATCATGCATATTATAGGCTGATGTTAGAAATTTTGCTGCAGCTGTGGGCCTCAAGTGTAACACCTGTTGGTCTAATCAAGACATAAA
>Ga0307510_10005506_pt1 | contig 15089 bp, 9 predicted proteins | sample 12_EM_MG_FD_207224 | JGI IMG/M metagenome (GOLD analysis project Ga0307510, IMG submission 207224) | Populus trichocarpa ectomycorrhiza microbial communities from riparian zone in the Pacific Northwest, United States - 12_EM | ecosystem: Host-associated > Plants > Roots > Unclassified | place...
AACAACACCTACAAAACAGTATTATCATTACCATTATAATTCAAAAAACAAAAACTAACATAAAAAAATTGAAAAAAAAAGGAGTGATAATAACAAATCATTACGCAGTTCTCATAATCTTAGCATCAGTAACTTCTCCTTTCTGTGAAAAATATTCTCTCAATCTATCCTCTGCTACATATTTTGGTAAGTTCTTCACGCATATTCTTGACCTAAATAAACAAATTCAATCAGAAAAATTTCAAATTTAAATTCAATTATCAACAAAATTATAAGATGAGAAACTGAATCAAAATCTACAAAAAAAAAAAAACACGAATTACAACAGAAAGAACAGTGCCTACATGCTTCCTTTTCTTTCTAAAGCTCAGGTTTTGAAAAATAGGCGTTCTTTTGGTTGCTAAAGAGCGGCAGCGAAAGAGTGAGAGATAGAGATGCCGGTGGTTTTTGTAATTTAAGGTACGGAAACGGGGCGGGTTATGTTTGTGCGGGTATGAGTCGACCGGGTCTCTAATATAATCACTTGTTGCAAAACTACATTTTACTCCCTATAGATTTACAAATGATCTACTTTGTCCTGTAGTTTTTTATTTTTTTAATATTAATCCTAATGTTTTTGAAAAACTTAGATTGTTAAGTAATTAAGAGAAAGTATAGAAATTAAGATGGCTTGATGCATTTTTTTTCTTTTACCTTTTCTTATTATTTTTTATTACCTTACAGTAAATTCCCTTCCTTACTATATTATTTTGGTGTAAGTATTTAAAACTTTGATCGAGAATGATGTTGTAAAATTGCAATTACGGGAGTCTAAATGGAATGTTGTGGCAAGCATGTGCCCAGACCCAAACAATTCCATTATCAATCACTTATTAAAAAACTAAGACGTCCCAAACTAAAAGTCTTTCCGTAAAATTAGGAGTACTCATTTTAATTTTCAGGTTTAATAACTAGCTAAACATTAATTTTATTCTTGATAAAAAAAAATATTAAAAAAACCACTGATTTTATTGATGAGACCAAAATTCTTTACATGGTAGAGATCTAGGATTAGGTACGAAAAACAAATAATGATATATTTTGTCCCTAATGTGACTATTCAGCACTAAAATCTAGACCATCTTTTGTTAATAACATAATCAGAAACTCTTCCAGAAGTGCAGCAGCATCAAGTTCATTCCCATGTTGTAGTGTCCTCAAGCAAGAATTCGCCCATGTTATTTCCATCTTCACAGCAGTATAAGGTAACAGCTCAATCAAGCACACTTCCAATCGATTCTACGCACTCAGGATTTACCCCGAATGCATCAGAATAGAAGTCATTACATAGATATTCTTCATTTTGTGGCTGAAACATGCTCATCACTTGTGGAAGATCTTGTTGAGACTGTGGATTTCCCAAGAATGCTTCAGAACTGAAGCCATTGCATGTATACTGATTATTTTGTGGCTGAACTATGCTCATCACTTGTGGAAGATCTTGTTGAGACTGTGGATTTCCCAAGAATGCTTCAGAACTGAAGCCATTGCATGTATACTGATTATTTTGTGGCTGAAACATGCTCATCACTTGTGGAAGATCTTGTTGAGACTGTAGATTTCCCAAGAATGCGTAAGAACTGAAGCCATTGCATGTATACTGATTATTTTGTGGCTGAACCATGATCATCACTTGTGGAAGATCTTGTTGAGACTGTGGATTTCCCAAGAATGCTTCAGAACTGAAGCCATTGCATGTATACTGATTATTTTGTGGCTGATGAACCATGCTCATCACTTGTGGAAGATCTTGTTGAGACTGTGGATTTCCCAAGAATGCGTCAGAACTGAAGCCATTGTATGGATACTGATTATTTTGTTGCTGAACCATGCTTTGTGGAAGATCCTGTTGAAGCTCTATGAGATCATTATGACCCCCTGGTAGATTCCTTGTAGTTACAGATGCTGAAGAGACTAGTGCCGGAACTGTAAATGTAGATGCTGAGGAGACTAGTGCCGGAACTGTAAAAGTAGATGCCGGGGAGACTAGTGCCGGAACTGTAAAAGTAGATGCGGGGGAGACTAGTGCGGAAACGGAAGGAGGAGATGCCGAGGAGATCAATGTTGGAACTGAAGGAGACGCCGAAGAGAACAGTGCTGGTACGGAAGGAGGAGGAGATACCGAAGAGACTGGTGCCGGCGGAACTGAAGAAGTAGATTGCTTTTCATACTTTATGTGAGAAACAACATAATCTTGATCCTGTAAGAGCATAATTAAGGAACAAATTAAGAATGAGATTTTATAATTGATCAACTATCATTACTATGTGTTTCCATTATCTCTATTGAATCTAAAATCAAAGTAAGGGTGCGCATGCATGTTCACACTCACGTACGTATATTTCTCCTATTTTTTTCACGCGTGTTCTTTGGGCGCCTGTGGCCTAATAGACATACGATTTTCAATACCAACACACTGCTACGAAGTTCAACACGTGAGCAATGCAATATGCAAATCTTTTCTAATGCAGCTGATCTATATATATATATATATATATATGGTTTAGTACTCGAACTTTTTACCAGAAGTTTATGGATCTTGAAACCCTAGGAAGGATTGGAGTGGGGATTTTTACCCCGATTTAAGTATATCTTGTTGAAGGATAACAATAACCAAGGATAGAGTAATCTTTGATTGTCCTCGGTAGTTATTTTCCATGCCATACCACTAAAAACCCCAGGCTAGCGAGTTTCAAATATATACCAGTAAGCAACAAATTAATTAATTAAACGCATGTATGCATGCATGTTTAACAAGGCTAAACAAAACCGTAACAAAAACTACTTGACAAGAATAAAGAGTGCAAAATCTTACTGGTGATTCGATGCCGTGAAGAAGGTCACAAGCAAGTTGATATTCATCCATAAGCACTTTGCCATCGATCTCAAAGCCAATGCTGCTCTTTGGCATGAACCTAAAAGCTCTCTTAGAGCCCACCTGCATGTCGTGTCCTTTGCTATGAACGTAAATCTCTTTGGTCTTTTGGGTTCCTTTCCACGTACCGCTCTTTGAAACTCTATCTTTATTCGATCCTCCATGCCCTTTTTTCTTCAACTTTGTGAAGCAATAAATTTCTTCTGCTTCGCTATTTTTCAATATTTCCCACCATTCCTCTGTGTTGTTATTATAAAGATCACATTCGATGATTGAATCGCAAGGAAGGGGTTTCCTTTTCACTTTCTTCAACAGATAATGAACAAGCAACTCTATGGAATTGGGTTTAAATCTATACCCTAATGGGATTCTAGTACTTTCCATCGTGAAGTGCTTTCGCCTTGTGAAAGTGATTTCTTCTTCTGATTCTTCACTGAGTACGTAGTGGCATGTATATATATGAAGAAAGAGTCATATTCCAGTAAGGATAAGGAATCCCTTTGTAAATGGATTCCAAAAGTGGACTTCATAATGATGCAAACTCACAAGGTTTTCCACTCCTTACTGGGCCGGGTCTTGACTAGTTTCTCATGTTAAAAAAGAAAAATTATGATAGTTTAAGGAAATTAATTAATTAATTAGTCCATGTAGTATATATCAAAAATAATTCAAGTATCTTTTAACCAATAATGTTGACTATCTATAGTTTAATATATAGTTCTTTGTTTAAAAAATGTGCTCTTTCCTAAACAAATTTCCCTCCTCGGCTACTTATCTTTCATTTTTGCGAACCTTGAAAAAAAAAATAGAATTGATGAAAGGATTAAGTTATTAAAGGACATGACAACATATTTGGTTTAACTTCAAGGACTAAATTAATTAACTATAAAATAAAATTTGATTTCTTAATTCCAACAAGATATTAATGATAAAGAAAACCAATTTTTAATAACTGTTGAATCTCTCTAGCTCAATGTGTTATCAACGTACTCTTATTTTTTTATTCATCGAATAAATTTTTATTTTTTTTTTTGGTTAAATTCTAGATTCGGTTGGGAAGTTTTCACGGGCGTTAAGGTTGTTGCGAGATTCCTGATGACAAATCCAGATGTCGGCATCTTATGGTTCTTTGGTGTTCTTATTTTTTAAGCTAGGAACCGTCGATATCCTGCTTGATGGTATGCAGGCCTGATCGTGCGACCAGAATCTACTCTTTTTAATCAATTGAATTATTTTCACGGGCGTTAAGGTTGTTGCGAGATTCCTGATAACAAATCCAGATGTCGGCATCTTATTGAATTATTTTCATCGTGTTTAATAAAACACGATGAAAGAACCAACACTGGCATAATGCTGGAAGTATATATAAGGATCCAATTGTGGATTTTGGAACTAGTTCAATGTACCAAAATGAAAAATGCCATTTGTAGTCTTATATATACACGTTAAATATATATAATATGATAATTCAAATAAAACAATTGCACGCATTCACTATGATTATTTAGTAACAATTAAAGAATAAAGTATAATAGATGGAGGTAGTCATATATTAATTAATTATGTTTCTATTTTATAAAATCAAGATTTAATTGGGGTTGAAAATAAAAATTAAAAAAACAAGGATCATGCCCCGTTTAGATTTTGGCGTGGAAAAATCCAGTTCTCAACATTCAATTTTTCTATGTTTTTGGTTACTATTATTTTATTCACATCGATCCCAAACATTATTTTCAACTTAAAATTGCTAAATACCCCCTCTCTGATTTTTTAAAGTACTTTGTTAAACTTTTTCTAAAATAGTGAATGGCCATTTTTAAAAAAAAAAATTATAATGCCTCAAATAAAGTATTATAATTTTTTTCTTATATTTTTTATAAATGAGCTGTATTTACATGACATATTTATATAAAAAATTGTTTTTTTATTAGCAATAATAATTAACTTTTAATATAAATAAATAAAAACATTTAAGAATATAAATATTTGTATCTATCTTTTGAATTTACTAGAAAGATTGCTTCCCAATTTATTGTTAACATTTTTTTTAGTTATTATTTTATTTATTTATTTAAGCATGAATAATATATTTTTTTAATAAAAAAAATTATAATGCCTGAAAACACATCTAACACAAGCTTTCCTTTTTTTTTTTTTTTTTGTTAGAAATTAACTTTAATATAACCATACCATAACACACACATAGAGGCTAGTTATACTCTAAATTGGATATTTCTTATCTTGAGTAGAATATTTTTAATTTAGGTATTGCTTGGAATTATGATATTGGTTGTATTTTAAAGTATTTTTAATTTAGAAATATATCAAAATAATATTTTTTTTATTTTTAAAATTTTATTTTTCACATCAACATATCAAAATGATTCAAAATTATTAAAAAAATTAATTTTAAAAATACAAATTTAAAATTTTTTAAAAATACATTTGAAACACAAAAACTAATACACTCCAACTTGCAACACTTTTTTCCAACCATATCTCCAACCTCTAACGCGTCTTTTGATTGGTCTCCAAATTATATTTTTAACTAACCCAACAGTTTGATATTTTTCTCTCAATCATATTATAAGATTATTTGAGAACGCGGTTGAAATCGTATTTTTTTTAATTTTTAATTTTTTTTAATGTTTTTATATCGTTTTAATATGCTGATCTCAAAAATAATTTTTTAAAAATATAAAAAAATATTATTTTAATATATTTCTAAATAAAAAACACTTTAAACTGTAACCGCTATCACAATCCCAAATATAACCTTTAACATGTTGGTTTGTCTTGCAATTTAAAAGAATTAAAATCATCTTAAATTTGAAAGTGAAAGGCTTGATTTTATCTAATTTAACGTAGAGGTTTAATTTGATAAAATATAAAACCTCGATCATGAATAGGTAAGCATAAATTATTATTTTTTCTGTTTAAATTTTTTATTTAAAATTATATTATTATTATTATTTTTAGATTATTTTAATATATTGATATTAAAAATAATTTAAAAAAAAATATAAAAATATTATTTTAATACATTAAAAAAAACAATTTAAAAACACAATAATTATTTTAATCCCAAACACCCCTCTAAACCACTCAAACCGGGTTCGGTGAAAAAGAACATCTTCATCTCCCAAGTACACAACAACTCACGTCCAGGCAAGGACAGCAGAAAGTCAATGTCTTCCTCGTTCTTGCCATCGACATCTTTTGCAACTCAAAGAAGAACATCCCAGAAATTAGGAAACCCAAAATCTGCCGGACCCCTTGATCCGTGTATAACTCCTGCTCCAAATCCCAGACCCATCTTTCAGTTTCTAGCTTTTGGATTGATTATATTCCTCGCCTTGCTTCAGTTACTACCTGCCACTCATTTTCGAGACCCATTCGACCCTTTTAGAAACTGGGCTCCTCTCCATTCTAATCCTTCTTCTCCAGTTAAGTTCAGTTATGCTCAATTTTTTTATATAGTTGGAAACTTTTTTTGTACTTGTGTAGTGATCATGATTGATGCTTTATTGTGTGTGTACTTGTGACTAAATAGTTCTGTTTTTTACTTTTACATTTTTTATGGTTATAGTTGAGAGAGTTTAGGGATGCAAGAAATGGTGATGGAGGTGGAGATGATGGAATGGTGCATGTTGTTTCATGGATGGATTGTTTAGACCTCAGAGCTCTTGCGGTTCTGGCAAATTCAACTCTGTCAAGCTCAAGGTTTGTTTCAACTTATGGAAGATGATCCTTCCATTGTTGTCAATTTAGTAACTGATTTATGGATAATCCTTGTATTGTTAGTGTTGAAAAAGGGCTTAATTTAGCTACTGCAAATTTTCAACACGGGATGTTATATCCTTTGCATGTTTATTGTCTGTATCAATATTTTAATTTCATGTTGTGTATTAGAGTTATTGTTTTACCTTTTTCATTGGCTTATTCAATTGCTTGTTATTCTTTCTAGTGGGAGTTTAAACTTGGTGCAAAAGGCTTGTTATTATGTTTTGTTGATCTCGTTTCTCTTTTCTTGTTGATGATGATCAGCCATCCAGATTTGGTTTTCTTTCATTTCTTTATTCCTGGAGGGAATGAAGACAAAGTGTCTTTCTATAAGCTGAAGGTCTTGTTTCCACATTCAAACCTTGAAATTCATGGGTAATTACGTCTATTACTATTATATTTTCTAACTTAATAATTCACTCGGAGAGGGTGTAAATGATGTTGTGGTGAAATATTGTAGGCAAGAGCAGGTTAAAGAAATAATGAGGACTGTTTTTTCTGGGGGACAATATGCTGAACCCAGTTATGAGGAAATAGTACCTTTTATCATACCCACCGTGCACAATTTCTTGAGAAAATTCATATACGTCTCAGCGAATGTAATTATGAAGGTTAGTTCTATACGTTTAGTAGTGGCCTCTCGTTTTCTGTATTGCTAGTGTTTATAGTGTTTTCTCCCTGCTTTGTTTATCTTTTTGATGAAATGGGGTATTCTTTTGAAATGTAGACATGAGCACAAATGAAGCTGTAGAAAAAAATAATCTAAACTCCTTGTGATTTTCACTTGGGATAAGTGGCATCAAGATTTACGCTTTTTTTTTGTCAGAGGATAATTCATGATATTATAAACGGCAACAGAGTATTTATCCAGATGATATTTGTCCTGAAAGATCAGTGTCATCAAGTTCCTTTACTTCTAATGCAGGCTAGAGTTGAAGAACTAATTGGAGTTGACTTGAACAACTATGCCATAGCAACAGCTGAAGACTGCTCCCGAAGATTAAAAAATTATGTGAATTTAGATGTGTTGGATGCTATTCAGAGATCGGCTTCAAAGGCATGGGTATCTGAGACACCTTATGCTAAGGATTTTTGTTTGCCAGACTTCAGCGTACTAGTTATTAATGCGAGGAAATTAGAAAAAGATTTTGTCGAGATCGTCTTATGGTGGAGCAAAGCTCTGAATTTGAGGGAAAGGTTTCAAATTCTCCTCTATTTCAGATTTCCTTTCTACATTTATGAATCTGACATGGTAGGAATTTGAATGTTTAAGGGTTTGTGATTATTTCATCAGTTTGTCGAGTGGTGGGATAGAACAATTGCAATATAAAAGGAATTCAGGATTAACTTTAACATTCTATGGAGTGTTGATGCGCTTTTAAGTTTCATGTATGAAAACAACAGGGCCATTTTGGCAGGGTGGTACATAAAATGTCAAACGAAAACAGTGGATAAAGCTTCTAAATGCTGTTATTTTTCATACTTTATTATCACCTGGCCTCATACTGTTTCATTTGTTTCTGATTGCTAGAGAACATATATTATTTTAAGGAATCACTCATCACTTTCCCCTTTTTTTTTTCTTTTGTTTTTGGTCTTGGGTTATTTGCAGGACCAATAAAAAAAATGTAGCCGTTGCATTAGCACTCTACAATAGTTATCTCAAGCTTTCTTCATCTTGGCTGGTCAAGGATTTCTCATCATCCCAAGTTAACAACAGTATGATTATCCACTACGATGGGCCCAAGACTAGTTGTAAGGAATCCATCAATGGTACTGCCTCAGAATACAGTCATGGCAATGTCTGGACTCGGTACCTTCCTTCAACCTCAGATCGAATCTTGGGCAGCTAGGATAGGTACCCCTGTAACAATGCAGAAGCAGGGCATGGGATGAAATTCGCCTTGAGATGTATAATAAGGCACTTGATGTTGTAAGTCAGATTGAACATGAAAATGTACATCTTTGAGATAATTGAACATTTAATTTTTTTTTCTTTGCTCTGATGTAATTGATTCATATCTAATATGAATGGAAATTTTCTCCACAGTAAAATCGTTCTTTTGTTGTAGAAATTAGCCATTTTATGAAGGAATTTGATTACAAGTTTCTCTCATAGGAGCAGATTAGAAGCATAACTGTTGTATACTTTGGCTCTTATCTACTAGTATCAATTTTGACTTGAGCTGTTGAAGATTATTTGAGATTAAGAATCCTGTTAGTAGCACAGCATGATAGGTCTGAAGTTTCTGGAAAAATATATGTTCATCTGATGGGATGAGATTCTTGTGTGTAGCTAAATCATTGTGCACCTGGATAATTTAATGCTCAGTTCACTAGAGAAAACTATCTGTCATCTGATTTTCTCATAATTATCTTTCATGATGCTTGAAACAACATGTGGAGTTTCCTTGAGGTCAAACAGTAAAAATCAAGACAAGAAAACAGTCAGTCCGAGATAGTCGAGATAAATCCAGGAAAGGAAGCATAGACTGCCATGCCATGTGTTTAATGCAGTAAGAACTTCAGCCTGATTCTTCTGGATTTTTATTTGAGCTTAGGGATTGTTTAATTTTTTTAAAAAAATTAAAGTAGCCGTTGGTTCCAAGGTCCTGTCTTCAATTGTATTTATTTCCCTACAGACTTCGCAAGTTTTTTCCATTTTGTCTTCTCTTAGTCCCATTGGAATCCATTTCACAGCCGGTAAGCGTGGCCGCAATCAAATCATATTCTAATTTTCATTACAGTCCCATCTGCTCTGCTGATTTTCGTAATTCTGGGGGAGATATTCATTTTCGGTTGATGCTTACCTATTATAATTCATATACTATCGTAACCAGAGCCCATACTATAGTGGCATTAAAATAATTCTTAAACAGATTTCTAAAGAAAGTGCAATGGAATGGTAGAAAGAAATGTTTTTATTCAAGGACATAAATAGCATGCTGACTTGCACACTTACTATCCTTCTACATCAGGCACCATTGACTACAATGTTAAGCTTTGTTTAATAACGCAGCAGCCATGAAATGTGAGGATTTATGATGGCTAAATTACTAAACATATCTTGTATTTTGTATTTTGAGCAAGATAATAATTTATACATATAAAAACATGAAATATTACAAGTTCGTCATCCAACATGTGTTATGATATTATCCAAAACGCTCTTGTTTTATAATAAGATGCCACTTTATTTCAACAGAATTTCTTAGCAGGGGGTGATAAGATGAACTTCCACATGTGGACGTTTATACAACGAGTTCAACATCTCAGATTCGGAGGAAAGTTTACAAGATCTGGCTCACAGATCTTGAGGGAGTTCACAGTATACTAAATTAACAAGCTTGCCGTTTTTTGATAAAGACGCTAGCTTACTTTATTTTGCAGTAACCGTGTGTCTTTCTTTTAGTATTTTCACGTTGTGTTGATCGACTTCGGAAATTTCGAAGGCATGCATAAACAAAGCTGACATTTATTGTATTCAGATGAGAGAGTTCCGCCGCATATGTGAAGCCCAGTCAAAGGCCTGCAAGCTCCAACAAAGTCCAAAATTTTGCGTTGGTGTTGTCTTTCTCAGAAAAGATTAGTGATGGTGAAAGTTTAAAAATTGATACAAGTATGGAAAATCTCAATAAGCAAAGAAATGGGTTAATTTAAAAGGCAGACATTTCCAATTTGATGTGGGATGTTATCAGCACCCGCTGTTTCATGTTAGAGTTCTGACAAAGTTTGGATGGAGACAAGTTGCACTCACTTGGCTATTAAAATCATTAGGGCTGGTCTTGAAAATTCTGGTTTTGGTGTTGGTGAAATGAAACGGCACTTTATATTTTCTTATAGTTGAAGTCCTGTTTTCTATATCATTCTGCGTTAACAGAAATTTGTGTAGCGAGAATGATGCGGGAATCATGTAGGAGACCAAAGGGGAAGGTAAGATGGAGCAAACTGTATTCATTTTCATGCTTTAGACCGCAATCATCCGATTCTGATTCTGCTCAGGAGTTCATTGGTCAGCCAGGATTTTCTCGGGTGATTTTCTGCAATGAACCTCAACTGCACAAGAGAAAACCTTACAAGCACACAAACAACTCGGTATCCACAAGAAAGTACAATGCTGTCACTTTTCTACCCAATGCACTTTTAGAGTTCCGCAGAGTTGCCAATTTGTATTTTATTTTGACAGCAGCGTTGTCTATTACTTCTTTGGCTCCTGTTAAACCTGTAAATTTTGATTGCTCCATTGGTATTTATGGTGGGAATCAGCATGCTCAAAGAGGCTGTTGAAGATTGTTATAGGTTTCCGCAGGTAACTTGAAGCAAAACATGGCATGAATTCTGATTTTCTCCTCGCATCATTTGACAGTTCTCATTTCTCATCAATTATTATCTGTCACTTTATTTTCCATCACCCTGACATTTCAGAATTATTATATTCTTACTTTAAAGTGAAATTTAGATAGATTTTCATGCTCTGATTATGCTATCATTAATTCTCCGCAGGACTTGAACGTAAACACTTGAAATGTAAAGGCTCGTGCAGGAAATGGCTTATTTGTGGATAAATTGTGGAGTGGACTTTCGGTAGGAGATGTTGTTAAGGTTAACAAGGATGAATACTTCCCGAGTGATCTTCTTTTGCTGTCTTCAAGCTATGAAGATGGTGTTTGTTATGTGGAGACTATGAACCTTGATGGAGAAACGAATCTGAAAGTCAAGAGATGTTTAGAGGTCACACTTGATCTGAATGAGGATGCCAAATTCAGTGAACTCAAAGCTACTATCCGTTGTGAGGATCACAATCCAAGCCTTTACAATTTTATGGGGAATTTAGAGTTTGATAACAAAATGTACCCCTTGAGCCCTTCTCAACTACTTCCAAGAGATTCAAAACTTCGAAACACCGATTATGTATATAGAGTCGTGATCTTCAGCGGGCATGATACAAAAGTGGTAAGGAATTCCACAACGTCGCCATCAAAGCGAAGCAGGCTTGAAAGAAAGATGGATAAAGTCATCTACCTACTTTTCTCTATACATGTTCTGATTTCGCTGGTAACTTCCGTCAGGTCTGCTGTGGTCATCATATCTGATATGGGTCAATGGTGGTACCTTCTTTTGGAAGATTCTGATCCACTCTTCAATTCGCCAAACCTGTGAAATCAGGTTTTCTACAGTTCACAAGGGCTCTCATATTTCTCTGTATGTCTCCATCGGAGCTGTCAAAGTTCTACAAGCTATGTTCATTAACAAGGATATACAAATGTATGATGAAGCAACCTGCAAGTCTGTCCAAGCTTGAACTTCAAATTTGATTGAAGAACTTCGGTCAATTAGAAATCATTGTGCCAGATAAAACTGGAACTTTGACTTGTAATCACATGAAACTTCAAATTTGATTGAAGAACTTCGATAGGCTTGCAGAAAATGGTAGGGCATAGCAAGAATCAACAACTTCACACCTTTCAAATTATGCAGAAGATGGATTTCGAACTCTAGCATTTGCTTACCGAAAACTTGAGCAGGCCGAGTACGAACATTGGAACTTGCTATTTATGCAGGCAAAGACGACAATAGGACCTGAGAGAAGAATTACTGGATCAAGCAACCGAAAAAATAGAAAAAGAACTAATTCTGTTGGGGGTTGCTTCTGTCAAAGACAAGTTGCAGATTTTTTCTCTGTGGAGATCACCCTAAAGTGTCTCATTTTTTCTCTGTTCTGCAGATTTTCTCGCAGCTTACATCTGCAGAACATGAAACAGTTTCATGTATGTTTGAGCATAGAAGCTGAGTCCAACAGCCAACCGAAGGTGAAAACTTCAAAGAGAGATGCTATTAACAGCTTTTTTCCATTTGTGCACCATCTCAAAACTGAGAAATCAGTGGAAAAGATAACGTAATGTCATGCAAACTCCAAATACACTTAATGAGGAGCTCTTTTTTTCCTTGCTGTGTTTTCCTGTGAACTTGGTTGGTAATTGCAGATTTTCTTTGGTACTAACAGATTGCCTTCTCCTAGTATTTCAGGCTATGAAAGAGGATATTGTGCATCAGATTGAAAGTTCATGCCAAGATACCATTACAGATTCACCCTTTTGCTTTGGTGGTGGATGGAAGAGCTCTCGAAATTGCTTTGAAACCCGACGAGAAGGACCAGTCCTTCATTTCTTTTTAAATTTATATTCAAAATGTTTTTGCCAAGATAAGAAACTATTTTTTCTTCCTTGTAAGAAATAAAGGAAAACCTTGGTATAATCACTAACCTATATAGTATATATCTCCATCCTTAACGGAGTCCCAAAATAAAATATTTTATCAATTTAGACTCAAATGTTTCAGACATTTCCCAGTTGGAATTTTCTATATATGTTTACTTTTAACATTTCTATGCACATTATGCTATAAAACGATGCTGTTTGTAAAACTTGTCCAAAAAAACGATAGATATTTGATAAAAGGATCCAGTTGAGAAATGTCCAAGACGTTTATCGGACCTAATTGATAAATTATTTTGTTTAGGGACTCAGATGATAATTAAGTGTCTAATTTTAGGTTTTTAAAAAAATGGTTTTAAGTAGAGGGAAAAAAAAAACAAATTCTAATTTAACGGACTGCAACTGTCTAGCTGCCATAACCTAAACGCCTCCATTTCCTCTCTTCCCAGCTCCTTAGGGTTTGCTCGCTACCTCAGAACACAACCACTGCCACCACCCCACCGCCATCTACTCCACCAGCGGAAGCATCCGGAGCTAAATAATCACAAACCCTCTCACATGGATAACAGAGGGGAAACTTTGGTTGATAACAGTCCCGAAGACATACGCTGGCTCTGTAACCTGTCAGAATCGGAGCTTGTAAGTTAAACATGGATTTTCTCATTTATTTCTTGCTCGTATAATTCATGGTGAATTAAATAGTTTTATTTTTTTAAATTTCTGTTTGCAGGATATGCTTATTACGTTAAAATCATTAATTCTTCATCGGGCAAAGGTACTCGGTCATGATGAACTTGCCAAGAAATTCGATTCGCCGACGCTTCGAGCCGTCGGTATTTTTTATGCTCTTTTTTTCTTTTGTTTTTAATTAATTTTTATCGATTGTAAATTGATATGGAGTTATGGTGAACTGTTGAAAGTTTAATTCAGAAAATAATTTATGTGACGGGAAGTTGCGCTGAGCCAGCTAAGTGTCTGTCCGGGTTTTATCTGACCTGCGCCAGAAGGTGTGCGCCAGAGTTTCTCACCATAAAAAAAAAAAATTCATGCATGCGGTGCATTTTTTGCATTTCAGTCGTGTGTGTGAAACATCTGTGCTGAGAATTTGATTCTAACTCGCCACGCATGTATTGTATGCATGGCTGGAATGCGATGCTCATGACATGTGTGACTATTGCTAGTGTTACTCTGAGGTCTTTCTTGTTAAGTTGTCTTATTTATTTGTTTGTTTGTTTGTTTGGTGTACAGGATTCATTTTTATTAGGGTTTGTACTCTGTCTGACTTGTTCTCAATGGCGATTGACGTTAGAACTGGAGTAAAATGTTGTGAGATTAATTTGGTGGCTGCATTGTTAGAGCTTGAGATGCTTAATGTTATGTGGCCCTAACTTGCATTCTAGTGTCATTTATGACCTCTGCTACATCCTCCAAACCCAATTAGTAGTTGAGAATCCACTGAATCTTCTAGCCCTTTAAGGATCACATTGCAGTGCTCGTCTCTATAAGCTTGTGAACACGAACACTCTTGATCAAGTAACTGTGTGGCTCAAGTCCTTAAACTGCAATTGCGAATCACTCTTGATCATTTGCTTAGAATCCTTCTTTGGCAGCTCCAACACTAAAAAAATGCCCTTACATGCCGAATATAATAACAGAATGTCTGCATCATTTCCCTGGCTGAATGCACCTTCCTTGTAACTTGAATCAATTCTGTGAAGTTTTCAACTTTTATAGTGGCTAAGAAAGTCTTGTGTTTTCTCTGAGCCATATGCAGGGCTCTTTTTGATGGAATATCTGAAAGGAAAGGTTAAAGATTTATCACATGTTCAAGGCTTGACTAAGCTTGCTGCATTCTCGGATTGTTGCAATCTATTAAAAGGTAATCCTGGGGACGACTCCAGCATTGAAGAGCTGAAGGCTTCCATCGATATTGATGAAAGAAGGAGACCAATCAAAAGGTATGAAGTATCTCAAAGTGCAGTTGTTAATGACTTAAGTTATGATTTATTTTGGTTAGATGCTTGGACCTTGCTGATAGTTCTAGAATTATTTTTTTTATCAATTCATTTACCTACCTTCATTGGAAAGTTGGAATTATATTGGTGGTGATGCTTTAAAGGAAACAAGTTATGATTTTTTGCAAGATTTGTACTAAGAACACCATGATTATCATTCTA
>Ga0307510_10005507_pt1 | contig 15089 bp, 10 predicted proteins | sample 12_EM_MG_FD_207224 | JGI IMG/M metagenome (GOLD analysis project Ga0307510, IMG submission 207224) | Populus trichocarpa ectomycorrhiza microbial communities from riparian zone in the Pacific Northwest, United States - 12_EM | ecosystem: Host-associated > Plants > Roots > Unclassified | place...
CATCGCCCACATTGTCCCAACCACGCTCCGGAAGCCAGAATATTGCACTGCCGCAGAAAGGTGGAGTCCCTCATCAGCGATGCTTTCTTCCGTCAGCTCCGCAGTGTGACAAGCAGAAAGGAATGCAAATTCAGCCGAGGGAAGTCGAGACTGAATGATCTTGAGGAGCGTAAGGCGCTGACCTTTATAAAGCTTGAAAGATGCGTCAAATGGCTTTCCCGTCTCAAGTTCTCCATGGCACGAAAAATGGGCAAACCTGTGGTCTTGGAGGCGCTCCACAACAGCATCGGGCGTCGCTTTTTTTGAGACCAGTGTGGTCACAGTCGTGTTGAGACGTTGGATCAGGGATATCTCATCCTGTGCCTTTGGCATACTATTTTTATCTCGTCGTGCCACGAGAAGTATTGACGGCCTCTCGAAAGAATGCGGGCCAGATTTGCGGGATTCGATCAGGGCGGAGAGAGTTGGAGTGTAAGAAGGGATGTAGAGGTCCGAGAAATATAACTTATGAGGACCGTCGGATCGAATCGGACCCATGGCATGTAGGGGAAGAGAACAAAACGCAGATGTTGGGCACCACCAGATCCGAGATTGTTCTGGAACATCTAACTCACGGAGCCTCTGTATTATTGGCTGGCCAACAAGGTCGTAGAGTTCCTCAAGTACGAAAGTCAATGCATCATCATATTCCATAGAGTCGAGGCCTTCCTTTCGTGCGGCCAATAGCTGGACCTTCAAGTGTTCTGCACGATCATAGAAATTTGCGGGGGTGGGAAGGAGGGAAGGAGGAGAATTATAGAGGACAATGATGATCGCGCAACGCCATTTAGAATGGTTGATGATGACAACTGGACCACGAGCAGCAGCGGAGCGGAGCGTGTCGAAAGATGGTGCCATCAAGAAGTTCTCGAAACCTGGCAACAATCGGATCTGCGCAATAAGACTGTTCCGCTCGTCCAATAGTTTTCGTTGTTTTACCACGTCCCTAAATGGGTCGATCTCCCCATTACCATTCGCACCTTCGCCATTCGACCAGTCCATTGGAGAGACTGATGTTGTCACTGCCTCGAGATCTTCATTGAGAGCTGCAAATTCCCTTGCCAAAGGCGGGTCCACTCTAAGAAGTGAATCGATGGAGGTACGCAGACCCCGCATCTCAGACCACAGAAGGCCTCTACCTCGTTCCAAAGCCTCGATTGCCTCTTTAAGCTGACCAAAGTGGGCTAGATATGATGCATAGTCCAAAGGTAGCATTTCTATATAATTGCGCATTTTGACAAGATGAAAATGTTGGATTTCGAGGGTAGGGGCAAAAGTCAGAGCATCCTGCATCAGCGAGATGGCGCACTCGTACGCGGTAGACGTGGAGGAGTGATCATAAAACCGTGCCCTATGTGCCCATTTGCATGCGACCTCGAATCGTCTGGATAACATCACGTATGTATTGGCAGCGGCGATTGGGTACAGTTGCATCATTTCATTAAAGTTATTCCTGTCCTTGGATAGCCTGAACCGGGAGAACAAGGATCTAATTAGTCGTAGAATGCCGTCGAATTGGATCTGCTGTGCATGTGGTAGTTTTAGGATGCCCCGAAGCACGTCAATTGATTCGTCGAGATATTCGGGGTTGTTTGTAAGTGTGAATGCATGATGGAGAAAGTCGGCTGACTTGATAATAATCAAGTCACTCATTGCAATCTGGCAAACGGGACTTTGCTGAAGTGATGCAAGGAGTAGTCGGCAATATTTGAGAGCTTTATTGATGTCCGTTCTATTGGTGATGCGATTCATGGACTTGACTGCATGAAGGTGCCGAAAGCAGTCCTCTGTCGTCATTGAAGGGGACTCTATTGCATTCATCACAGCAAGAGATGCAGTCAGGTCCGAGAATGGGGGAAGGCCTATGGTCTCTGGGTTACTAGGATGTGCTTCTGGAAGGGCATGTGGGAGGCCGAAGTCATCCAGGCGTGTCCTCTCTAGTCCTTCTAAGACCTGAATAATGTCACCACGCTTGGGATCTTCAAGCGATGTTGAGATGAGATGAGCACGAGTTCGAGAAATTGCCTCCTCTAAGTACTCTGGAGTCGCATGTAAAATGAACCGGCCACGCGCAAGAGTGGCGGCTGTTGTGAAAGCATTTGTCAAGGACTGGTTGGGACTCTCCGCGGGGGGATGAGAGGCGATAATTCTGTCTATGGGGGCCATCGCGCCTTCATAATCTTCATTAGACTGGGTTAACATGAAGCGAAGGTGAAAAGACTCGGACAGCGCGAAGGGAACGTAACGTGAATTTGGTAAGCGTACATTTGCCTCACACAGGCATTCGATGATTTGTTGTGAAGGTGGGTCAAATGAATCCGACATATGTGTGATAAGAGCTCCAGCAAAAGACTCAACAGTGCTATGTAGCTCTGGCTCCAAGAGATCCGAAGAGAGTTGCTCCCGGCAAAGTACCGCCATCTCCTCGAGACACTGCATCGAATTTCGAGGCTCCAACTTCATCTGAAGAGCCAATGTACGGACAAGGGATGTTATAACCGTGTTGTTTGTGATTCCAAGGCGTTCAAATGATGGGTTTCGCAAGTAGTAAAGGTATTTCAGGCAGCACGCGACGTCTCTGGGTAGCTTTGATTCACGCGCGCGATAAAAAAGGGTCTGCGTGAGGGCAAAGAAAGTTGGAATGATGTTTCTAGAGAGGGGAAATGGTAGCAATATAGCATGGATAGATTGGAGGATTGACGTTTCGAGATCTTGCTCGTCGTTGGTCAGAGTGTAGCGTGCAAATAGTACTGTGGCCAGCGTCTCGAGTAGAAATGCACGTAGATGACTAGATTTCGGTAAACAAAAGAGGGTATCTTGAAGCCATGTAATGTCTTTGTCAATATCATCAATAGAAGCTGTAAAGAAGGGAGGATAACTTTTAGTCTGGCAGTTTTCAGATGACTAGTGTGTCATGGAGTGAGAAGGTAGGGATTGGACTGGGGACTCACGACCTGATACATCCATGCCCAAAATATCAAAGATGGGGTGTGACCAGACTGTCTGATGGAGACCTGGAAGGTGCAGACAGATGCTCGGAATCCTCCCAGCTCCGAGTCCCAGACGATACCATGACGACGTGGGCTCTGTCTTCTTGCATCACATGTCACGTGAGTCACGTTGTACATGTTTACTGTTCTCATGAGCGTACTATTATGCATTAAGAGGCGGAGCTGCTCCCGAGTCCACTTTATGCTATGTTGTCCTCAGAATTGCGTCGGGCAATTACCCGATTCTCATGGCACATATTATCTCTTATCTTCAACCTTCGTGCTGAGATGAGCAAAGAGAAAAACGGCAAGAATTCAGGGAAGAAAATTTGTCTCAGTACAGAACACGAATCCGCTTAGATGACTACGGCCCGACCTCTTACCTGGCTGTCCAGACCAGATACTCTGGCAATTACCATTTACCCGTAACAATCGTACCACCACACCCTGTCCTACACACCTGCGCGCATAAAACTTAGCACGTTTTCGAGTACTCCGCTATTATCTAGCGAAAACCGCGTTTTGATCACGAATCCGTACCATACACCCAGTCGGATTGACCTAGGTCTTGACCACAGCTGCGATTAATTTCCTTACAGTCACTCTGCTCCTCGGATTTTTACCACGAGTCACAAGTGTGGCAATGGCCTGATGGATCGACTCCGAGTCGTACGTCGTTATGCATTCGCGCCCTTCTCCGCACCAGTCTTACTCTCTCCCTTCCTCCTACCTCCCTAGGAATGGCATCGAATAATGCAACGGACTTGGTGCCTCCCCAAGTGCGAGAATCGGTTTTTCATTCTGCAGTATTCCTCCCTTCTTCTCATTCTATGACATTGGGCCGACTATTGGCCTCTGCCCTCAAACCGTCCAGCCTTCTTTCTCGCGCGGCGACCGCCTGGTTTGGAATCGCAAATGCAGCGCCGCACAGGAGATCTAGCAATCTCGCCCAGATACCCGTGACACATACGGGAGCCCATATGGCCGGCCACCTTCCGCACTCCGGTAACCACCCCAGGTGCACAATAGCGTCTGCTCCCCGTACGGTGCGATCCTTGCACGAATTTCGCTTCGGGACGATTACGACTGTCCCCTTCCTTTACTATTCTCTCGAACTGATACTGTCGACGGTCGTTATTATACCCTGTAGGCTCACCACACCAATACAACATGCCGCCAGGAGCGCAATTGCCGCTGCGGTCTGCGCCGGTCTCCGCACACACAATCGCCTGCGCCCACCCCGTACGCATATACCACTACACACAACCTTTTACTTACCAATGCAAACGCTTGAGGGAGCACCCACAAAGTCCTACCACCACACATATTTCTATACCTTGCCCACTCCGCAGGCCCCCTAGTGTTACTAATCGAATTTGCATCAACTTACTAGGAGGCGATCGAACGAAAGAGGACCGTACCATACACAATAAAATCACGTCTCAGGGTTGTTCTGGGACAGAGAACATTATCTGAGGCTGAAATCCATTACAGTATAACGTTGTGGCAAAACAAAAACCGTGAGCACAAACGTAACGCAGAGAGATATAGCGGCCACACGCTCACAGTCAAAATGACATATTCAGACCCCATAACGAACAAAATTCACCCAACGTTCCGTGGTCACCCTTTTTTCCCTTCTCAACACTTGTACGGCGTCCCGGAGTGACTCTGCCGTTCTCTCATAATACGGCACACCTTCCCGTTTCTCTGAAAACACCGATGCGTAAAAATGCTTGGTAAGGACCTGTCCGTCGATGTCCGCCATCGCCCACATCGTCCCAACCACGCTCCGGAAGCCAGAATATTGTACCGCCGCAGAAAGGTGGAGTCCCTCATCAGCGATGCTTTCTTCCGTCAGCTCCGCAGTGTGACAAGCAGAAAGGAACGCAAATTCGGCAGAGGGAAGTCGAGACCGAATGATGTCGAGGAGCGTAAGACGCTGGCCTTGCGCAGTTAGGCAAGGGAGGGAAGGGGAAGACGTCACAGTCAGGGAGGGGGGATGAGTCCAAGGAATGAAAAACAATCGAAGAAATAAAAAGTAGGGAGCATAGTGGAGGGTAAGAAGAAGCGGGGAGATGGGAGAGTGGATGGCCGACGATTGTGTTCGCGTTTAGAAGGTCTCGTGGTTGAAGTCGGCGTATCGATACCGGAGCTTGAGTTGCTCGATGGCCCACCAGGCAGGTGTGGCGTAGGTGACGTGGCTGCTCCCCCCTTTGGCCACCCTAGAATGGAGGATACCGACCATATGACCCATGCCATCGAAGATGAGCGAGCCTGAGTCGCCCTTGGCGGAAAATGGGCCGGACTGCTTATCATAGTTATAGATGGCGAGTTCTTTGGACTCGACGCCAAACTCATCGCAGATGTAGGCCTCCAGGCCGGCGTACCGTCCGACCGTAAGGTCGGTGGTGTTCCCGTCCTTCATGACAATGAGGCAGGGCTCGCCGTTGCTGTCGAAACAGTCGGGATTAGCCAGGAACTCGCGCGTGACGCAACCGTTGATCCTGAGCTGGCGATTGGCAGGAAACATGAACACTGTTTTGCCGTTGCTTTGAGGGTAAAACATGTCGGTGAGTTCCCGGGGTGTAAACTTGACTCCTGAAGGTTGTTTTTATCAGACGAGGTAATTATGAGACAGATGAGGCAAAATGCACCTAAATCGACGACGTTGCCCTTGAACTGGGGCTTGAACCTCACTGCGTCGACCTCGAACGTACCAATGTCCTTGGTGTAGTGGCGACCCTCGACGTCGACAGAGATCTCGGGAGCCCAATCGACGTGGCCGATGTTTCGGCGCGCAATATCACTCCACTGGCTGTTGAGTTCATTGTAGAACTTCTCGAGTACGCCGATATCCCCCTTTACTTTGGCCAACTCGATCCGCTTAGCCTCCACAGTCGCCTTGTCCTCCGCCGCCTCATCCGGGTCCTCGCTCATCGGCTTCGCCTCCAACTCCACAATTTCCCTAGCCAATAGGTCGGCGTCAGTTCCGTGACCACTGATGCAGGCCTTAATCTCATCGAGTCCGCGTTGGAATCGACGGAATCCGGCAACTCGAACGAGCTGGGGAGGTGCGCCAGCGCCCTTGAACTCGTACCCGACGGTGGTGTTCTTGCGGAGCACGTGGCAGTTGCTAACGCCGAAGACCTTGGCGCTAGGATTGCCGTGCTTGTCCCTGTTCTCGTGGAAGAACAGCGCGACGCTCCCCTGAGCATCCTCGTCCTCTCTCTCCGCAGTTGCGATAGGCATCCCGAGACCAGCAGTTAGGAAGTGACGGACGTAGTAGGTGGGGTTGGTGTCGGTGGTGACGCGCAGAAGGGGTGGACCTGACAACTTCTCTACGGCTCCCTCGTACCATTCTACCACAGCACCCTCGACTCCATTGGCCTCGAGAAGAGCGAGAATGGCTGGGGAAGCGTCGTGCGCGTTCTCGGCGGCGGTGGTGGTGGGATAAGTCGCAATCCAAATAACGACGGGGCCGAGACTATCCCTGTCCTCGCCGTGGGTGACGAAACGAGCTGTCTGGATAGCTGAGTAGCGAATCTTCCTATTTTTCAAAAGGTCGCGAATCTGGGGGGCGACGGTGTCCCAGACAGCGTTGAGCGGCGTATTGAAAACTCCATGGATGGTCTTGGTAGGGAGATGATGGAGTCTGCCCACGGGTTTGAGGAAGGGATTAATCAGGAGATCCGAGCGGTAGAGGAGCTCAGGATGGTCGGGAGAGATACCGTGGTAGTAGGTGGTCCGCTCCCAGTCCGAGATATCATATGGGGTAACGGCGGTAGGGTTCGAGGCGATGGTGAGTGTAGAGAAACGCATCGCTAAGCGTTGGTGAGACGGGTGAGAAAAGGGATTTGTGATGGCCTGCGTCGTTTATGCACTGGAGCGTGAACAGGGAAAAATCTAAACATGGTGTGGTAAGTGTGGTACAGATGCGGAAAGAAGCCAAGGGACTCGCCTAGGAGTCCGGGGTGCTCCGTCATCGTCTCCAATGCCTGCGTCACGAATGCGGAAACGCCTACAAGGGAGATGGTAAGTGTGGGATAGACGCGCAAAGTGCCTAAGAGACTCACTCGCCTTCACCAAGAAGGCTAGCTTCAGCTAACTGCTCATCTGTGAATGGCAAAACGTCTAAAGAAAATGCTGGTAAGTGGGATATACGAGGGGAAAGACGGTGACACTCACTCGGAGATCGGAGAATGTGTTGACGTAAGTCTGATAGGTTAATATCACATGACCAGAGTGACAAAACGTGCCTAATTGCATGTCACGTGACTCACGTTTGTGAGTAAGGCACCTATTTTAAGCACGAGTCCGAGTCGTTGCTTCACACACAAGCACAGTGCGAATCTGCCTATACCTCTGCAACTCGAGATCTTACCTATCTGCTCAGATGCTCGGGCCTTTTAAACACAATCTTTTTAGTCCTTTAGATTTACCTTGAAAAAGTGTGCTTAAATTCATGACAAGTGAGTTAGTTGTTTTGCCCCCGCTCCGCTCGTCACGAACTTACCTACCCACGAATCCCTACAGTACGACCAGTCGGACGGACCCCAGCCCTGTCCACAGGTGTGATTCACACCCTTGCCGCCACTCTACTCTCTTTGCCGGATGGTCAAAGCCACCTGAGGGGTCAACTCGTACACTGTGATGCCCTCACGCTCTTCTTTTCACTCACCTTAACCTCTCCTCTCCTCCCATCCCCCTAGGGATGTACCATTCTGTAATACCCTTCCTGCATTCACGATCAATTCCCTTGCGGTGGCTAGTACTGGACTCTGCCTGCCACTCCTCCAGTCTTCCTCTTCCCCAAAGTGTTATCGAGTGTCACAGGCAGCAGCTGTGGTTGCCCAGAAAAGCATAGCTTGCATTGGGCAGGCTCACCCCATTTACGGTACCGTTTCCGTGAGCCCTGTGAGCCCTTGTGGCCAACGACCCCTTTCACCCCAGCATATACCCGCCCTAGACGCACAACGATGCCAGTTCCTGGTACGGGTACGATCTAGTACGGGCTTCGCTCCTGTGGGATGTCCTTTCGTCACCACACCTGTCTTATTAATGTCGTCAACGCTCTTTGTCATAGCCCGCCATTCACTACCGTAGTACTACAAGCCGCAACCCCATTCTCGCTGTAGAAGTGAAACATTTGTAATATCCGTAGCTATGCGACGCTTTTGGTGGATCTGATTCATCTTCAAGCTTTAGAGTTGGCACCCATTTCTCCTCCCTTCACCCTGGGCTGGATTGGGGTAATGATGAGGGAACACACTGAAAATGGGAGATGTCTTTGTTTGATATCCTCGATAGAACCTTATAAATGGGTGAGGATAAGTTATAGTTTCGGATGGCTGACTGGCCGTGAATCGTGGAGACAGGGAATGAATCCGGGACTCACGATCTGCCACTGGGCCGTCAGCCGGAGAGCAGTGTCAACCGACAAGGGAAATATATCATCCGAAGCGATGAGGGCCCTGAAACTGTTTCCTGTACACAAATGCAAGGCATTTACTTGAATCTCTTTCTACATATTCGATCTCGCATGTCTACACCCTCGGCTTCTTCGAAACGATCGGAAAAGAGACCAATTACCAAAATGGCCAAGTGAGATTATCCGTGTCCGCACACAATCGTCCCGGCGCCCGCGCCCGCTCCCGTACGCTTTATACCATCACACACAGCCTAGTAAATCAAGCTCATTAGAGCATTCTACGCCATACTGTAGAAGAGAAAACGTGTCAGCGCAGAAAGTGCCCATAAATGTAATGGAGTGACATACCCACGCTTGAGGTCTGAGATAACCATTCACGCCCCATAATGGACGAAATTTACCCAACGCTCTGTGCTCATATTTGTCTTCCTTCTCAACACTTGTACGGCGTCGCGAAGTGACTCTGCCGTTCTCTCATAATACGGCACATCTTTCCATTTCTCTGAAAACACCGATGCGTAAAAATGCTTCGCAAGCACCTGTCCGTCGATGTCCGCCATCGCCCACATCGTTCCGACCACGCTCCGAAATCCAGAATATTGTACGGCCGCAGAAAGATGGAGTCCCTCATCGGCGATGCTTGCTTCCGTCAGCTCCGCCGTGTGACAAGCAGAAAGGAACGCAAATTCGGCAGAGGGAAGTCGAGACCGAATGATGTCCAGGAGCGTAAGACGCTGGCCTTGATAAAGCTTGAAAGATGCGTCAAACGGCTTTCCCGTCTCCAGTATTCCATGGCACGAAAAATGGGCAAACCTGTGGCCTTGGAGGCACTCCACAACAGCTGAGGGCGTGGCTTTTTTTGAGACCAGTGTGGTCACAGTCGTGTTGAGACGTCGGATCAGAGATATCTCATCCCATGCGCCTGGCATGAATTCATCTGGTTCTGCCACGAGAAGTATCGATGGCTTCTCGAAAGAACGCGAGCCAGATTTGCGCGATTCGATCAGGGCGGAGAGAGTTGGAGTATAAGAAGGGATGTAGAGGTCCGAGAAATATAACTTGTGAGGGCCGTCTGATCGAATCGGACCCATGGCATGTAGGGGAAGAGAACAAAACGCTGATGTTGGGCACCACCAGATCCGAGATTGTTCTGGAACATTCAACTCGCGGAGCCTCTGTATTACTGGCCGGCCAACCAGATCATAGAGTTCCTCGAGCACGAAAGTCAATGCATCATCATATTCCGTAGAGTCGAGGCCTTCGTTTCGTGCGGCCAATAGCTGGTCCTTCAAGCATTCTGCACGATCATAGAAATCTTTGGGGGTGGGAATGTGGGAAGGAGGAGAGTTATAGAGGACAATGATGATGTCGCAACGCCATTTAGAATGGTTGATGATAATAACTGGACCATGAGCAGCAGCGAAGCAGAGCGTATCGAAAGATGGTGCCATCAAGAAGTTCTCAAAACCAGGCAACAATCGGATCTGCGTGATAAGACTATTTCGCTCGTCCAATAGTTTTCGTTGTTTTACCACAACGTCACCGAATGGGTCGATCTCCCCATTACCATTGACACCTCCGCCATTCGACCAGACCATTGGAAAGACTGATGTTGTCAATGCCTCGAGATCTTCATTGAGAGCTGCAAATTTCCTTGCCAAAGGCGGGTCCACTCGAAGAAGATAATCGATAGAGGTACGCAGACCCCGCATCTCAGACCACACAAGGCATCTCCCTCGTTCCAAAGTCTCGATTGCCTGTTTAAGCTGACCAAAGTGTGCTAGATATGATGCATGGTCCAAAGGTAGCCTTTCTATATAATTGCGCATTTTGACAAGATGAAGATGTTGGATTTCGAGGGTAGGGGCAAAGGTCAGGGCATCCTGCATCAGCGAGATGGCGCACTCATATGCGGTAGACGTAGAGGAGTGATCATAAAACCATGCCCTATGTGCCCATTGGCATGCGACCTCGAATCGTCTGGTTACCTTCTCGTACGTATTGGTAGCGGTGATTGCGTACAGTTGCATCATTTCATCAAGATCCTTTCTGTTCTTGGATCTCCTGAACCGGGAGAACAAGGATATGATTAGTTGTAGAATGACCACGAATTGGGCCCCTTGTGCATGTGGTAGTTTTAGCCTGCCCCGAAGCACGTCAATTGATTCGTCGAGATATTCGGGGTTGTTTGTAAGTGTGGATGCATGATGGAGAAAGTGGGATGAGCTGATAATAATCAAGTCTTTCGTTGTGATCGGGAAAATGGGACTTTGCTGAAGTGATGCAAGGAGTAGTCGGCAATATATGATAGCTTCATCGATGTCCGTTCTATTGGTGATGCGATCCATGGACGTAACTGCCTGAAGGTGCCGAAAGCAGTCCTCTGTCGTCATTGAAGGGGACTCGATAGCATTCATCTCAGCAAGAGATGCGGTCAGCTGTGAGAATGAGGGAGGGCATATGGTCTCCGGATTACTAGGATGCACTTCTGGAAGGGCATGTGTGACGCCGAAGTTATCGAGGCGTCTCCTCTCCAGTAGTTCTAAGCGTTGAATAATGTCACCACGGTTGGGATCTTCAAGCGATGTTGAGATGAGACAAGCACGAGTGTGAGAGATTGCGTCCTCTAAATACTCCGGGGCCCCATAAAAATTGAACCGGAATTTCGCCAAAGACGCAGCTTCAGCTAAAGCGTGTGTCAAGTATTCGTTGGGGCACTCCGCTGGGGAATGAGAGGTGATAATTTTGTCTAAGGGGGCCCTTGCGCCTTCATAATCTTCATGCGACCGGGTTATAATGAAGCGAAGGAGAAAAGACTTGGACAGCGCCATGGAAACATCATGTGAATGTGGTAAGCGCGCATTTGCCTCACATAGGCATTCGATGATTTGTTGTGAAGGTGGGTCCAGTGAATCCGCCATACGGGCAGTAAGAGCTCCAACAAAAGGCTCGACAGTGCGATTTAGCTCTGGCTCCAAGAGATTCAACGAGAGTTGCTCGCGGCAAAGTTCTGCCATCTCCTCGAGACACTGCATTGCATTTCCAGGCTCCAGCTCCATCTGAACAGCCAATGTACGGACAAGCAACGTTATAATATTGTTGTGCATGATGCCAAGGCGTTCGATTCGCATGTGACGAAGGTATTTCAGGCAGCATGCGACGTCTCTGGGCAGCTTTGATTTACGCGCGCGAAGAAAAAGGCTCTGCGCAAGCACAAAGAAGGTTGAAATGATGTTTCCAGAGAGGGGAAATGGTAGCAATATAGCATGAGTATATTGGAGGATTGACATATCGAGATCTCGCTCGTCGCCAGACAGAAAGTAGCGCACGGATAGTGCCGTGGCCAGACCCTCAAATAGAAATGCACGTTGATGACTAGATTGCGGTAAATAAGAGAGGATATCTTGAAAAGATGTTATGTCTTTGTCGACATCATCGATAGAACCTGTCACGGTAAAGAAGGGAGAAGATTTAGTCCGGCAGTTTCAGATGGCTGGTGTGTCAAGGAGTGGAAAGGTAGGGATTGGATTGGGGACTCACGTTTTGATACTGCCATTCTCAAAATGTCAAAGATGATGTATGACCAGACTGACTGATGGGGACCTGGAAGGTGCAGATGGGTGTGGTGTCACTCGAAACGGCTCCCAGGCCATATCACGACGCGCGTCGGCCTGTCTTGCGTCAAGTGCCACGTGACCATAACGAACCATACCGCATACCCAGGTCTCACGCTGCAGCATGTCGCCGTGCCCTCCGCGGCCCACCCACAGCAACCTCCCTCTCCACCCGCCGTCCTCCCGCTCACGCCCAGCATGATTACACGAAGAAGAATTTGCTTCGCTACCCAGTTCGTTCGACGACGCTGGTCCCGTCGCGGAACTGCGTGCGGAAAAGCACGTTCGCGTTCGTGAACAGACCCTCTTTCAGCCTCTTTCAGCGAGACGACGATGGACTGGGCCCCGCAGAGTCATGTGCGGAAGATCGCGTCTCGATATGTTGCGTGTGCGAGAGGTCCGGTGCTGTGTCGATCTCGTCCAGGATGTACATCAGCGCGGGCTTGAATCTCGGCGGCACCATGATCAGCGATAGCCCGATGAGCGACCTTAATACACATATGTACGACTAAGATATGAGAGTGTGGTGAGAAGGATGATGAGGTGGGCGCACCGTTGGCCACCGCTGAGTTTTGTTAGACCCGTCTTCCACACTGTACCCAGCTGGACTTCAATTTCGAGGACATCCATCAAATCTAGGATATCTGGCGGCTGCAGTTTCGCAAAAGTACCGGAAAGGAGCTCTGCAAAGATACCCCCGAAGCCCCTGGATACCACCAAATCAGATGCGTTACTGTTATTGTATTGTGCGCAACTCACCCGTTTACCTTCTCCCTGGTCGTCTTCAAGGCGTCGCGCTTGTACCGGTCGGGCTCTTCGGTTGTATGCTCGGACTTCCGCCACGATATCTTATTTCATTCGTGGTTCGCCATCATAGTGATATGGTTGGAGCTTACTTGGCAAGGGATGGGATATATCATATACACCATCCTCAAGTTTCTTCCGCGTCAAAGTCCGCCTTGTTTTCTTTGATCACCTGGCCCAACTCGCGCAACTTTGCATTGAATAGGATCGGCCTCGCAGACCCATCGTAAAGCCAATGTTCCGCCTCGAGGTGCTCCGTTTATCATCGTGACTCGGGTTGAAGGATGGTGAAATATGTCGTTTTCGGAGGGAGTTGAGAAAGGTGGCAATCGTCTCTGATGGAGAAGACTTTTCAAGGTCCGGGGGAAACTTTCAAGCGAGGAGGGGATGGGTGCGATGCGGTTGGGATATCTGAGTCACGAACGAACACGTGCAGGACGCATGTCCAGTTTTTGATGAGGCGGCGCTGCTCCACTTTATGCAGCTTTATGTTTTATGCCATGTTACCATTATCGCCCTCGTACCCGATTCTCACGACACATATTATCTCTTATCTTCAACTTTCATGCAGAGATGAGCAAAGAGAAAACTGGCTAAAATTCAGGGCAGAAATTTTGTCTCAGTACAGAACACGGACTGAGTACGGCCCGACCTCTTACCTGGCCGTCCAGATGCTCTGGCAATTACCATTTACCCGTAACAATCGTACCACCACATCCTGTCCTACACACCTGCGTGCATACAACTCGGCGCCTTTTCGAGTCCTCCGCTGTCATCTAGCGAAAAGCGCGTTTTGATAACGAGTCCCTACCAGTCGGATGGACCTCGGTCTTGACCACAGATGCGATTCATTTCCTTACAGTCACCCTGTTCCCCGGCTTTTTACCGTGGGTCACAAGTGACCTGATTGGATTGACTACTGATTGACTCCAATGACTCGTACGTAGTGATGTATTCGTGCCCTTCTCCGCACCAGCCTTTTCAGTCTCCCTTCCTCCTACTTCCCTAGGGATGGCATCGAATAATGCAACGGAATTGGTGCCTCCGCAGGTGCGAGAATCAGTTTTTCATTCTGCAGTATTCCTTCCCTCTTTTCATTCAATGACATTGCGCCGACTACTGGCCTCCGCCCTCAAACCGTCCAGTCTTCTTTCATGCACCGCGACCGCCTGTTTTGGACTCGCAAATGCGGCACCACACAGCAGATCGAGCAATCTCGTCCGGATACTAGTGACACATACGGATCCCATATGGGATGATATGGCCAGCCACCTTCCGCACTCCGGTAGCCACCCCAGGTGCATAATAGTGCATGCTCCCCGTACGGTGCGATCCTCAGGTTTGCATGAACTTCGCTCCGGGACGATTCACCACACCAATACAACATGCCGCCGGGAGGGCAGTTGACGCTCCGGTCTTTCCGGTCTCCACACGCAATCGCCCGCGCCCACCCCCGTACGCATATACCTTAGAGCGCTTTCCAAAAAAAAGTATAAGTATACTACTAATGAAAATAAATAAAGCCATATTTTACACTCCCAGCGTTTCCGAATCGTTGGACGGGAATCCAAGTTGTCCACTAGCAGTTGAAGGCAATCAGGTGGTAACTGAGGTAACTTCGAAGCTACCCTGAAGCGAAGGTTGAGGGTCTCGCGTGTGAGATTGTAAGGCAGATCAGGTTCGATAAAGCCTTACAACCCCGCCGGTATTACAGGGGGATAGGTAGGTATCTAATAAACTCTACAACTACAGGCCAAGGATACAGCAACAATACCAAAACAGAAGGGATACTGAGCCCGCGCGGGTCTTATGATGCAGCACCTCGTCGTGCCCTCCGCGGCCCACCCACAGCCACCGCCGAACCTCCCGCCGCGCCCTCGTCCCGCTCCCGCTCACCATGATTATACAAAGAAGAATTGCTGCGCTGGGCAGTTCGTTCGACGACGCTGGTCCCGTCGCGGAATCGCGTGCGGAAAAGCACGTTCGCGTTCGTGAACAGTCCCTCTTTCAGCGAGACGACGATGAACTGGGCCCCGCGGAACCGTGTGCGGAAGAGCGTGCCGATGTGTTGTGTGTGTGAGAGGTCCAGAGCTGCGTCAATCTCGTCCAGGATGTACATCGGCGCGGGCTTGAATTGCAACAGCGCCATAATCAGCGATAGCGCGATGAGCGACCTTTATACATGCAGGACTTAGATGAGACAGTGGTAAG
>Ga0307510_10005508_pt1 | contig 15087 bp, 13 predicted proteins | sample 12_EM_MG_FD_207224 | JGI IMG/M metagenome (GOLD analysis project Ga0307510, IMG submission 207224) | Populus trichocarpa ectomycorrhiza microbial communities from riparian zone in the Pacific Northwest, United States - 12_EM | ecosystem: Host-associated > Plants > Roots > Unclassified | place...
GGGCTCCTCATCGAGCGTGTTCGAGCAGTTGCCGGAATATTTATCAGACCACTTCGGGGCTACAACACCCTCAGGAGCCAAAAATTCGCGGTTTCGGGCCGTAGTGGTCGGACCACATCCGTGACTAGACTGCGCGGACCGGCGACAGGAGGAGTGGCGTGGACGAGACCCTGCCGAGGGAGACGGACCCGGTGGCCGCTCCGCCGAAGGGCACGGTGACGCAGCGCGCCATCGACTCGATCAAGGCGTTGATCGGCGAGGGCCGCCTTGAGCCGGGCCAGCGGCTGCCCACCGAGCGCGATCTCGCGGCCCGACTGGGCATCTCCCGCAGCTCGATGCGCGAGGCGATCCGCGCGCTCACGGTGCTCGGCGTCCTGGAGGCCCGGCACGGTTCGGGCATCTACGTCACGCAGTTGGAGGCCGGCGACCTGCTGGAGACCTTCGGTGTCGTCGCCGACCTCTCGCGCGGCCCGGGTCTGGTGGAGCTGCTGGAGGTCCGCCGCATCCTGGAGTCGACGGCGACGGCCCTGGCCGCGGCCCGCATCACGCCGGACCAGCTGGCCGAGGTCGAGAAGCACCTCACGGCGATGAACGCCACCGACGACCCCGAGGAGATCCTCGCCCACGACCTCGCCTTCCACCGCGAGATCGCGGCGGCCGCCGGAAACGACACGATGGCCGCGATCCTGGAGGGCCTGTCGTCCCGGACGTTCCGGGCCCGGGTGTGGCGCGGCTACCAGGAGGAGGGCGCCTTCGCCCGCACCCGCCGTGAACACGCCGCGATCCACCGGGCGTTGGTGGCCCGCGACCCGGAGGCGGCCCGCGCGGCGGCGGCCTCGCACGTGGGCGAGGTGGAGGAGTGGCTCAGGACGCAGTTGGGATCCTGACCCTCACCCGTACGATCGAAGGACCGGCGAAAACCGCCTCGCGTCCGCCGCACGCGCCCTGGCATGACCGTCCCGTTCAGGGGGACGAGGGCATCGGGGGATGGCGATGGACAGCGCGGTGGAAGTGCTCCTGTCCGTGACGAGCGAGGGTCCCGCCAACCAGCGGGCCACCGAACTCCGGGACCTGTGAAAGTACTTGACGGACCGTCCGGAACTACGCGTACGCGTCACCAGGCACACGACGGACGAGTCGGAGACAGGCCATCTGGGCCCGCTGACCGACGCGCTGATCGCCGCACTCGAACCGGGCGGCGCCTTCACGGTCCTCGCCGGAGCCGTCGTGGCCCTGCGGCGCCGCCCGCCCGGCCCCGCTGGGCGCGCTCGCCTTCGGCTGCCGGGGCCAGACCCTGTTATGCCTGGCGCGATACCGGACGATACGTCCCGAAAGAAGCGCACATCACCGGTTCTGCCGGGTCGCGCGCAAACGGGCCGTGCTGGCACCATCACCGCCCGTGTGCGCGCCCGGTCGTCGGCCTACCGCCCGCCTCAGCTCCGTCGCAGCCTGAGGGTCTTCAACTCGAAGGGCCGCAGGGCCAGTTGGATACGGTCTCCGTCCCACCCGGGCGCGGCCCCGTCGGCCAGCGGCCGCTCCAGCAGGTCCACGACGTCCACCGCGTCGAACGCGAAGCCCACCGTCAGCGTCGCCCTGGCCCGTCCCCCGTGCGCCTCGTGGAAGCGGACCACGACGTCCCCGCTCCCGTCGTCGGCGAGCTTCACCGCCGTGACGACGACCGCGTCCAGGTCGACGCCCACCAGCGGCGCGACCTCCTGCCCGCCCTCGACCCGCCGCTCCGGCAGGTTGATCCGCCAGCCCTCGCGGACCGCGTCGCCGATGCCCGCACCGGGCACCAGCGCGTGCCGGAAGCGGTGGACGCCCTGGTCGGTCTCGGGGTCCGGGAAGCGCGGGGCGCGGAGGAGGGAGACGCGGACCGTGGTGGTCGTTCCCTTGTCGCCGTCGCCGCGGACCGTACGGGTCACATCGTGGCCGTACGTCGAGTCGTTGACGACGGCGACGCCCCAGCCGGGTTCCTCCATGTGGACGAAGCGGTGGTTGCAGGCCTCGAACTTGGCCGCCTCCCATGAGGTGTTGGTGTGCGTGGGGCGGTGGAAGTGCCCGAACTGGGTCTCGGACGCGTACCGTTCGGCGTGCACGTCCAGCGGGAAGGCGAGCTTGAGGAACTTCTCGGTCTCGTGCCAGTCGACCTCGGTGTCGATGAGCAGCCGCCGCTCCCCGGGGGCGAGGGACAGGACTTGGGTGACCCGGGACGCGCCGAAGGACCGTACGATCCGCACGGCGTTCCCGTCGGCCACGACCTCGTCGGCGTCCGTGAGGTCGGTGACCGTGTTGCGGTAGAACTCGTCGACGTCCCAGGCGTCCCACATGTTCGGGAAATCCGGGTGGAGTTGGAGCAGGTTCGCGGCCCGGCCGGGGGCGATGGTCTCGCGGCCGGCCTCGATGTCGTAGGCGGAGACGACGAGTCCCCGGCCGTCGACCTCGACGCGCAGGAGGCCGTTCTCCAGCACGTGTCCACCGCCGACCCGGGTCGCGAGTGCCGTCTCGCCCTGGACCGCCGGGGTCTGCGCGCCGCCCGCGGGGACGCCTTCGCGGATGTGGGGCGCCGAGTTGAAGAGGAGGGGGGTCGTGCCCTCCCCCGCCAGCGCGCGCTGGGCCGCGTCGATGATGGCGTTCAGCTCCGAGGCGATCCGCTCGTACGTCCGACGGGCCTCGCGGTGCACCCAGGCGATGGACGAACCGGGCAGGATGTCGTGGAACTGATGCAGCAGCACCGTCTTCCAGATCCGGTCCAAGTCCTCGTACGGGTAAGGGAATCCGGCCCGGACCGCCGCCGTCGCCGCCCACAGCTCGGCCTCGCGCAGGAGGTGTTCGCTGCGGCGATTGCCCTGCTTGGTCTTGGCCTGGCTGGTGAGGGTGGCGCGGTGGAGTTCGAGGTACAACTCGCCGACCCAGACCGGGGGTTCGGGGTACTCGGCCTCGGCCTTCTCGAAGAACTCCTTGGGTGTCTCCCAGGCCACGGTCGCGGAGCCTTCGAGGTCGCGCAGGCGGGCCGCCTTGGCGACCATCTCGCGCGTGGTGCCGCCGCCTCCGTCGCCCCAGCCGGTGGGCGCGAGGGAGTGCCGGGCCACGCCCTTGTCCTTGAAGTTCTTCGCCGCGTGGGCGATCTCGCGGCCCTGCATGGAGCAGTTGTAGGTGTCGACGGGCGGGAAGTGGGTGAAGATCCGGGTGCCGTCGATGCCCTCCCAACGGAAGGTGTGATGGGGGAACTTGTTCGTCTGGGACCAGGAGATCTTCTGCGTCAGCAGCCACCTGGAACCGGCCGCCTTGATGATCTGCGGCAGCCCGGCGGCGAAGCCGAAGGTGTCGGGCAGCCAGGCCTCCTCGTTCTCGATGCCGAACTCGTCGAGGAAGAACCGCTTCCCGTGCACGAACTGACGGGCCATAGCCTCCGAGCCCGGCATGTTGGTGTCCGACTCCACCCACATGCCGCCGGCCGGCACGAAACGCCCGTCCGCCACCGCCTTCTTGACCCGCGCCCACACCTCGGGGCGGTGCTCCTTCACCCAGGCCCACTGCTGGGCCTGCGACATGGCGAAGATGAAGTCGGGCTCGTCCTCAAGAAGGGCCGTCATGTTGGACGTTGTGCGCGCCACCTTGCGGACCGTCTCCCGCAGCGGCCACAGCCACGCCGAGTCGATGTGCGCGTGCCCGATGGCGCTGATGCGGTGCGCGGACGGGACGGCAGGAGTGGACAGCACGGCCGCCAGCTGTGAACGGGCGCGCTCCGCCGTCCCGTTGACGTCTTGGAGGTCCACGGCGTCCAGCGCCTTCTCGACCGCCCGCAGGAGGTCCCAGCGGCGGGCCGAGTCCACCGGCAGCTCGGCCATCAGCTCGCCGACCACCTCGAGATCGAGGACGAGGTTCCACACGTTCTCGTCGAGGACGGCGAGGTCCATCCGGGTGAGCTTGTACTGGGGCTCACTGCCGGCGGTCTCCTTGTCGCCCAACTGCGTGGGCAGGAAGGGGTGGTAGTCGAGGACGACGGGATTCGAGGCGGCCTCGATGTGCAGCCGCACCTCCTCGCCGCCGGCGACGGGCGCCCCGATCCTGACCCACTGGTTGCGCGGGTTGAGACCCTTCACGGGGGTGCCGTCGGGCCGGTAGACGAGGCCCTCGCACTGGAAGCCGGGCATGTTCTCGTCGAAGCCGAGGTCGAGCAGCGCCTCGACGGTCTTCCCGGCCCACTCCTGGGGGACGGTCCCGGTGACGCGGAACCAGCTGGTCCCCCAGGGAGCACCCCACCGGGCACCCACCTCGATCGGTTCGGGTGTGCCCGCGAGCCCTTCGGCCACGGGCACCGGCTCGTCGGGCGCGTGCCAGACGGCCACCTCCAGCGGCACGGACTCTGGGTACACCGCGGGACGGATGCGCTCTTCGAGGACGCGCTTGAGACGGGCTTCGACCAGGCTGCGGTCGTCATGCATGTGGGGTGCTCCGTAGCTCGGTTGCGGGTTGGGGTACGGCTGTTGCCAGGCTGGTGCTACCAGGTGTGCGCGACGGTCACGGGGGCCGACGCTGTGTAGAGCTCCCCGGTCGCGCGCAGTTCGAACCACGCCTGCTGCTCGCCCTGTTCGGCCCGCAGCCCGCCGACGAAGAACGCGCGCTGGCAGGTCCCGCCGAGGAACCGCCGGGTGCCGTCGGGCAGGAGCCGGTGCAGCGTGTAGTGGCGTACGGCGCCGGGCGCGGTGTCCCAGGCGAAGCGCAGGTCGCCTCCGGTGGCGGCGGTGATCCGCAGGTCGGAGGGGGCGGCGGGCGGCTGGGTGTCGTTGACGTCGCGAACAGCGAGACCGCCGAGCCGCCAGTTCACAGCGCTCCCGCTCGCATCGGCCGCGGTGAGCCGTACACCGATCGCATGCAGCGTGCCGGAGACGCCTGTGAGCGGCACGGTCACCGTCTGCCAGCCGTTGACGTCTGTCACAGCCCGCGCGCCGTTAACCGAGTTCACAGGCAGATACGTGTACGGCGGTGTCGAACCCGCCGTACTCGGCTCGGCGGTGGCGACGGCCAGCTCGACATTCACACTGCCCGAGTCGGTGCGGAACGTCAGGTCGACCACCGTGTCATCACCGATCGGCAGCTGTGAACAGTACACATCCACAGTCGCCGGTTGATCGAGTACACCCGAGACCAGCACACTGCTGCCGCCCCGCCCCGCCACGCATCCGCGAAGTCGAAGACCACAGTGGGCCGTTGCCCGGCCGTCCGCACCACCCACCGCCGGGACGGCAGCCGGTCCTGGAGCCCCAGGTGGTTCCACGCCGCGTCCGAAGTGACCGCCCCGTCCTCGTACCAGCGCAGCCCGTGCCCGGTGTTGAAGACACTCGCGAACGGCAGCGCACCGCCCACCGTCGACCGGTCGGCGACCGACACGGCCGGTGCCCGCCAGGTGTCCGTGCCGTCCGGCTTCGACGGGTCGAGCGAGCGCCCGGTCCAGAACCGGTCGTCGGCGGCGTGGAAGTCGCCCGGGGTGCGGCTCGCGGGCAGTTGGTTGCGGGTCCACTCGGGCCGGTAGAAGCCGACGGACGTGACGTGCGCCTTGGTCGTCGGCACCATCGCGTCCCAACTCACGGACGTACTGGACCCGTTGGACTCGACGTCGACACCGGCCCACAACTCGTAGCGGCCGCGCCCCAGTCCGTCCGCCTTCGTCCCGGACGCGGCGAGGGTGCTCGCGCTCCAGCGGAAGTCGATGAACATGGAGTCGGCGGCCTGGAAGAACGCCTGGTTCGACGTGTTCAGGGCGCCCTGCCAGCTGACCGTCCCGTTCACCGTCATCGCGTCGTACCAGGTGACCCGCTGCCCCTGCGCGGCGGCAAGGGACTTCAACTCCCCTACGAAACCCTGCATGTCCGTGCCGAGCGCGGCGTTCCCGCCGCTGGTCTCCGCGTTGACGAACCACCCGTCGAAGCCGTACGCGGCGGCGACCGCGACGAGTTGGGCGGCCAGCGGGTAGTGCCCGGCGGAGTCCTTCTGGACCAGGTCGCGGGTCCACTGGAGTTGGCCGCCGTAGGCGACGGGCGGCAGGAAGATGTTGCCGAGGACGGGTACGCCGTGCCGGTGGGCGGCGTCCACGACGGGCGCGTTCGGGGCGAGGATGATGCCCTCGCCGGACGAGCCGCCCCAGAAGACGAGTTCGTCGAGGTAGGACCAGTGGGTGAGGGCGTAGTAGTCGGCGGTGGCCGCGCCCTGCGAGGGGTTGCTCGACGTCGGTCCGAAGGAGACCAGGGACTGGATGCGGGCCTGCCCGGAGCGGGCGGTGCCGTTCGCGGGGGTCGGGGTGAAGCGTGCGGCCAGGGGGACGGCGGCCGCGTTGAAGGCGAGGTCCGCGTCCGCGGCGGCGGTCCAGGTCTTCAGACTGTTCCAGGTGATGCCGGTGCCCGGGGTACCGGAGGGCAGCGAGTCCGGGTACCAGTAACTGGCGTACGGCTGCCCGGCGTTGGCTGCTGCCTGCTGGGCGGCGAAGGCGGGCGTGGGCAGTTGGGGCAGCAGGGTGGCCGCCGCGCCGGCGAGCAGGACGGTGCGTCTGGTGGGGCCTTGGGGGGTCACGAGCTGGTGTCTCCTTGTGGGGTGGGGAGTACCTGGTCGGGAGTGACGACTTCGGTGATGCCGCGCGCGGCGAGGTGTTCCTTGTCGTCCGCGCGCACGTCGAGGACGGTCGCCGGGCGGGCCCCGTCGGCGACGAGTCGGAAGTAGGCGTCGAACACCGGCCCGCCGGGCCCGCAGACCGAGCGGACCGAGGGATCGGCGGGCACGACCAGGGCCGTCGTGCGGGTGGCGGGCGTGTATGTGGGCTCGCGCGCCGCCTCCGCCAGCACCAGCGCGATGTCCTTGGCCCGCCGGTCGTTGGTCAACAGGCCCAGCCCGTATTCGAGTTCGGGGAAGTCGGCGAGGTCGCGGGACACGTCGTGCGAGCACCACCAGGTGATGCCCCAGAGGTCGGGGCAGTCGAGGGCGTTGGCGATGGTCGCGGAGGCGAAGTCGGCCGCGTGCTCGGCGGGTACGAGTGGCTGGGGCGCGCCGACCTCCTGGAGCCAGACGGGCCGGTGCGGTTCCCCGGCCCAGGCCTTGCTCAGCTCGATGAGGTACGCGGCGTGGTGTTCGCTCGGGACGGAGGTACGGCCGTGGCGTTGGGCGGTGCCGTTGAAGACCCAGGAGTGCACGGCCGTCATCGCACCGTGGCGGGCGGCCTGCGCCGGGGTGAACGGCATGTCGTCCTGATACCAGGTCGCGTCGTACTCGGCGTGCAGATGCGGCTTGCCGGGCGCTCCCTCCGCGCAGGCGGCGAGCATCCGCCCCAGCCAGGTGTCGATCTGGTCCTCGGTCGCCCGGTCGGGGTCCGGATGCGGGCCGGCCGAGAACTGGTTGACCTCGTTGCCGAGGGTCATGCCGATGAAGTTCGGCCGGTCGGCGAGGGCGGCGGCGAGCGTGCGCAGGTAGGCGGCCTGGCCGTCGAGGACGTCCGGGTCGGTGAAGAGGTTGCGCCGATGCCAGGTCCGGGTCCACGCGGGCAGGTAGTCGAAACTGCTCAAGTGCCCTTGCAGCCCGTCCACGTTGACGTCGAGTCCACGTTCACCGGCCGCGTCCACGAGCTCGACCAGCTGCTCCACGGCCTTCGTTCGGATCAGGGTCCGGTTGGGCTGGAAGTACGGCCACAGCGGGAAGACCCGGATGTGGTCGAGGCCCAGCTCGGCGATCGAGTCGAGGTCGGCGCGTACGGAGTCGAGGTCGAAGTCGAGCCAGTGGTGGAACCACCCTTGGCTGGGTGTGTAGTTGACGCCGAAGCGCACGGCAGAAGACATCGGGATCCTGGTTCTGTAGTGCGTACGGGAGCGGTCTGTGGCGCGTAGTACGGGACGGTGCCGACCGGCGGTCAGCCCTTGACCGCGCCTTCGCCGACGCCCCGGAAGAAGTACCGCTGGAGGCAGGCGAAGAGGGCGATCAGCGGTGCCACGGCGATGACCGTGCCGGCCGCGACGAGCCGTTCGTCGTTGGCGAAGGTGCCGTGCAGGTAGTTGAGGCCGATGGTGAGCGTGAACCTGGACGGGTCGCTGAGCACGATGAGCGGCCACAGGAAGTCGTCCCAGGCGCCCATGAAGGCGAAGATCGCGACGACGGCGATGGTCCCCTTCACGGACGGCAGTGCGATCCGCAGGAACCGCTGCCACACGTTGGCGCCGTCGACGAAGGCCGCTTCCTCGATCTCGTACGGCAGGTTGAGGAAGGCGTTGCGCATCAGCAGGACGTTCATCGCGCCGATGCAGCCCGGGAGGACCACCCCGATCAGGGTGTTGTTCAGGCCCAGTTCCCGCATGGTGGTGAACTGGGCGATGATGATGCCCTCCACCGGCACGAGCATCGCGAGGATGAAGACCAAGGTGGCCACGCGGCGGCCCCGGTAGCGCAGGCGGGCCAGCGCGTAGCCCGCGAGGGCCGAACCGACGCAGTTCGTCACGACGTTGGCGGTGGCGACCTTCAGCGAGTTGAAGGCGTAGTCCCAGACGGGGATGGTGTCGGCGACCCGCTTGTAGTTGTGCAGGGTGGGGTGTTCGGGGAGGAAGGTGGGCGGTGAGCTGTAGATGTCCTCGGTCGGGCCCTTGAGCGAGGTGGAGAGCTGCCACACGAAGGGGCCGACGGTGATGGCGAGGACGATGAGCAACAGGGTGTAGCGCAGGACGAGTTCCCAGACGCGGATGCGGCGGCCGTGCTCGTCGGTGATGCGGGGTTCGCGAACCGCCGCCTCCTGGACGGGCCTTGTGCGCTCGATGACGCTCAAGCGTCCTCCTTCCGGTCGGCCCGCAGCACGAGCAGCATCAGCGCGACGGTGACGACGAAGACGACGACCGAGAGCGCGGAGGCATAGCCGACGCGGCCGGTCAGACCCGTTCCCGTGCGCTGGACGAGCATCACGAGAGTGGTGTCCTCACCGGCCGGTCCGCCGCTCGGGCCCGCCATCAGGTACACCTCGGAGAACACCTTGAAGGCGGCCACCGAGGACAGCGCCCCGACGAGGACCATCGTGGAGCGGACGGCGGGCACAGTCACCGTGAAGAAGCGGCGCACCGCGCCCGCGCCGTCCACCGACGCGGCCTCGTGCAGCTCACACGGCACACTCGCGAGCGCGGCCAGATAAATGATCATGTAGTAGCCGAGGCCCTTCCAGACCGTGACGGCCATCGCGCTCAGCAGGAGCAGCCACTGGTCGCTGAGGAAGCCGATCTGTCCGACGCCGATCGTCTCCAACAGCGAGTTGACCAGGCCGCGTTCGTCGAGCAGCCACACCCAGATCAGCCCGACCACGACGATCGACGCGACGACCGGCGTGTAGAAGGCGGACCGGAAGAAGGTGATGCCGGGGATGTTCTTCTGCACCAACAGGGCGAGCAGCAGCGGGAGTACGACAAGTGCGGGAACCACTCCGAGGATGTACAGCGTGCTGTTGCGCAGGCCGGTCCAGAACATGTCGTCGTGCCACAGCTCGCGGAAGTTGGCGAAGCCCACGAAGTGGCCCGGGATCAGGGTGCGCCGGTCCGTGAAGGAGTTGATCACGGTGGAGGCGAAGGGGTACAGCACGAAGACGCCGACGACGAGCAGCCCGGGGGCGGCGAACAGCCAGGGGCTGGTGGGCAGTTGGCGCCGCACGCGGGACACGTCGGCCATGGGGACCCTCAGCCTTCCTGCTGGAGCAGCGTGTCGCACGCCTTGACAGCGTTGTCGAGAGCCGCCTTGGGGCTCTCCTTCCCCTGTAGGGCCTTGGCGACCTCGTTGCGCAGCGCGGTCTTCATCTGCTCGCTGAACAGCACCGGTGTGTAATTCACCGCGTTCTTCAGGGACTTGGCGGCGGCGATCCGTACCCGTGTCTCGTCGGTGCCGTCCTCCTTGGTGAAGTACGGGTCGTCGAGCGAGCCGGCGGTGCTCGGGAAGATGGCGACCTTCTTAGCGAACGACATCTGCTGCTGGGCGTCGGTGACGTAGTGCGCGAAGACCACGGAGGCCGGGGTGTGCTTGGTCTTGGAGTTGACCATCACGCCCATCACGTACATGTTGACGTGCCCGGTGCTGGTGATCTGGTCGGTGATGCCGATGTTCTTGTACAGGCTGGGCGCCTGCTTCTTGAAGTTGTCGAGGTCCAGGGCGCTGCCGGGGTTCATGGCGACGGCCCCGGTGAGGAACTTCTTGCCGGACGACTCCGGGGTGGCGGTCAGCGCTTGCGAGTCGAGGGCCTTCGCGTCGTACAACTCCTTGTACTTGGTGAGGAGTTCGATGCCCTTCGCGTCGTTGAAGGCGAAGGCGGTGCCCGCCTTGTTCATGAGCTGGACGCCGTAACGGCCGAAGTCCTCGACGGTGGGGACGTTGGCGAGGGTGGCGACCTTGCCGTCGGTCTTCTGCGCCAACTGGAGGGCCTGAGCGAAGAGTTCGTCGTACGTCTTCGGCGGCTGGTCGGGGTCGAGTCCGGCCTGCTTGAAGAGGGACTTGTTGTAGAAGAGCGGGCCGGTGTTGAGGTACCAGGGGAAGGCGTAGGTACCGGTCATTCCAGGTATCTGGTGGCTGGCCCAAGCACCGGGCAGGTACTCGCTCTTGTACTTCGCGGCCGACTTGCCGAGGTCGAGTGCGAGGCCCGCCTTGGCGAGCGGGGCGACCAGGTCCGGGGAGACGTTGACGACGTCGGGCAGGGTGCCACCTGCGGCGTCCGCGCTGATCTTGTCGGCGTAGCCCTCGGCGGGCTGGTCGATCCACTTCACATGGGTGCCGGGGTACTTCTTCTCGAAGCCGGAGATCACGCCCTCGAAGTAGGACTTGAAGTTGGCGCGGAGGTTCCAGGTCTGGAAGGTGATGTCGCCCTCGACCTTGCCCGATGCGTCGGTCGAACCGCCGTCGTCTCCCCCGGAACCGCAGGCGCTCAGCGGCATGAGGACTACGGCGGCGGCAGCTGCGGCGAAGACTCTGCGGGAGATGCGCACAGCGAGTGGCTCCTTTGCAGTGGGGGTTGGCCAATCGTGCCGGGGCAGACCCTGCACGCTCTCCGGCGGGCGAGTCAATGGATTCCGCTCAGCTAAATTCATTAGTTGGCCTGATCCGGACAACTACGCTGGTCAGCGAGGTGTGTTCGCATTCTTGCGGTGGATCACTAATGCGCTTTAGGGTGTGCGGACTCAAGCGCATTAGTGCGCGGCACCGGTGGAATGGAGAGCACGGTTGTCAGGCAAGCGGTCGCCCGCGCGTCGGCCGACGATGAAGGACATCGCGCAGCGCGCCGGCGTGTCCGAGAGCGCGGTCTCCTTCGCGCTCAATGGCCGGCCCGGCGTCTCCGAGATCACCCGCGACCGGGTGCGCCGGGTCGCGGAGCAGCTGGGCTGGCGGCCCAGTACGGCGGCGCGGGCGCTGTCCGGGGAGGGTGCGGCGACGGTCGGTTTCGTCCTCGCCCGGCCCGCGGACACCCTCGGCGTCGACTCGTTCTTCCTCCAGCTCGTCTCGGGCATCCAGGAGGTGCTGGCCGAGCGCCATCTCGGGCTGCTCTTCCAGATGGCCGAGGACGTCGACGACGAGTGCGCGGTGTACCGGCGCTGGTGGGCCGAACACCGGGTGGACGGCGTCCTGGTGGCCGACCCGCGCACCGCTGACCCGCGGCCCGATCTCCTCGACGAACTGGGCCTGCCCGCCGTGGTGATCGGCGGCGCACCGGACGAACGGCATCCCGGTCTGTCGACGGTGTGGGCGGACGACGCGGGCGCGATGGCGTCTGTCGTCGACGAGTTGTACGCGCGCGGCCACCGGCGGATCGTGCACATCGCGGGACTGCCGGGCCTCGCGCACACCGAGCGCCGCATCCGCGCCCTGCGCGCCGAGTCCGCGCGGCGCGGGCTGACCGAGGTCCACTCGGTGACCACCGACTACTCGGACGCCGCGGGCGCCGCCGTCACCCGCCGGGTCCTCGAAGTCGCGGCTCCCCCAACGGCGTTGATCTACGACAACGACGTGATGGCCGTCGCCGGGGTGGCGGCCGCGACCGAACTCGGCTTCTCCGTACCGGCGGACGTGTCGGTGGTCGCCTGGGAGGACTCCGCCCTGTGCCGCATGGTCCGGCCGTGGCTGTCTGCGCTGTCCCGGGACAGCGTGGAGTTCGGCCGTACGGCGGCCCGGGAGTTGACCGCTCTGCTGGACGGCGGTCCGGCGCGCACGGTGCGGGTGCCGGTGCCCCGGCTGATCGAGCGGGACAGCACCGGGACGGCGCGGGAGTGAGCGTGCCGTAACTCCCGATTCGGGTCCGAATCGCCGGACACCGCCGGGTACTTCGTGTGAGGCTTTGCCCATGACCTCCGAAGACCCGCTGGCCGACCGCCTCCAGCTCGACCGGCCGCACTCCGCCCGTGTGTGGAACTTCCTCCTGGGCGGCAAGGACAACTACGCCGCAGACCGCGAGGCCGGCGAAATGATCGTCCAGATGTTCCCGGACATCGCCCTGCTCGCCCGCCTCCAACGACGCTTCCTGGTACGGGCGGTGCGCTATCTCGCCGAGGAGGCGGGCATCCGCCAGTTCCTCGACATCGGGACCGGCCTGCCCACCGTCGACAACACGCACGAGGTCGCACAGCGCATCGCGCCCGAGAGCCGCATCGTGTACGTCGACAACGACCCGCTGGTGCTGGTGCACGCGCAGGCGCTGCTCACCAGCACCCCGGAGGGCGCCTGCGCCTACCTCGACGCCGATGTGCGCGACCCCGAGGGGATTCTCGAAGTCGCCGCCAAGACACTGGACTTCAGCAAGCCGATCGCGCTGACGATGCTGGGCATCCTGGGCCAGATCCCGGACTCGGACGAGCCCGAGGCCGTCGTGGGCCGCTTCCTGGACGCCCTGCCCCCGGGCAGCTATCTCGCGCTGAGCGACGGCACCGACACCAACGCGGCGCTGAACCAGGCGATTTCGGTGTACAACGCCAACTCCGCCAGCTCGTACCACCTGCGCGGCCCCGAGCGGATCGAGGCGTTCTTCGACGGCCTTGAGGTCATCGAGCCCGGCATCGTGCCCACCTCGCAGTGGCACCCGGAGCCGGTCGACGTGGGCCGCGACCCGTCCGACGTGGACGCGATCTGCGGCATCGGCCGCAAGGTCTGAGCACCAACACGGAAGAGGGGCACCGGAGTTGCCGGTGCCCCTCTCGCCTTTCCATGCCTCTCCCGTCGAAGGCGCGCGCGTCTCGCGTCAGATCCGGAACAGCGCCCAGACCGTCTTCCCGCCGCCCGACCGCAGGTTCCATCCCCACGACTCACTCAGCGCGGAGACCACCTGCAAACCGCGTCCGGACTCCGCGAACTCGTCGGGGTGCCCCTCCACAGGTATGCGATCACTGTCGTCGGTGACCGCGCACACCGCGTACGGCAGCCGGTCCCACACCGCGAGCCACAGTGAAGGCCGCGGCTCAGCACGGGAGTTGGGCGCCCGCCCGTAGCGCAGCGCGTTGCTCACCAGCTCCGACACGGTGACCGTCATGTCGTCGACGAGTTCGTCCCCGGCCCGGTCGGCCAGTGCCGCGCGGGTGAAGTCCCGTGCCACCTGGGCCGATCGAGGCATCGGCGGCACGACGAGGACGGAACAGAGAGCGGGGTCGCCTCCGTCACCGACGGCGGGTACCCGGGTGACGGTCTGTCCCGGATCGGGCGGGCCCACCTGGTCGACGGCTCTGCACAGCCACTCCCAAGTCCCCTCGATCCGCAGGGTGTCGACCGGTCGTACGACTTGCTCTGCGGACATCGCGACCCCTGAGACCCCTGGGAAGAGAACAACTGCGCGCGCTACACCTGTCCGGAGCATCGTCCTCCGCCTGCCCCTGCGAACGCAAGTGCATCGGCAATTACCGCTGCAATTGCAGACGATCTTGCGGGCGGCCCACCCGAGGGCTATCGTCCTGCACATCACCAATGGATGCAATTGAAGCTGCAATTGCATTCGATCTTCCGGGGGAGCGATGAGGCCTCACATAGAGCACGCGAACGGCATGTCGGCGACCCTGCTGAGCGACGCGCAGTGGCGCAAGAGCCACCACAGCAACCCCGAGGGCAACTGCGTCGAGCTGGCCGCGCTCTCCGACGGTCAGGTCGCCGTGCGCAACTCGCGCCACCCCGAAGGTCCGGCGCTCGTCTACACCAGCGCCGAGATCTCCGCGTTCGTCCGCGGTGTGAAGGACGGCGACTTCGACGGCCTACTCCCCGGCCGCTGAGGTCCGGAAGGCGCCGGACACAGGCCGGCACCTTCCGGCTCCTTCACTCCCCGCAGTTATCCGGAACCTCGGTGCTACGATCCTCTTTTGAGTCCCGAAAACTTGCGGACGGTATCGGCGCGACCGCCGAGGGGATGAACATGACTGCAGCTCAACCGGAATACGCTCCCTCAGGTTCGGACGTGCTGAGCCTTCAGCGCGGCGGTCCGACCGTCCAGCGCATCATGCTGGGCACGCGCCTGCGCCGCCTGCGCGAGTCCCTCAACATCACCCGGGACACGGCAGCTTCGGCGATACGCGCCTCGGACGCCAAGCTCTGCCGCATGGAGCTGGGCCGCGTCGGCTTCAAGGAGCGCGACGTAGCCGACCTGTTGACGCTGTACGGCCTCCAACAACCCGATGTGCGCCAGGAGTTCCTGGACTCCGCCCGCCGTGCCAACGAACCCGGCTGGTGGCGCGCGTACGGCGACGCCTTCCCGACCTGGTTCGAGCAGCACCTGGGTCTGGAGGAGGCCACCTCCCTCATCCGCACCTACGAAGTCCAGTTCATCCCGGGCCTGTTGCAGACCGCCGCGTACGCCGAGTCCGTCATCCGGCTCGGCCGGCCCGTCGACACCCCGGACGCGATCCAGCGCCGGGTCGAACTCCGCATGACCCGGCAGGAGTTGCTCACCAGACCCGACGCTCCGAGGCTGTGGGTCGTGGTGGACGAGGCGGCGCTGCGCCGGCCGCTCGGCGGGGCGGACGTGATGCGCGAGCAGCTGCGACACCTCATCGAGACGGCCGCCCTGCCGAACGTCACACTCCAGGTGCTGCCGTTCACCGTGGGCGGCCACGCGGCCGCCGGCGG
>Ga0307510_10005509_pt1 | contig 15086 bp, 15 predicted proteins | sample 12_EM_MG_FD_207224 | JGI IMG/M metagenome (GOLD analysis project Ga0307510, IMG submission 207224) | Populus trichocarpa ectomycorrhiza microbial communities from riparian zone in the Pacific Northwest, United States - 12_EM | ecosystem: Host-associated > Plants > Roots > Unclassified | place...
ACGAATATCTCTTACACAATATTAATGTTGATGAAATTATGGTAGGTCTTTAGAAGACTTTTATATATATAGGGATGTAAGAAGATAAGTATCATTAACATTAACATTTTATATTAAAAGGCATAAGAATAAACAAACGAAGCCTTGTAGTCCAACATGGAGGCCTATAATGATCGTCAGACTCATACCCACTTAGGCTTGGCACGATGCCAAACCCACAGATGATGGGTCTGGTAGCTTGACAGACCCATGTTCTCCTGGGCTTAGCGTGTAGCTAAACCTAATGATATTGAATTTGACAACTTACTAGACCAATGACTGCTTGAGCTCAACGAGAAGTTGAACAAAGTGATACGAGATTCATGCCCGTTTGAGCTTAACGCGTAACTGAACCCAAGAATATCGGGGTTGACAACTCACTTAACTCATGTTTACTTGGACTCAGTGCTTAGCTAAACCTAAGAAAGTGAGATCCATGTCTGTTTGGGCTTAGCGCGTAGCGGAACCTAATGACGTTGGGTCTGACCACTTTCTAGACCCATACTTGCGTGGGCTTAGCACGTAGCTGAACTCGATGATGTTGAATCCGACAGCTTTTCAAACCTCTATTTGCCTAGGCTCAGCGTGTAGCTGAACTTAATGATGTTGGGTCTGGCAACTTTTCAAACCCCTGTTTGCATAGGCTCATTGCGTAGCTAAACTCAATGACGTTCAGTTTGAAAGCTTTTCAAACATATATTTGCTTGGGTTCGGCGCATAACTGAATCTAATGATATCGAGTCTGACAACCCGCCAAACCTACACCCACCTAGGTTTTGCTCTTAATCATGCTCAAAAGTGTTGTGTCTAAATGTGAGCTAGATCCATGATATTGACCTGGTATTATATCAAACTTAAATATGCTGGGTATGAACATAAATTCTACCCACCTATCATGAGTATCACTTCATCTTTAAACCTTTTAAATAAGTATCCAGACTAAAAATTAAAATTTCAAAATATACTAATACATCAAAATCCAATCTCACGTGTTTGTTGCATTCTTAGGTTAGAAATGTATAAAAACCTTCTGAACAATCATCAGTTTTCATTGATACCCCAGAGAAATATATACACAATGAACTATGATGTATTTAGATTAGAATCCATTTTATCATCACATTTGGAACTTCGCATATGTGACCGCTAAATCAACTCAAAAAACTATTAAAACAATATTCCTCTCAACCTTCAAAAAAATCATTTTAAAAACCAAACCAAAAAAAAAAAGAGTTTTTAGTTTTTCAATTCAAGATTCAAAATTGGAAATTCCTCGGTTTTGAAACAACTAAATCAGATAATGATTGAATTTAAAATTGGTATGAATGAAATCACATCGATAAAACCTTTCATCTCTCATTTAAGAATTGGAATCAAAAGAAGAAGAATACTGGGGGTGCTAATCCAAAAGATAAAAACACACAGGGGCTGTTAATCCAAAAAGTCCATAATTTAAAAGATCTTTATCATCAAACACATGGCAAGTATATGAAATTTTAAAAAGTAGATGAGATGTAATAAAAAGTTTTTAATAACTTAACATAGCACAATGCTGTTATTTTTTTTTAAAAAAAAATCTCCATACAAATGACCAATAATTTAAAAAATATGTGCACCGGTTCATTTTTTTATAAATAGTGATAGCCCTTTTACTTAAAATAGCTCCAAACATATGATATTTGATGGTTTGAAAATGGCTTGAAGAATTGATATTTCGAGACTCCATATAACAAGGTGATATGAACATGGGTTTTTTATTTTAGGTAATCTTGTTTTTTTTTTATATTTTAAAAAATTAAATTTTTATATATTTTTTTTATTTCAAATTAATATTTTTTTGATATTTTTAGATCATTTTAATGTGTTGATTTTAAAAAATAAAAAATATTATTTTGATATATTTCTAAATGAAAAACATTTTGAAAATCAACCGGAATTACATTTTCAAATAGAAACTGAATATTTTTTTTAAAAAATTATAGAAAGTTATTTCTTTCTAAAAAAAACATTGTTTTAACCATTTTTTTCTTTAACTTTGAAACACGGTGTCCTTGCTGGCGGGAAAAGCAGAAACGAATACTGAATCCACGCGGCAAGCGGTGCAAGCCCCCTCGTAATTATAGAAACAAAACAGGGGTAGATTTGCCAAATGAAATGTCTCGAGCTACTATTATTTTGGCCCAAAAAATCACTGTCCAAACCTTTCCCACCTCAAAATTCAAAACCCTAGCCCCCAGAATCCGCCACGCACAGAACACTCACCTTTACTCCCTCGCTAGCTCATCAAAGCAGCACAGCGACATGTCGCACTTCGGCCGATCTGGTCCTCCAGATATCAGAGACACCTTTTCTCTCCTCGTCCTCAACATCACTTTCCGTATTTGTCCTCCCCTCCTCTCCAATTTCACTGCTCTCTCTTATTTTTATAAGAAGACATCGATAAGTCATAAATTACTCTCCTTTCTCCCTCGCAGGCACCACCGCCGACGATCTTTTCCCTCTCTTCGACAAGTACGGCAAGGTAGTTGATGTATTTATACCTCGCGATCGAAGGTATATAAATAAACCTACACATACACCTTTATATATATGTGTGTGTGTGTTTAATAACGATCGTTTTTATTTTTATTTTTGAAAGGACTGGAGAATCGAGAGGTTTTGCCTTTGTGAGGTATAAATATGCTGATGAGGCACAAAAGGCAGTTGATAGGCTTGATGGTTAGTGTTTTCACTCTTTTTTTTATAAATTTTTATATGCACTCAAATTGTTGTGTTCATTTTTTTTTTGAAATTTAGGGTTTATTAATTTGTAACTTGGATTTCTCTCTTTGTAGGGAGAGTTGTGGACGGGAGAGAGATTATGGTGCAATTTGCGAAGTATGGTCCTAATGCGGAGCGAATGTGAGTAGTTAAAACACTTTTAACTCGGTTTGAGTTTATATAATGTGGGAGAAAAGGGTTAATTGGATGCTTGCTTGGTCGATTATTGTGGTTATATTGAATAAGTTATGATTCTTCTAGCATCCACAGTTGTGTTGTATTTGGTTGGATGAGAGAATTGTATTATACATCATAATTGAATTATACTTGACATAATCTACAATTTGGATTAGGTAATTAATTGTTATTGATCGAAATGAGCACTATTTTGCTTGTAATTAGCAAATAACCTTGTATATTACTCTATTTTAATTTCTTGTTTTCAGGTTATTTTAGAGGGAATCTTTCTATTTGTTCCTTTTCACTTCTTTGAAATTGTTATCTTTCTATTCACCTGGGCATACTTTTTTCTCCGTTTCCTTGTTTTCAATTTCAAATTTCTACTTCTGTTTGCTGTATTGTTATCTTGCAATAGATTTTTTTTCAAACTGATTAGAAAGTTGCATTTTCTTCTTTAAGTAATCGTTATGCCAAGGTTTTTCACCTTCTAATTCAGTTATGCTGTTTTTATTTTCAGTCGGGATGGGAGGATAGTGGAATCAACTTCAAAGATAAAGAGTAGGTCCAGAAGCCGCAGCCCTCGTCCAAAGTAAGGATCTTGCTTGGGTTTTTATTTATAAGATCAAACTTTGACTTTCTGTTTATACTGTGAAGATTCAGGTTGAAATAAACAGTTAGGAGGGGATGCTATTGCTCATGCAAATTGATTCCACCTTGAAAGCTTGTAAATGTGACTCCGTGTATTGTGGTTTCACTGCTTGTGATGTCTCGCAAACATTTTTCAGGTATCGGGATGGCTACAGGGACCGGGACAGGGATTACAGAAGGAGAAGTCGCAGTAGAAGCAGGGATCGATCTGAACAGGACGGGTATCGAGGTAGGGATAAAGATTATCATCGCCGAAGTGTGAGCTGCAGCCCTGATCGCCGCAAAGACCGTGGTAGAGGATATGATGAGGAACGACGCAGTCGGAGCCGGTCTCATGGAAGGTACGGGATCATTCTTATACTTTTCCCATCATCCAAATTGCTTGTAAGTTGTTTATCTGATTGGAAACTTGATCGATGTTGGCATGCTTTCCCTGCTTGGCACAGCCCTAATTCTCCAAGGAGTCCTCCACGCAAGGCTCGTCTCAGGGATGAAAGTCCTAATGGACACAATGATAACAAACACTCTCCTACTTCAAAGAGTATCTCTCCTCATGATGAACCGGTGGATTCTTGAGCCTATTTGCAGGAAGATCTGATACTGATGTGAGTCCCGTGCTTTTTGAATGATTGGTTATATTCTTCAGTAATAGCTGAACCCTTAACATTATGATTTCCACCTGTGCAGGAGTGGTGGGAATTCTGCTCTTTGAGTGGTGTGTCCCTACTTTTGTAAGAGTAATGACATGCTAGATTATCTTTTTGATGGATGAAACATTGTATGTCAGGTTTAATCAATTTATGCTTTTGAAGGTTGCATATTTCAATGTTCAACTTGCTGCATTACTTTCCAAAATTAGGCTTGATGGAAGCTTTCGCCTGCCCTTTTTGCCTGATGCTGTCTCAGTCTCCCAGGTGTTTCTTGCTCATTCACATGCTATGCTTTTGCATTCCAGCTTAGTTGCTTACAATTGCTGAAACTTTACTGCCCATGGGCGGATTCCTTTCCCTTTCTTCTTTTGTTCCTTCCCACTGCAATTCCTTGGTTCATTACTTCCCCCTTGAGTTATCTCTCATTCCATTATGATTGCCACACCCAATTCTATTACTAAATGTTTAATTGTGGATCGTTTATATTGGCCTTATATAGTGTTTTTGGGAAGTGTGAATGACTACGCTGCCTCAAATGATTTCATATCAATGCTGCCCAATCTACTCTTCTAACAATTTTACTATGACAGTCTTGATTTGGCTTGGTGATGCTGTGGTTTTTACCAAGTACTTCTAGTACTTCACCAACCGATAGTAATGCGTGCGCAAGCTGATAAAGAACAGTCGTTAAGTTCTGGATCTCTTTTCTGCCCAGACAGCAAGATTTTCAAATTTTGTGCTAATTACTGAACTGAGAGTTAAAAATTGTCACTACAATATTTGAATATTTTGATTCTCTTAATGTAGAATTTGTCTGGATGAGGCTTTGGTCCTGGAGCCAACTTCCACTGGTGAAGGGTTTCGTTTCCATTGACAGATTGACTACCAATGCTGCCTGCCTTCTCCATTCTTTGGCACGTTTAAACGGAAGGGAAAATTCAGGGCAAAAAGGATCGATCCAAATCCAAAATAAAATGAAAACTGGTACCATTTTTGTCGTTTTGTTTGGATTGTACATATTTATTAAGTACCAACAGGGTTGCAAACAAAGTGCTTTATCTATGCTTGAGAAGCTCGTCTAAAACTCGTGAATCATTAGGATGCAATATTGAAGGATCCCACGGAGCAGTGCTACCTTAAATCGAGACAAGGGGGAAGTTAATTCTACCAAAAGATATTTAGCATTACCCACCATGAATGTGCGATTTGGTTCCTCGTGTTCTTTTAGGTGGTGTAGGTAGTGTAGGTAGTGTTTGGTTCGGAGTAGCAACTGGCTTGGGATTTCCTGCAACTTCGCTGGAGGTATCGCTAGAATGAACCTTGCCTATTCAGTTTTCAAAGGCAGTTTGCGGGCGCTTCATTATCATCTTTTCCTGGTCTTTCATGTTGGTCTTGCCATAAATGAACTCTGGTTCAATCTCACGCGGATCAGTCAGGTCTCCAACTCATCTATCTTGATTTGTCGTTTAATCAGATGCCCAGGAATACTCCAACTTGAAATCAGCCTCCTTGTTGTAAATCAGTTAACTGGTTCAGTTCCTCAAGAAATGGGTCGATTACGGTCCTTTCTGAGCTAGTTTTGCTTGGCAACCAGTTATGTGGTCAAATGTCTGCTTCATTGGGAGATTTGAGGTGTCTGACATTTCTATTTTCGCACCAAAGTAACCTTTCTGGTTCCATTCCACCGGAAATTTAGTTGAGCTTTACATGGATACCAATTATCTATCAGGACACGTCCCTAATAATATCTACAAAGTTAATTATGTTCTTCATGTACCAAAATCAACTTTCTGCTCCGAGTCCCGATGAAATCTGATACTTGAAGTCTCTCCAACAGCTAAGCCTCTTCGGAAACCATCTTTCCAGCAGCAATTGGTGGCCTGAGAAATTTCACCCATCTTCGTCTCTACAAAAATCAACTTTCTGGCTCCCTTCCTGAAGAGCTAGGAAACTTGGAATCTTTTGTTAATCTAGAGGTGGGCAACAATCAATTGAGCGGCCCAGTTCCTGCTTCAATTGGTAATTTGACCAACCTGGAAGTGTAATTCCTCGCAACAACCAACTCTCCGGCTCTATTTCTGAAGAGAAGGCATATCTTAAAAAAGTTGTTCGTTTTGGCTTTTGCCAAAAACATTTGCCAAACTCAATCACTTCAAAACTTCTGTCAATAACAACAAACTCACAGGTTCAATCCCCAAAAGCTTGAGAGATTGCAAAAGCTTTGTAAGAGCCCACCTGAAGTAAACCAACTGGCTGGAAATATTTCTGAAGATTTTGGCGTCTATCAAAATTCAAAACCTTCAATTCATGGATCTGAGCCACAACACACTCTGGTGAAATCTCATTCAACTGGGAAAAATGTCCAATCTCATGATAGATACCTACAGGTCCAAAGTAACCTTCAATATGGGAGCTTCTCTTGAAGCAATAAGGCTTTGATCTAGTTGCCACCGAAGCCACAAAAGGCTTTCTAAATTGATTCTTTTCTGGTGATAAGCGCTTCAATTGCATCATAGTAATTACAAAAAAAAAAAAAAAAGGTTCTTTTATATGCTTATCCTTATTAGCATTGGCATCAATTTTTTCATTATGAAAATTTTTGCAATTAAATGGATTATGATTCCTGTTTGTTGATACATAGAGCCCCATAAGCATAGAGTTGGTACCAAGGATATGCGGTCCCATCATACAAAATTCTAGCATACGGAATTTCTCAGGCCGGGCAGAGATCTGAAAGGCCCTTGTAAATTCCAAAGCCTCTGTGCTTGCGAACATCTTCCTCTAGTCCTTTGACGCATATCTAATAGAAATGGATTCCTCTGCCCCGGCTGGCTGGTGTGCCTTCTCTTACGGAAGCAGCTACTCCGGATAGAAAAGTCCGCTGTTAAGAGATTCAAGTAGATATTTTCGACTAAAGGAAGAGTTCTGTCTTTTCTTTCGGGAAGTGGTTAGCCACCTTGAATATTGCAGGAAACAACATTAGCAGTTGGATACCTCCTGAGATTGGAAATGCCGCTCAGCTTCAAGCACTTGATCTTTCTTCAATCAATCAGTGGGGGGGTTCCAAAGGAATAGGAAAAGTTAAATTTGTTGAAATATTTAAATGGAAATCAAATTTGTTCCTTCAGAATTTGGATTATTGAATGATCTCGAGCATCTGGAACTGTCTGAACAGATTGAACCAGCCAATTCCAGGATTTTTTGGAAACTTCCTTAAACTTATCTACTTGAGCAGCAGCAATTTTTTGCACATAAACCCAATACAGTTGGGGAAGTCAGTGCATTTGTCCCAGCTAGACTTGAGTCACAACTTTCTTAGCGGAGAGATACCCACACAATTAAGCAGTTTGTAGAGCTTGGAGACGCTTAATCTCTCCCACAACAATCCTTCTGTTTTATTCCAGGCAGTTTTGGACAAATGCGGGGTTTATCGATATATCCCACAGCGAGTTGCAAGGTTCCATTCCTGACAGCAGAGCCTTTCAAAAAGCTTCCGCAGAAGCATTACAGACGAAAAGATCATGTTCAAGGTCTGCAACCACACAAGCATTCCATGAAGCACAAAGACAAGTAAAAAAAGGGCCCTGTAATCTTGTTTCTACTCACATCCCTCCCTCGTTTTGTAGCATCTTTACCTCTCTCTTTCTTCTTAGTTCTCTTTTATTCACACAAATGAAAGAACTATACACCAATATATTAGATGTTGAAGATACAATTCAAATGAAGAACTATACACCAATATATCATCAAAGAATACTAACAAAAACATTCTTAAAAATGGTTCCGGTATAGCATTCATAAGAGCCTGAAATGTAACTGGGGCATTTGTTAACCCAAATAACCTTACCTTAAACTCATAATGTCCATGGTAAGTTCTGAATGAAGTTTTCCCTACATCATCTTCATGCATCGTTACTTGATAATAACTTGATCTGAGATCCAATTTGAAAAAAAAATGTTATCCATGTAGCTCATCCATGAGATCATTAATTATGGGAATATAAAACTTGTTCTTGATTGTCAAATCATTGAGATGCCTGTAATCAATGCAAGATCTTCGGGTGTTATCCTTATTTTTCACAAGGAAAACTTAAGAAGCAAAAAAGGACTCCATCTCTTTCACCAATCATTCCATCTTTTCTTTATGCACATAAAATTTTTTGTAGGGTTTTATATTAACTGGTTTAGACCCAGGAATAAATGAAATCTTATGAAATATGAACCAAGGTTCTTGCTAGTGGTAATTGTGTTGGCTCTGAGAAAAATTCTTCAAATTCATCCAGTAAAGCCTGGGCTGCAGCATCTTGTACAACCAGTCTTGGTTCTTCAACTGTCTCTAATGAAAAAAAATTGTAATGTTATCCCACAATTAGCTTCTTTCAAGCTTTTATGTATTTTGGCAGCTGCAATGCACTCATTAACGACTTAAGTTAGTTCTTCAGACCTTTCAACATATTCCTCCACCCTTTTTTTTACACAAGTTTGTTGAATCCCTCCACTACATCTCTACTGTCAAATCTCATGTAAAGAGCCTTCATAAATTCTTCCCAACTGGCTAAATACTCCCCTCCACACAAAAATCCTTTATACCAAATCTCTTTCGTGCCGTCCAAATGTAATGAAGCCATCTCCACCCATTGTTAGATTGAAATGAAGTTCATTTTGAAGAACTTCTCACATTTCCTTATCCAACATCTTGGATTATCCCCACAAAAGGCTGGTAACTCTACCCTAGACAAGTTCCAGTATATCTCCTCTTTGAATTTCTTGATTTCATGTGCCCTCTCTTCTTTGATTAACTCTGTGATGAGAAATGGGTCCATTAGAATCCATGCTAGACCTACCTTCTTTATCAACCTTCATGCCTCTCGTAAGTATCTTTAAGGTAGCTGCAATAGAGTCCAACTTCAATTTGAATTGTTAATTCTTTTTGGCCTGATTATCTGCCATTTCTTGTAGTCTTTCATGTAGTTGTTGTATTCGCTCGTCCTCCACACGTTTCACCAATTGTTTTTATGTTGATCTTACTATGGTTTCAGTAGCCGTGAATCGCTGGCTCTAATACCAATTGTTTTCCTTAACAAACAAGAGCTTACAAGAAAATTGAGGGAGAGAAGTAGAAGAAATTGAGAGAGAGATATAACTAGCAACTTTCATGGCTAAGTGATCATAACTTTGTTGTTGCAGATTGGCTGAAAAGAATAATGGGATAGGAATAAGAGATACAAGTGGATGTTAAGTGGTTAACCATTTTAACATACCGACTCGAAGAAGAGAGAATAAAAAGCGCTCTCAAGAAAGAGGCCTGGCAAGAGTTAAAAGACCCAGATCACCAAACCTCCAAGGACTACAAAGTATGGCGTTTTCATTAAAAAGCGGGCCTGAACCTGAAGCTATGGAAACTCAGAACCATGTTTAGTGTCTTAAACAAGTCAAATATTCAAGGTATCAGGGAAATTGAAACGCCCAAGCGGAAGAGAGTAGAATCTGTAATGAAATGTACGTGTAGCTCCTGGTACAAATTCTCTCTCTCTCACTCTCTCTCTCTCTCTCTCAGAGACTTCGATCAATGACAAAGTAGAACATACGAAAAATCTTATTTACAATTAAGAAAGTGATGGAAAAGGTAGTCCAATGAAATTCGAAAGGATGCTTATACAAACAATCCCTAAATGACCTGTAGCTTGGTTGAAAGTATTTGGATTAATTTTCTTTTTTTGATTTCAATCCAAATAACTATAGTTAAGTTCTTTGGATTGAAATCCATTTTCTCCAATGCATATAACTTCACATTATATTTCGTTAGATCAAACTCGAAATCTAATATGATAAAAAGCTCTAGTTATTGGTCAGTAGGTTAATCTAAATATATAATTTTTTTTTGTCTAAAATAATATCATTTTAATTTATTTATTTGGTTTTGTTTAAACCCGATTTGATCAAGTTAATTGGATCATATGTCAACCCATCAGTCATTCAAGTTTAACTTTATCAATTTCAAAACTAGTTTAAAATAAAATCCAATCTAGGTTGGGTTTCGGGTTACAGGTTTGCCGAGTTAATCTACAGAACCGGTTTAATTACTATGTATCATATAAAAGTTATATTAATTTTTTTTTAAAAAGTAAAAAATCATAAAACTATCAAGGATTTATCTGCAGAATTCCACCTTGAAATTTTTTTCTTTCACTTCAAACAGATTGGGCTGTTGCCGGGTGTAAAATAGAAGTAATTGTACCTACAAACTTCGTGCTTGAAATTAAACAAACACAAAAGAATAACAAAAATGGATTTTTCACGAATACAAGTCAGGATTTTGATGCCTGAGATTTTTCTTTATGCATCACATGGCGAGATTTAAAGTTTTGAAAAGTACCTCGAAGACACATTTGACTTGTTTTCAAAGTATTATTGATGAAATCCTACAGGGTACAAGGCTTCACCTCGTATAATTTAAGGTTTCAAGCATAGAACGGCATCGGCATCGGCATCTTAAAGAGTGTATTTTGTTATGAGAGTGAGTGTCATTCTTTATTAGAGCGAAGGCCTCTATTTATAGAAAGACCAAATGGTCACTCCGATAAATAGACTTGTGCCATTTTATTTTTTTTAATATTTAAGGATGTATTGTTGATGACATAATGTTATGGTTAATAGACAAATATTGTGTTTTATGTGTCAGCTTTGACCATTAAATTGATATTGAAGGTTGATTTATTGTTATAGCATCTATTTTTTATTTTATTTTATTACAGTTACATTAATGGGCTTGAAAGCGAGTTTTTGTTACATCTGACTTAAAGAACCACTCAAAAGTCAGCTGAAATGAAATCCCAATAAAGATCGAGGAAGGCAACCAGTGGTCGAGTGTTCCCAAACAGTGGTCACCCCACTGATCAGTTTGCTCTTGGATTTAGTCAGTAAGAAGTTTAATTTTTTCCCCTTATAAATACTTCTTTATGCAGATCAAGCTCTCCATCAGTGCATATCCCTCTTGAAAGGTCCTCCTAGCAATGTGAGCCTTTTTAGATAGGAACCTTGACAAATCTTTCACAACTTTCCTTATGTGAAAACAATCTTAGTGGTGCAATCCCTCCTTCAATAGGGAGCTTGAGAAATTTGTCCATTTTGTACCTTTATAGCATTAAACTCTCGGGTTCCATACCCCAAGAAATTGGATCAGCGAAATCTCTTAACCAGCTTGATTTGTCAAATAATTGCCGAACTGGCACAGTTCCTGCCGCTATCAGAAACTTGACACAGCTATCGCTTCTTCACCTTTTTGAGAACCAACTGTCTGGTTCTATACCTCAGGAGATAGGAGCCGTGGAGTACCTTTCCGTGCTCTCTATGCATGGAAATAATATCACTGGCACAATCACCCATTCGATAGGGAAACTGAAAAGCTTGTCCACTCTCTTCCTTCATAACAATAAGCTCTCTGGTTCCATACCTCAAGAAATTGGATTCTTGAATTCTCTTGAAATGCTTGATCTGTCAAATAACAGTTTCATTGGTCATTTGCCACAAGATATATGTCTCGGGGGATTGCTTCAAAAATTTTCTGCAGCAAGCAACCATTTCACGGGTCCCATTCCTAAAAGTTTGAGAAATTGCTCGAGTTTGTTTAGAGTGAGACTTGAAGGTAACAGGTTAGCAGGAAATTTAACTGAAGAGTTCGGAATATACCCTCACTTGGGCTACATAGATTTGAGTGAAAACAACTTATTTGGTGAGCTTTCATGGAAATGGGGGGAGTGTTACAGCCTGACAAGTTTAAAACTATCAAACAATAACATCTCTGGCCAGATACCGCAAGATCTTAGAAAGGCAGCTCGGCTTCATGTTCTTGACCTTTCACTAAATAATCTAGCTGGGAAGATTCCCGAGGAATTGGGGAAGTTGACAGAACTGTTTCAATTTACTCTTAACGATAATCAACTTTCTGGTGACATTCCTTTGGAAATTGGAATGTTGGCTGATCTTGAACATCTCAACCTAGCAGCAAACAACCTAAGCGGTTCAATTCCTTCTGAAATTGGCAACGCGTACACTTTAGAAAGTCTTGACCTCAGTTGGAATTTGCTTGGAGGAGAGATACCACAACAACTTGGAGATATAAAGGTTCTACAGATTTTAAATGTCTCCCACAATATGTTGTCTGGTTCTCTTGCGGTTCCGGCCACTTTATCCATACACGAAGCTTGACGGCGGGGGATGTATGCAACAATGAGTTAGAGGGACCGATTCCCAACAGCAAAGCCTTTTATGAGGCATCTGTAGAGGCATTTAAAAATAACAAAGGTTTGTGCGGAAATATATCTGGTTTGAAGACCTGCCCCTCGTCACTGAGCTACAATCTGCGTCCAAAAGGGCATAGCAAAACCATTATTGTAATTGTTGTCCCTTCTTCTTGCAAACCTTTTCTTCTCCTCGGCATTGTTGGAATCTTTTATTCTCTTTGTCGAAGTGTGCAAAAACAGAAAGACGAGGCAAAGCAAGCAGAAAAATCGAAACATCTTTGCAATATGGAGCTATGACGAGAAAATGGTGTAATATCATTGCTACTGAGGGATTTGACCCCAAATTTTGCATCGGAGTAGGGGGACAAGGAAGTGTTTATAAGGTTGTGCTCTTGACAGGATAGGTTCTTGCTGTGAAGAAATTTGATTAGCAATTTGCTGTGAAAAAAAACTGCAGGAATGCCAAACAAAAAAGAAACTAGAAATAACACATGGTTTGACAATATATTTATATTTACAGAAATGAGAAGTTTTTATTTTTTATTATATCAAAATAGAGTTATATAGTAGATTTTAAACAGTTCAAGAAAACCTAATGTCTAAAAAATTCTAACCATTCAAAAAATATTAATAATTTTTTAAATATTTTTTTACTATACCGCAATAGCGTGGCCCTCGCACCCTCAACCTGACAACAAAACAAGAAATAAATACTAAAAAGACAGATGCCATCATTCCCCTCCACTCCTGTATTTGGCTATTAGCCATAAATTACAACACAATTGGATGGTCAGTTTGCCAATTCAAGAGCTTTTATTAGTGAGATTCGTACCTTGACAAAGACACGCCATCGCAATATATAGTGAAACTCTACGGCTTTTGTTCACATCCGCGACATTCATTCTAGGTTTATGAGTTCTTGGAACCTGGAAGCCTGGAAATGTTACTTAAGGGAGATGAAGAGGCAATAGCATGTGATTGGATTAGGCGAATAAATATTGTTACAGGAGTGGCTAATGCTCTTTCTTATATGCACCATGACTGCTCGCCTCCAATAATACATCGTGACATATCAAGCAAAACTATTCTGTTGGACGGAGAATATGAGGCTCGTGTCTCCGACTTTGACACTGCTAGGATTTTAAAGCCTGACTCATCAAACTGGACATCCTTGGCGTGCTACTAAAATTAGGTTTACATTTTCTTGGGATCGTAACTGTTTATGGATAACTGAAGACTACGCTTGACAGGCATCCCATATAGCTATTCATCCTTTCTATGCTACAAAAACAACATAAAAACTGACATCATAACTTACAATAAAGAATATAAGAAAAAATCTTCCCTCGCAGAGCTTGCCTACACAATGGAAGTGAATGAAAAATGCGACATATACAGCTTTGGAGTGGTATCACTAGAAATACTTATGGGAAGGCATCCGAGCGATCTCATCTCGTCATTGACTTCATCATCCTCGGCAACAAAAATGCCCCATCATTTACTGCTGAAGGATTTCTTGGATGGACGCCTCTTGCCTCCTACACGTACAGCAGCAGAAAAGGTAGTCAGAGTTGTGAAAATAGCATTTTCATGTACAGATGCTATGCGTATGAGTGAATAATTATGGTTGGAAACAATTATTAGGTTTTTAGATTGATTCTCATGGCGTCGCATATAATAATGTATTTTAGTCTCTTCTTTTTTTTATCAGTTTTAGGTTTTTCTTTTTAGTTTTTCTCGTTAATAGTAGAAAATTAAAGAATAGTAAATAAAACATAAACTCAGCTCGAGCACAGGCACGAGCCCGGGTTCCCGGCTCCGGGCACAAGCTCTAAAATATCCAAAGTTCTAGACCTTCTACAGCTGCCTTAAAAGACATGGATCATATGGTGAGATGAGTGTTTATTTTTTTGTGCAGTGAAAAAAGTAAGTTACTGTCAACTACACAAATTAAATGAGTTATGTCTGTAGCTATAAGATTAAATACATCAAAGAATTTGGTAATTATTTGTTGTGTTAAATTGTTAGTAAAATTATAATTGTTATTTATGGATAACCGAAGAGGACGCCGGCCAGACCGAGTTTTAAAATTGGCTCTTTACATGAAAAAGAAGAGGAGGATGATTTTAGCTATATATCCTGTTGGAGCTGCTAAAACAGATCATATGCTAAATTAATATTAGTTATAGTCTCTTGGCTTTTGTTTGGGCTATTGCATTGAAGATGCTTTAAGAGAAAGAAAACCGAATTAATAACATACAAATACTGTGCGGATAAAACATGAAAACTCGCTTTTCTAACCAAAAATACGTGCCCTATCAAATTCAGTGGATATTATCCGATCAACTAGAATGAATTAATTTTATTCTATTCAATGAGTAATATATATATATCAAATCTTGTTCGAAATTTAATTCAAAAGGTATATACTTATCTATAAAATATTTATAGTTTTTAAATTTTATTTAATATGTAACTATTTTAATATTGATGTAATACACACACATATATATAATATTTATTATTTAATAAATATGCATTCTTAATTTAATATTAAATAATAAGT
>Ga0307510_10005510_pt1 | contig 15085 bp, 18 predicted proteins | sample 12_EM_MG_FD_207224 | JGI IMG/M metagenome (GOLD analysis project Ga0307510, IMG submission 207224) | Populus trichocarpa ectomycorrhiza microbial communities from riparian zone in the Pacific Northwest, United States - 12_EM | ecosystem: Host-associated > Plants > Roots > Unclassified | place...
GTCAAGCCCTAAGCTTGACTTGATTCTCAATATCAACGTTCTTGAAAGCTCCCCAAGTGCCTCCCCTTTTCCTCATCTCTTACATAAGCCTCTCAGAGTCGTCTCTAGCAACACTAGAGACTTCTACTTCTTCAAGTACTCGCCACCAGTTCACCTCTTAGTACAAGTCGTACTATCAAGGCCCGTTGAAGCCTTAACAGTAAAGGGTAGTTGCTTACACTAGATGCCCATTAGACCAGAATGGACATGCAGAGATCAGATCTCCGCAGATTAGCCTCAAACCTTGTGGTCGTCCATCATGACAATGCTTCCCTTCTTGGAATGACCTGCCGCCATTGTCTAGGATCGATTAGGCAATTCCCTGATCCTTTCCATTGTCCTTACTCATTCTCTATTGTTTGATGCATACAGACTGCAGCACTTGTCCGCGGATTACCATACGATACAGACAGCCTCCTCTTGACCAGAAGTACCTACCTTAGTGACCATGGCCTGTGCATGGTCATACCTGTATATAAGCGCCCCATATTTTGACAGTCAAGCCCTAAGCTTGACTTGATTTACAATCTCAACATTCTTGAAAGCTTCCCTTGTGCCTCCCCTTTTGCCCACTTGTTACATAAGCCACTCAGAGTCGTCTCTAGCAATACTAGAGACTTCTACCTCTTCAAGTACTTGCCACCAGTTCACCTCTTAGTACAAGTCGTACTATCAAGGCCTGTTGAAGCCTTAACACAAGTCAAGCTTTCTTCCAGACACACCAGCTTGGCAAGTAGACAACCACCACAGACAGCCACCCCCCCCCCCCCCCCATCTCTATTCCATTACCCCATACATTAGTGCCGGTGGTTCCGCAATCCACAACTTTGTGAATCTATTGCATAAGACCTCCCTTACCCAGAGTTGAAAGTCTTGTGTAGGAGGATCAAAGTGCCCTCACGGGTGTTGAAGTGGAAAGAGCACATAAACCAAACTAAGGTGTGAAGTTTCCTGAATTTGTCGTCCTTGCGACCTTGGACAAATTCTTGAAATGAAGAGGCAGACAAAAGGGCAAGAAGCCTGAGTCAGACAGCCTTGGGTTTATATATACACTGTTATCCCTCCATGCGGAGAAGACCTTGGTTCACTCAAATCCACTACACCCATCCATCTACCCTCCTCCTACCCATCCATCCAAAGACGTCATGACAACACTTGTAAACAACACAAAGACATATGCCGTGGTTGCTGCTACAAGATACGCACCCCATATCCAAGACCAGAAGGCCACTGGTAGACCAAAAGGCATCACAGCTACAGGACACTCGACCACTGGAGTCGGAGCAATCAAACCGACAACAGATTGGTCATACCAGGGAACCACTGGATCACTAATGGGAGAAACAAAGGCACACAAAAAGACGCAATCACAAAGCGACGCAAAGGCAATGCTTTGCAAAGCTCTATACAAGATCTTCAACATCAAAGCACTGATTGTCACAGAAACAAAGAACCCTATTGAGGTCAACGCTTTATGCTTCATGGGGAGATATCACCGCCATGTAGCAGCATCTCAAACAAACCACATGTACTACAAGAAAATAACGTGACCACAAGATAATGGTCACAAACAGGCACCACCAACAAACAAACTCATGAGAAGCAAGGAATGCTTCCATTGCCATAAGAAGGGCCATTTCGCCTGCCAATGCAAAAAGAAACACCAAGACAATCATGATCAACAGGAAATCACAGCTACTAGAAGCCGTCCAGATACAGGAATCTTACCAATGGATCAGCTTACCAAAAGGATCCAAGAAAACAAGAGCGCCAATGGTTTCAATGCTCTTCAAGAAGAAAACCTAGATCACACCCCACTAGCACTATTGGATGCAAAGAAAATCAAGGAGCTTACGATAGCATCCGAACATACATTAGGACCGCAGAAAATCAAAGCAGTACAAAAGTTCATCACAGACAATGCCCATAAATTTGATGAGGCCACTTGTGCTAGAATTATCAATCTATGCAAACCAAAGCCAAAGTCTATCGCACAGCAACTGGAAAATGCACATGCCTACCTAAAGTTGAAGCCCACTGTAAAGCAGTCGGGAGACACACATACCTATCCAAAGTCGAAGCCCACTGCAAAGCAGATGGGAGACACACTCAAAGAACAGATCCAAACAATGGATGAAGACACAAAAATCAGGACGCTCAATGAGCTTATCCCAAAGACTGGATTCAACATCCAGAAAATTGAAACCCTTGCCAGAACATTTGGCCTAGACAGCGTCTTTGTTAACAAAAGTAACTCAGTCCAAGTCCAATTTGCGCTTATCAGCTACAAGAAGGAAACAAAAGAAATTGGCCTTCTTGATACCAGAGCAACAGAGAACTTCATTGACTCAGAAACAGTAAAGAAACTCCGCCTAGGAATGAAAGAACACCCTTACCAGTGACCCGTCTTCAATGTTGACAGAACACCCAATAGACAAGGAAAAATCAGCCACTACTGTGACCTTATGGTTAGCAAAGAAAACATAAGAAAACAACTACGTTTCTTTGTAATAAATCTAGGAAGAGATCGCTTCCTCTTCGGATACCCCTGGTTTAAAGCATTCAAGCCCAACATTGATTGGGAAGCAGGAACACTCAAGGGACCCAAAGTCAAAGTTGAAACTATCCGAAAAGTCACCTGGGACAAAGCACAAGGTTACCTCAAAGAAAAGAGACAATGACAAGAAGACAATGATCTTATCATGGAAACTCACAAAGCAATTATGGAAGAACTAGAAGACCAAAGCCAACCCAACATGTGGATTGAAAGGACAACTATGGAAATCAACAGGACCCACAACGCAACGGAAATGGCTCACAAATATGTGGAGCAAAACAAGAAGGAAGAAATCACCTTACCAGAAGAATTCAAACAACATGCACTCCTCTTCTCAGATGAAGAAGCAAAGAAATTCCTGCTGTTGCAATCAGGCAACCACAAGATTGAGCTTACAGCAGAAGCTCCAGCAAAATTCAATTGCAAAACCTACCCCATGAGCCTCAAAGACCAAGAGGCAGACAACCAGTTCCTCAACAAGAACTTAGCAAAAGGATACATCGTCCCATCCAAGTCACCTTACAGATTCAGCACCTTTATGGTCCCCAAGAAAGATAGCAAGGAAAAATGCTATATCATTGACTACCACCCACTTAATGCAGTCACAAAGAAAGACATCACCCCCCTTCCTAACCTTGCCAAATGTATTGAAGATCTCCAAGGAATGGAGTTGTTTAGCAAATTTGACATTTGCTGGGGCTACAACAATATTCGCATCTGAGAGGGGGATGAGTGGAAGGCCGCTTTCAAAACCTGCTGTGGGCTATTTGAGCCCAAAGTCATGTTCTTCGGAATGAGCAATTCACCACCAACATTCCAGAGGTTTATGAACCTCATGTTAGAAGACCTCTATGAATACTTCGAAAAGAAAGGAGTCCACAACATCAGGAAAATATTCTGAAGCTACATGGACGACTGTGGACTAGGAACAAAGCTCAAAGATATCAAGCTACATATTGAGATCCTCCACTATGCCTTCGACCTACTAGCCAAGAATGGACTACACCTGAAGCTTAGCAAATCAATCTTCATGAAGCTGACCATGGACTTTTTAGGAGTACACCTCACCAAGGACGGTGCAACAGTTGACCCAGCCAAAATCGCCGGAATAACAGACTGGCCAGAAGACATCAAAACCCTCAAAGGAGCCTGCTCATTCATAGGAGTCTTGGGATACCACTGCATGTTTATTGTTGGATTTTCATCCATCACAGCCCCTATTACATGCCTTTTCGGAAAGGACGTCCCATTTGAATGGACCCCAGACTGCATAGCTGCAGTTAGAGAACTCAAGAAGCGCATCACTAGCACCCCAGTGCTCATACGCCCAGATCCCAGCAAACAATTCAAGCTGGAAGTCGATGCTTCACAGATAGCGACTGGAGCAATACTCTATCAAAGAGGACTACCTATCATATGACCAGATGGCACAGAAAAACCAGGACCACGGCACCCCTGCAGATTCCACTCCCAGAAATTCACCAGCACAGAGCAAAATTACCCTATATATGACAGAGAATTCCTGGCCATCATGCGTGGCCTCAGGAATTGGGACTACCTTCTCAAAGGTACTGAGAAACCAGTACTTGTCTATACCAACCATGCAAACCTCCACTATTACCGCAACCCCAGGAAAATTGGACCAAGAGTTGCAGGATACCTCCCTGAACGCGAACAATACAATATGATATTGGAATACAAACCAGGAGCCTCAAATTGAGCAGACAGCCTCTCAAGATGTGAAGACCATGATGATGGCAACAACCCAGAAAATGAAGACGTCACTGTATGGCCCAGCAAATATTTCTGCAAATATCATACAAGTATTCGCAGTATCTCTATGAATGAAAGCAACCCCAGAGACAAGTGGCCCGATAAAGATATCTACATTTAAGTTATGGATTGGGACATGCTGGAAAGCAATTTAGACAGTAAAATCAAGCTAGCACAATATCAAGGACAGAAAGAACTCAAGAATTGGGTCAAAGCCTTCAAACAAATCACCCTAGCAGACGGAACCCATTGGTACCATGGAAACACTTTAGTTGTCGTGGCAGACAATACCCTTAGGAGGGGAGTAACATCCCTCTTTCACGACCAATTAACTGCTGGCCACCCTGGAATTTCAAAAACACTCCAATTAATTTTGCCGTACTACTGGTGGCCCAACATGAAAGCCTTTATTACTGAGTACATCCGAGGATGCACAACCTGTCAAATGAACAAAGTGAACACTCATCCTAGCCACCCCCCATTGTTGCCAATCACTCCTGTTGAAAACGCTCATCCATTTGAAACTATTGCCATGGACTTTATCACGAAACTACTGCCTTCTGGAGGCTACAACACCATCCTGACAATCACAGACACTGATTGTACCAAGGCCTCCATGTTCTTGCCCTGCAAAGAAGCTATAGACTCTGAAGGAGTCATGCAACTATACCTGACACACATCCTACCACATTATGGCCTACCCAAGAAGATCATCTCAGACCGAGATCCCCGGTTCACCTCACACTTTGGAAAGGAGCTATGCCACCTCCTAGACATCCACCAAAATATCAGCACAGCCTACCACCCCCAGACAGATGGTGCCAGTGAGCGCGCAAACCAATCACTCAAACAATACCTCAGAATGTTCTGTGGAACACAACAAAACAACTGGCATGCCTGGCTACCTATAGCCCAGTATACAAAGAACTCATGGCCATCTGCCACTACCAAGAAAGCCCCATTTGACCTTCTTGTTGGATATACTCCATGTGTACATCAGCCCACCAGATCAACTGACATTCCCACCCTAGAAAAATGTCTCACCAATATCAAAGAAGCCAGAGAAGCTGCCCAAGAGGCCCAACATAAAGTGCAAGACAACTGGATAAAGCAGAAACCAAGATACAGACCATTCGCAATTGGAGACAGAGTCTGGTTAGAAGGAACCAATCTAAACTTACCTGCCAACATCACCCCAAAGTTATCACCAAGGTGATATGGACCCTTTTGGGTAGTCGCCATCATATCAAACACTGCATTCAAAATAGAACTGCCAAGTCATTGGAAGATCCACATGTCTTCCATGCATCACTATTAATGCCATACCAAGAAACAGAAGCACACGGCCCAAATTGGATAGAACCGCTGCCTGACATCATAGAAGGAGAACCAGAATGGGAGGTAGAGCAAATCCTCCAATCAAGATGCTTTGGGCAAACAAAGAAGAAGCAATACCTAGTCTGCTGGAAATGATACTTGCCCTTGAATGACTCATGGGTCGATGAATCAGACCTAAATGCCACAGACCTTGTCACAGACTTCTACAACAGCCACCCTGCAGCCATTCGCTCTTGCTTAAAAGCCCTGGAGACAACAGAAGAATATTCCCCATCATGTCTCCACCAAACCACCTTTTCGGTGTTCCCCTCGCCTCTACCATACCTAAAGGACCACGCCCAGTCAGAAAACTACCAACCCGATCATATGAACCTGGCACAGGTATCAGCTGGCCCATTGAAACAGACACAATCCGCTGCCAAATATATCCCACAGAAATCCCCCAGTCATACTATCTCAAAGGATTCATATCACCCATCAGAACAACAGCAGAAACATGGACCATCCATACAGCCTACAAGCATAGCCTCGAACACTACGAAACATGCCAAGAAGGGTACTGCCCTTACCAGCAAAAAGAAACCACGGAACCTCCAGGAAGTCAAGAAAGAACTTCTCCAGTCACTCATCAAGGACTTTGTCGCTCTAGACAACCAGTGGAAGCGCAAACTGGAACACTTCGAGACATGAGCACTAGCTGTATATTTCAGAAAGCTCAACAAGGACATGGCTCTCTACCTACTGCGAATGCACCCTCAGCTCTACTTCATGGTAACCAACCTACTAAAAGGCAGAAAACTTACACTACCTAATCCCAACCAGGCCAAATGGGCACGCTCTTCACTCAGGCATCACAAGGAACTTAGGGCTCAGCTAGCCAAACCCCGTAATCATGTGGAAACAATTCCCTTAGGAGGGGCCTCATGTTATGATCCACCCCATTTTTCTCGATTATCCTACCCCTCCTTATCCACACCAGAGGTCACATCCTTTGACCTAAAGCCAGCTACCAAACCATCAGTCATCTTCCCTAGTGCCATGCCACCAGAGCATATGGGAAAGGCACCATTACTATTGAACCCACCATCCCTATTGCCCCTAGAGGACTTGCCACCTAGACCAGAGTGGACCAGACCAGCTACGCCAGAGCAGACCAGACCAGCCATGCCCCAATGGACCAGCCCATCCCAAGTCGTTATGACATGATCACCTTCCCCTGCGATGTCCATCTATCCATCCTTTGACTTGCCACCAGCCCCGCCTCCCATCCCTATTCCTTGGAGCACCCATCATCGCCAGTACTTCTCAATGGAGTTGTACCAAGAGCCACCCCCAGTAGAGAGCCCAGCAGAAGACCAGGACAGTCCCATAGAAGACGCACCACCCATACCGCTAGAACCAACCCAGTACTTGAATACTAAAGATGGCACAGTTACTATACCTCAAGGAGAGGTCCCTATCAGAACCTGGAGGACATACCATGATGGTCCTCCTTCCCCTGTGTCCCGCAAGCATTCCCTGTCACCTACAAGCCCCACCTCAGCACCTATACGACAACGCACCAGTCGTGAAGGCAGTTATCATTCAATCACACCTACTGCTTCATCACCTATAGCCAGCACCTCGCCCCAGAGTCAGACCAACCAGACGGAATCCTCAGAAGGATCCACAGATGCCTCCTCACCTACGCAGAGCTCCGCAGATGACGTGGCTAGCAACATGGCCCTTGATTGGGTCTCCATCAACACGGACTACTGTAAAGGGTAGTTGCTTATGCTAGACGCCCATTAGACCAGAATGGACATGCGGAGATCAGATCTCCATGGATTAGCCTCAAACCTTGTGGTTGTCCATCATGACGACACTTCCCTTCTTGGAATGACCTGCTGCCATTGTCTAGGATCGATTAGGCAATTCCCTGATCCTTTCCATTGTCCTTACTCATTCTCCATTGTTCGATGCATACAGACCGCAGCACTTGTCCGCGGATTACCATATGATACAGACAGCCCCCTCTTGACCAGAAGTACCTACCTTAGTGACCATGGCCCGTGCACAGTCATACCTGTATATAAGCGCCCCATATTTTGACAGTCAAGCCCTAAGCTTGACTTGATTTACAATCTCAACATTCTTGAAAGCTTCCCTTGTGCCTCCCCTTTTGCCCACTTGTTACATAAGCCACTCAGAGTCATCTCTAGCAATACTAGAGACTTCTACCTCTTCAAGTACTTGCCACCAGTTCACCTCTTAGTACAAGTCGTACTATCAAGGCCCATTGAAGCCTTAACACTCGAGCCTTGCACAAGCACCTGGCCGCGACCGGACCGAGTGCCCCGCCCCTCAAGCTTTGCCTGGACTTGCACGCGCGCACTCCAGATCAATCGAAAGGGGAAGGCACTGGAAGCTCACAAGCTGACACCTCGGATCAATCCGAAGGGGAAGGCATTGTGAGCTCATGTGCTAGCACCTCAGACGAATCCAAATCTGAACCTGAAAATGCTTGGAACTTGCATGGGAGCATCTTGGATGAATCCAAAGAGGAAGACACATGTAGCACCTCAGATGAATCCGAAGGGGAAGGCACCCCAGACAATGCCAGCTCCCCTGCCGCTTTGACAAAAAGGGGAGGCTTCAATTGGGATCGGGAGAAGGGTGGATTTAACCTTGAATGGGCTAATCTAGCCAAGTTTGAAATGTGGCACCAGGTGGAGGAACGCGCATCCTCCATTGAGCTCATTGCATCCAGCACCTGGACCAGGGTTAATTACAGCCGGTTGCAGTGCTTTGTTTGCAGGTGCCAGTACTCCGGAGGGCAAAGGAAATATCAAAAGAAACATCCCTCAAGGAAACACAAGATCCAGAACAGAAAATCCGGATGCCATTGCCATGTCTTGATCAAATTCTATCCCCACACACCAACCATTTTGGGACACTACATATGTTAAGGGCCAAGGACCCTAAGGTGTGACGTGCACGGGTTTGTATAATGGTGGCGGGACTTGTACTTCAAGGGATCGCAGGTAACAAACACTGGCCCTTGGATGCACTGGTATCATGGGTCTGCACACATGCAAGACACTAGTGGTGATAATGAAAGATGTAGAGAAGAGTCTCGACGACGTTCGAGACGACTTAGAAGGGATGCAGACGAAAACTGAAGGTGCTGTGGAAGCTACAACACTTGGGATTAAACCAAGTCAGGCTTAAGGCCCAACTCTAGGAAAACATGAGGGTTTATATACATGTGAGGAGGCTGTATGACTCAGGCCTAATACTACAAGTACTTGTACTAGTAACGAGTCATAGTCCAAAAGATGGAGTCATACACTGCGGAACTGACTTGCGCGTGAAGGTAACAAGAGAGAGAGTCAGTATGAATTGCGAAATGAGGCTATCTTTCCAGTAAGAGAATAAGGGTGCTGAGCCACCAGGCTCGGGATTTCTGAGCTGCCTGCATTTGGATGTGGGAACCAAACTCCACAATTGGGTTGTGCCTGACTGCAATTGGGGTGTGATGTGACCATGACGCTACACAATTGGAGCGTCACTTTTCTCAAGTTGGCTTTGGCTTAGGTAACATTTCATCGAAAATTTTTTACATAAGCACACATGAGTCCATGTGCAAGGTGGCACAGCTGGCATGTTGACGCTGCAGTGCTTCCAACAAATGTGAGTATCCCTGGCTTTTTCTTTCTTTCTTTCTGTGTGCTGCTGATCTCTGACCTCTCTAGCAAGTCCAGTCCAGTCCCAGCCCTCTCCAGTGAGTCCCCTCACTTGCTTTTTTCAGTGCTGACCACTCGCTTTTTTTTTTCAGTTCTGACCATTGCTTTCCCCCTTTTCAGGTTGGATTCTGTCCCCTTAGGTCGCTTTTCCCCCTCCCGGGTTGTTTTCCTCCTTCCTGGGTCGCTTTCCCCTCCTCCTGGATCCCTTTCCCCCTTCCTGGGTTGCTTTTTCCTCCTTCTGGGCCGCTTTTTCCTCATTCTGGGTTGCTTTTTCCTCCTCCTAGGTTGCCTTTCCCCCTCTCAGCTCACCTTTCCCCCCTTCTAGGTTGCTTTCCCCCCCCTCAAGGTCACTTTCCCCCCCCTCAAGGTTGCTTCCCCCCCTCTCAAGGATCGATTTTTCAGGGTTTTCCCCCCTTGCGGTTCGATTTTTTCCCCTCTCCCTGATTTTTCTTTCCACTCATAACATCCTTTTCCCCCACAGCTTGGTTTCTCTGTCCCACCAATACCAGCATGCTCAGTCCCACTTGAGTGGGTGAGTATTCACTTGCTTTTTTTTAATTTTTTTGGTCCTGACTATTCCCGAACCCCCCCTTGCCAGGTTTTTTTTTCTGCGTCCCTTGCTGTCCCCTCTCCAAGTGAGCCTTTTTTTTTTTGCCATCTTATGACCAGCCCTGACTTCTGCCACCACCCCTCCCACTACCAGCATGCCCACTCCCAAAGAAACATGGAACAAAATTGATGGCAACAAGGTTGAGCCAGCGTCACTGCCCTGTCCCCATGGAATGAGCAATGTGCTCCTACCCAGAGTGGCAGCTTGATGTCGATCCCTTGAGGCTGTGCAATTTTCAACATCGCATTCCCATCTGATTTTGAGCACCCCAACTAGGTGCCCCTCTCCTACACTCTCCTTGCCACTGCCCTGCTCCTCCAGCCTGAAACTGCAATGGCACTGACAGGAGGTGAGTGGCTTTTGCCCCTCACTTGCTTGCATGTCGTCTCACCTCTCTCCCTTACAGCCTGAATTGTGGCCATCAAAGTTGCATCCTCACAGGTCTCACAAGCTGCTGCCTGCAAACCGCCTGTCCGCACGTCAGCAGTGCACGTACAACATGATGAGCAGGTTGCATATTTGTGTGGGTTTGAACAGGTGACTTTGTTTTTCCTTTTTTTCCCCCCAAGTTTGTATGCTCCGCTCCCTGCCCCTGACAACCCACACACCTCCCTGTGCACCCTTACACCCAGAATTCGAAGCGCCCACACTGTCACAAGTCTTGACGAACACTGCCCTCCACACCTGCCACCGAATTATGCCACCACATCCACTCCTGTCACTGTCTGTATACCATCATTGCCATGCCACCCTCAGGCACCTCTCTGCATGCCCGCACCGAAGCCTTGCACATGCATGACACACATGAGGCCTGTGGAGCTTGGCATTTTTGTATGGGTGAGTCTGTTTTTCATTTTTTCATTTTCATTTTTATTGCTTTTCTTTTTTTTTTTTTCAGTCCTGTGCGTTTGTGCACCCTTTTGACATACATCCAAACACCTTCCTTGTGTGCCCCCACCCTTGCCTGGCCAGAAGGCAAAACAGTGGCGCCATTGCAAGGTCTCAATGATGGTGATGGCCCTAGGTGCATCACCCACCCATGTTCTGCCCACAGTTTCTGCATGCGGCCTGCAGTTGGCACACGACTGACCACCCTCTTTGACCCACACAGAGATCTTGAACTGGCAGTGGCATGAAGCCCATGTATGGGTTAACTTGGTATGTTTTTCCCCCCCTCTTTTTCTTTTTTTTGTTGCATGCATGTCACACCAACAGAACAGGCTGGCCTGGAGGTGGCAAAATGCGTGTTGCCATTGACTTGGTTATTCTTTTTCTTTTTATGTTTTTGTTCCTTTTTCTTCTTTTCTTTTTGGCTATAGTGCCTCTTGATAAATACAACAAGATGTAAATAAAATTATAAAGTGATGAAATATAATAACCAGTGATAAATATATGGAAGATACTTGAATGTTGAAGTAAATTGTATATAACATTGAAAAGCTTGCCTCTCTGAATGTTAGATACTAAAGTGAGTCTATACCTGTAGAAAACATGGGTGATGGGTCTACTATGAAAATGAGAGTAAGTTGATCTGAATTGGATAAGGCTTGAAGAGGTAGAACACAGATTGTTTTGAGGATAACTGACTAAGTTGTTATTGAAATTTAAAGATGTTGGACACATTGTAAAGCTGACAGGTAGTAGAATGTTGAGATGTACCTTGAACGTTGAAAAAAAAAAAGACTAGATAGACATTAGTATGGAAAAGATTAGTGAATGCCCTTGGGCAGGGGTTTGGGGACTGCGTCCCCAACAAGCTTTGCAAAGTGCTGGAGGCCAGTTCATGAACAAAGTGAGTAAACTGAGACATAGGCACATTGTAAAAGCTTGTGAAGAAGGTATAATAAGCGGGCTGAGAATCCGGAAGCAAGGCTTAGGTAAACAGATAGAGACAAGTCAGGGGTAGGGATGGGGTCATGTGAGGTCAGATGAGGGAGTATCAGGTGATGCGCAGGTGACTTGGGGCAGGTGACATAGAACAGGTGACTTTGAGGAGCAGGTGACTGGAATGGCATGTGACTGGTCATGTGGGTGGTCAGGTGACTAGTCAGGTGATTGGTCATGTGATTGAGATGGATGGGTGGTTGGTCATGTGATGGGAAAGGCTTAGTAAGCAGGTGGAAAATGAAAAAGTGCACCCTGCGTAAGCCCAAGAACGTAACAACGTAGCCAAGCACAATCACAAGATTGGTGAAGCCAATATTGCCTTTACTTGCTTGTCCGGCACTACCTGGGAGCGAATCAAAACGATGCTTACTCAAAAAATTGATTGGGATCAGATCATGAGTTTGCCAAACCAAAACAGTTTAGCTGCTGATCTGATACATTTGAAGGTACGCATGATTCGCAATTCAGCACCTGATGGAAGTCATGATCAATTGATTGCACTCAAAGAAGTAAATCAGATAGCTCAAGCCCTTGAGAACGATGAGACCAGACTGCATCCATCTGATGCAGTCTCAACAAGACTTGTAATGGAGAACCTAGCTGAAAACGGTGTGCTCATGTTCTACAAAGATAAGCAAGATCATGCTCCAATTGGTTCAGGATTACCAGAAGATGCCTTTGTACTGTGCATTCAGACAAGTTTCCAATTGGACGCTTTCCAGCACCTTGGCAATGGCTTTATTGGGATAGATGCGCCTTATAACATCACCCAATATTATAATTTATTACTATTTACGATCATCGCTAGGGATCATTGGGGATGAGGTAAGTAATTAATGATTATGGACACCTTTGATAAGGCATGCTGACTCAGAAACAGGCATGCCTGTTGCCTGGATGCTGACATCAAGTGCGATGACAGAAATAATTACGTTCTTTGTCAGATGTGTCAGAGATGCAAGTCCGTCTGTCTGGCCCGGCATAATAATGACCAATCATAATCAAGCGCAGATAGCTGCCCTGGAGACAGTGTATCCACACAGCCAGATTTTTCTTTGCCGGTGGCACATGCTCCACGCAATCAGGTCCCATTTCGTAACAAACCAGTTTCAGGCGCTGTGGGAAAAGATCAAACGCTGGGTGATAACAGATGATCTTGCGATGTTTTTCAACATCTGGGACAAGATCTCAAGCAATCCTTCAACACCTCAAAGCATTGTCAAATACCTTTAAAAAGAATGGTTGCTGGTGCTGCATATATGGTCTGGGACTGAAAGGAAAAACTGAACTATCTTTGAAGAAGGGAATACCAACATGCTGATCAAATCATATGTGTTCTATTCTATTTTTTGCTGAGGAAATTTACCGATCAAATCTTAGATACCACCATAAATTGAAGTCCCATTGTCTTGGCGGGAAGCACAACCAGTGCATCGATTATGTCATTGAGAAGTTTGTGACTTATTTCATTTCAGACTGCCAAAACTGGCATAAGCAACAACTTGTCAGGTTAGAGGGCCCAGACCTTGAGAAAGCACATTGCAAACAAATCCTGGAGAGTGCCAGGAACATATCCCCAGATTCAATTCACCTGGTTAGCAACACGGAATTCCTTGTCACTTCTGAATCCAATCTGGGTCATTGTTACCCGATTGATCTTACTCAATCAACTTGCGATTGCAAGGACTTCCCAAGGATCCAGCTCTGCAAGCACATTGCTGCCATCAATGAGCATTTCCCTGCACTCCGCTCAAAGGGGAGCAGCTTCTCCAAGATCCCGGAACGCATGCACAATCAAGATCTGCCCCAAAGCACTCCTAAACCAAATGCAGATGAAGAGCGTGTTGTCCTCCTCAAGGATATAAATGTGTTATGTCAGCAGCTCACCGCTCTAAGCGATGATGCAACCCCTGATCTTGAGGCACTCAAAACTGTCAAGCACAGTCTCAAGGCAGTGATCACCTTGGAAAACGGATCCCGGGCATTGCCCGAAAAGGATAACTTCAATCCAAATCAGAAGACTTGGGCTGAAATGGCTGAACGCATGGGAGCCCAAAAAGCCCCAAGGCGGAAACCTGGTCCATCTGGTGGGAATATCACTGAACAGTGCATCGGTGCTGTCAAAGACAAGCGCCGCAAATACAGTGATCTGTATGCCATGGGCGAGAGATCAGGTAAGCACGCCAAGCCTGATGTGGTCTCCACCGCTGCAAATGATCATGCCCGCACCACTGTGCCTCTGCCCCCCCAAGTGCTGCCATGCTTTCCCCCGCACGCACATTGTTAAGGCTTCAACAGGCCTTGATAGTCCGACTTGTACTAAGAGTGAACTTGGTGGCAAGTACTTTGAAGGAGTAGAAGTCTCTAGTGTTGCTAGAGACAACTCTGAGTGGCTTATGTAAGAAGTGGGAAAAGGGGGAGGCACTTGGGGAGCTTTCAAGAACGTTGATTTTGATATTGTTAATCAAGTCAAGCTTAGGGCTTGACTGTCGAAATATGGGGCACTTATATACAGGCACGGCTGCACATGGGCCATGGTCACTAAGGTAGGTACTTCTGGTCAAGAGGGGGCTGTCTGTATCGTATGGTAATCCGCGGACAAGTGCTGCAGTCTGTATGCATCGAACAATAGAGAATGAGTAAGGACAATGGAAAGGATCAGGGAATTGCCTAATTGATCCTAGACAATAGGGTCTTTCAAAGCTCAATTATTTATCCCATTTTGATATCCATTATCAATTTCATTATCTTTCCAGTAAGAGAATAAGGGCGCCGAGCCGCCAGGCTTGGGATTTCCAAGCTGCCCACATTTGGACATGGGAACTAAATTCCACAATTGGGTTGTGCCTGACTGCAATTGGGGTGTGATGTGACCATGACGCTATACAATTGGAGCATCACTTTTCTTGAGTTGGCTTTGGCTTAGGTAACATTTCATCGAAAATTTTTTACATAAGCACATGTGATGCGTCCCACACGACCAGTGCAGCAGCGGTGCAGCAGCAGTGCAGCAACCTGGAAAAGCTGCTAGAGCTGCAGTGCTGCAACACAATCCCTTCGGAAAATTGCCACACTCCCCATCAAATCTCTTTTCCTCTCTACCACAAACCTTTCCACTCAAAACCAGGTGTGTCCCCTTCTTTTTTTCCATCTAAA
>Ga0307510_10005511_pt1 | contig 15084 bp, 10 predicted proteins | sample 12_EM_MG_FD_207224 | JGI IMG/M metagenome (GOLD analysis project Ga0307510, IMG submission 207224) | Populus trichocarpa ectomycorrhiza microbial communities from riparian zone in the Pacific Northwest, United States - 12_EM | ecosystem: Host-associated > Plants > Roots > Unclassified | place...
ATGACTCTGGAATTTTCGAGGGACGTTCCGACATTGACAACGGAAAGCAATGTGGAGCAAGCGGATAGTATTGCTTCGACCGGATTATTCAGGCGCCAATCCTCGTGAAATTTCGGAATTGCCCCCGGCTTGAAATCAAATGCGAGAATTTCAGCCAGTTCCTCGACTCGGAGCGGCCGGGAAGCCACGGTGACGCAGACGAGGAGTTGTCGGGCGGATTCCCACTTTGTCTCGTGAATCTCCCGCAAAGTCCGCTCGTATGTCTCATCAAGCGTCGCCGGCAAATCGTTCAGGATATCCCGTATATTTCTTGGGAAGCAGTTGGTGAGGTATGCAAGCTGACAATCAACCCATCTGAACCTATTGGCGGGTGAGATGGACGAAAGAGATGAGGTACAAATGCCTTACATCCCATCCGCTTTTTTTCTCAGTACATCAATCACAAGCTGCCTGTGCTCTGGATTCCAAATTTTCATGTTTTGTCCGTGTTAACAATCGACTCGATATACACTATGATGTCTTTTATTTGTCCGCTTTCATCATGTAAGGAAATGGAACGGAAAGCTAGAGGCTCGAGGATCGACTTGATGTCGACTTCAGGTCGGCTCGTAACGCATATGCGCAGGTTTGGGAGTTGTGCCTCGACAAGGTCCTCCAAAACCGATAAGAGGTTTTCGCGGGGAGACGACAGAGAAGATGTACTTGGACATTCATCCAAGGCATCTATGACCAGATAAACTGGTCGTGATCCTGGGCGTTTCAATAGGTCCATCAAACACTCGACAAGCTGGTCATCGCTGGGACTTTGTGAACCACTGGCGTGGGCCGAATAGAAAGTGGACAGGATATCGTAGTAGGAGTCTGACTGGTGGCACAGCTGGAATAAAACCGATGAGAGAAGTCCAGAGACGTCCTTCTTTCTATCCTCCCTGAAATCGTAGTAAAATATGGCAAGTGATGCAAGGCCGGATTTCTGCATAGTCTTGACCTCCTCGATGATCGTGGAACTAACCAAATTGTAAGTCCGCAAGACAAAAATACGGAAAGTTTAACGTACCAAAGGACGCTCTTCCCAGCGCCCGCTACAAAGGGGGGAGGGCATCAGTGTCTGCGAAAATGTAAGCGCTGGGCGACAACTGACGTTTTCCATTAATCCATAGGAGCGAACTCGGTCTCGAATCCTTCCATTCTGAGAGCGTCTTGCTTTCAACGAACCATGCTCCAGTCTCACCGTGCCGTGATTTGCGCGCGATGTTGAAGTTTTTCCAAGGATCAGGGGGAGAGAGCCACTTTTGAATATTCCCCAATAACTCGTCACCTGCCAGTGTATTTCAGCCTCTCATGCAGCAATGGTGATGTCAGGATGTAGCTGACGTTTCGACTTGTGCATGTCACTTGCCATTCGGTCTAGCACCCAGTCAGACACGGAACTCGCCCGGTATCACCAACCAAACGTTAAACGTACCAAGGTCATTCCGGACGTCTTGGAATGGAAACGTATTCAATACACGGCAGATTACAAGCTGAGGGCGTTCACTCACCCTTGACAGCCATCAGAGTCTGAGTATCGACAACCCGACCTTCTTCTTGTAGGAGGCGGTCAAGCCTCTGACGTGCTTTGTCGATATCCTTAACCCCGAAAAAATTCTTCACCAATTTGACTGTGTCGCATTGAGTATAGTGACATATTAGCGAGGAAGGACTCACGCCCACGTCGCTTCTTGAGCTTTTGGGTCACCAGAGCGAGCGTGGAGAATAGCTCCACCATCAACTTAACTACAATCTCGTCCACTGTAGGCATCGAGTCAGACGTCTTGACATACATTCTGAGACGACTGATGAAATATTGAATCGACTCGAGCATGTCGGCGAGTACGTCGCAACTCGCGATCACGTCACTGGCCGCCTGATTGACATGGACGTCAGAAGGATATCTACGGATGAACCTAGGAATGGTACATACGACTAGTAGGATACCGAGAGTCGAATTTATCGCTTTCGTATATGGGAGCAATTCCTGTAAAAACGGTAAGGAATGCAAGACAGGCCTTCAGGACCTTTTGGCGTACCAGGCCTGCGCCGTCAGCAGCAGATGCGAAGGCAGAAATCGGGGTTAAAATAGATACAGTAGCATTGATAGACTTGAAGATCCTATCGCGCCGTCGAAAATCATCGAAAGCCTGTGTTTTGTCTTGTAATAAGGTGGTAATGTCATCGATGGAGTGGCAACGCTGTAGTGGGACAGCGAGCGAATCTTCCCAGTCTACTAATTTGAGACCAGGCTTTTTCTGATAATCCTGTAAGGCAGACTCTAGAAGCACCTGGAAACGAGCCGATGTTGGCTGGTCAGCCATATCACGAGTAGGAAATGAATGGGGTCTATGGGAGGAGGATTGCTTCTCGGAGACAAACAAGGACGAGACAGCGGGGCGTGGTGAGTCGAGGGTTGGGGTTAAGAGAGAAGGCCAAGGCAATTTCCCATCGCCCATCGATGTGTTTCATGTTCGCACTCAGACATGAGGTGATTGAGCAGGTGATAGCTTGAAATAGATGGGCGCAAGTCGGGTCAAGCGCCGAAATGTGTTAGTCTATTTCGAGGAGATTATCGAACATTGTAGAGCTCGGAAAGGTGGAGACGTCGGTTTGCCCAAGGGCAAGAAAGCGGCAATATACCAGTGCGGTATTGAAAGGCGGCGGGAAGGGGAACACAGTGGAGTGATCGGATGTTCCGACTTGCCAGTTGCTTGTTGACTTGCTTAGAGAGACCGGATAAGACCTTCAAGGTCATCCTCCTTTCCTCTCAACCACCATCATCTAAGAATCCCGCTTGCATATTCTCTGTACCACAGGAATCTCGCGACTCTTACTGCTGGTTGTTTGCTCTCCAACGTCGAAATATACACCTTTGCTTAACGTCCCCGAACCCCTTCCCGAGTTGTCGTCGTTCTCCAGCCCCCTCACTCCCCTCCCCGACTCCCCTCCTCCCCCATCTCTGATGGAGACCTTTATCCCTAACGTTCCTGCCCCCCCTGTCCCTATCCCCTTCGGCCAGCTCACCGTCGCTGTCGCCGAAAGCCTCACCCCCTCCCACCCCATCACCATCGCTGAACCCATCCTCCTTTCCGACTTCCCCGACTCCCCTCAAGGTGCCGTGGCTTATACTGCCCTCCAACGAGTCTCCGAAATCCTCTCCCACAGCTTCCTTCACCCTTCCAACGATCAAATTTCCGATGCCACCCCCACCAGAGAACTCTGGCTTTCTACCACCTCTCAAATCCTCGTCCACCTTCACAACAGCATTCGTCGCTCTCATGGAGCTGACCCTCGACCCAACGTTTTCTGTGACCTTTCCCCTACTGAATCTGACTCTTTCTCTCTTCTCGCCCGCACTATTTCTTCTCTTGCTTCCTTTTTTGATAATCGTTTTGAAAACCTCATTACTGACCCTACTGACCCCGATGTTGAAACCTGGGAAGTATGTCTCCGCTGCCTTGAAGAGTGCCAGTACCCTGTCACTCAGGCGGCTTGGCAATCCGTCCTCATGTCCTGCGCGCAGAACATACACGTGGCCCATCGCACCATCATCAATGACAAACTCTGCTCCCTCACCCTTGAAACCGATCAATGGGTCGACGATCGTCGTACCCTGATCCGTGAGGCTTTCATAGAAGCCGTTACTTCTGATGATCTTTCCTCCTTACATGATGCCACTAACTCCGACCCTCGCCTTGAGGCGTGGGCTACCCGTACCCTTACCTCATTCACTGACACGGCGAAGCGGTTTATTGCGCAGGAAGTTATCGCCACCACTGTCTCCCCCATTCTTATCGAATCCCTTCAAGCTGCCAAGGTCAAAGTCGACACTGAAGGCTCCGAATATCTCACCGCCTATATCCGGGATGAACACACCAAAGCCGAAGCTGCTGCCAACGCCGATGCGCTCACCTTTTATAATGACACCCTCAGCACCCTCAAGGCCGAAGCCCTCGAACGTTCTGAACGAGAGATCGCCGAATTCAAACACGGCCTTAAGGTAAAGAACGAAGAGCGTAAAGCCGCCCTTCTCGCTGATTTTGAATCTCGTGCTCCTAAACCTTCTTCTTCCGTTTCTGCTTCTGTCACTCGTTCTTCACGCTGTAAGGCTCGTGTTGATCGTTCTAACTCCGTTTCTCAACCCTCTCCGGGTGCCTTACGTTCCCGATCCCTTTCTCGTTCCCGATCCCTTGCCCCTTCTCCCGAGTCTGCTGCTCCGGGCCGGTCCCCGGACCAGCTGACCCCTCGTGCTTCCCCTGTCTGTGACCTCCCGCCCACCCAGGCTAACACTGCCCAACCATCCCTCTCCCTCCGCGCTCCTCCCATGGACGTGTCGGTTGGACCCCCTTCAAACTCCTTCGAAACTGCTATGATGTTGGTGGATACTACGGCGCTCACGGCGTTCGAGTACCCCCGCACCCCGTCTGCATTCGAGCCTCAAGGGCCTCCGAATACGCAGGCTGCCGTTCCCGCACCTACTCAATCCGATTCCTCCTTTTCCTCTTCCATTGACCCTAACACGTCAGTCATTGAATCCCTCATTCGAGGGATGTCCGAGAAGTTCTTGGCTCAACTCCAAGAGTCTTCCTTTGCCGCTCAATCGCAGTTCTCAGAGCTTTCTCAAAGGCTCCAGAAACTTGAACAACCTCCTGCTCCTTATTCTCCCTCCGCTGTCGCCGCCGCTTGGCGCCCCCCTGTAGCTGGGTCTCGTGATGCTCCTGCTCAGGACGTCCACAATGATGACATTCCGACCTGGTACTACTCTGATCTTGACGCTAACATGGAGGACGCTATCGCGCCCAATGGTCTCGACAAGTACCTACGGGACCTCTACCTTCACCGTCTTTACCTCCCTCCCTCCCACATTCTCACCGATTTCCAACGCGACTACGTACTCACTCTCCCTGGAATCTTCCAGACCTTCTGCAATCGTTTCCACATCTCCCCCCACCATCACCTCCATGAATACGACATCGGCCCCTTCTGGGACTTCGTCGACGAATACAAGGACATCGCGTCCCAGGGCCGTGACCCCCTCTGCGCCGTCTCCGACGCCCTTTGTGGTGGACCCACCGGGTCCCCTGACCAACCTGAACGCCCTGTCCCTCACCCTCTTAACCCCGACCCCGTCCTTCCCCAGCCCACTGCATCTATCCGCCTTTTCCCTCCCCGCGCTCCGTCTCTCCCTCCCATTACCGTTCTGAACCCACCTTCCGCTCCTCTTCGTGCCCCCGTAAGCGACCACGCTCGGGGCCGGGCTAGACCTAGCGTCGCCCAAGAGGATGCTATTCCCGCTGCTAACCCTTCTCCAGCTCCGGCTGCCCCTCCCCCCAACGCCCCATGGAATGTCATGGGCAAAGGAGGTGGCAAACCCCGATCCTTTGCGGCAGCTGCTGCTCCCCGCTGCACCGCCCCTGCCGTTATCTCCGCTATTCAGACCGCCCCTCGCCCGGGTGATCTTACTCACTCACAGCTCCAACAGATGTCTCGCGACCAACTTTTACGCACATATGAGACCCGCTTCCGCCTTACCGTCACTTCCCGAAATGTAAGTAAACTTGCCCTTCAACAGGCATACAAGCGCGCTCTTGAATCCGAGGCAGCTATCGCTACCGCCCCTGCCCCAGCAGTGAAACCTACTAACCCGCGACCACGTGCACGACCCGTCACCACGACGGAGTTCACGGTCACACGTGACCCTGATACACGCGCCATCCAAGGGCCGCAGGGTGATCCCGCTGCGATTGTTCGGTCGCTTCAGACCAGCATTCGCCAGGCCTTCCCTGGTGGCCCTCCACCCTTTACCCTCCTCGGAGGTCGTTGGAGCTCCCAGCTTTCCTCTAATTTTGTACTCACTTTCTCAGGGCAACCGTCCAACGACGATATCAAGCGCTACAGCGCTGTCCTGTGTTCCCCCTTCGGCCCGGGTGCCACCATTCTCCCTCAACGCGGCTATACCCGCGTTAGTATTAACTTCATCCCGATCACTTACGATGATCAAGGTAACTGTCCCTCTTCCGAAATTCTTTCCCGTGAGATCGAGGCCAACTCGGCTTTCCACGGGGCTACTATTGTCTCCCCACCTAAATGGCTCCGAGCCTCCTTTACTGACTCCCAGACCCACTCCTCCGTGATCATCTCCTTTTTAGATCACGATGGGTCACGACTCGCCTGAGTCACGAAAAACCCTATTTTTATGTTTGGCGCTCCCTGTGAAGCCAAGCTCTTTACCTCCCTCCCCCTTATCCGCCAGTGTGACCGGTGCCATCGCCTTGGCCACTCCACCGGCTACTGTCGCATGTCTCCCAACATGATTATTTGTTACATTTGCAGAGGCCGCCACGCCTCCCGCAATCATGCCGGCTTCTGTAAGGGCCATGCTTCCCACACTAATCTCTCCTGTAATTGCCCCCCCCTCATGCATTAACTGCGTGGGAGCCAAACTTCACGGCAAAGGCCACCTTGCCCGTGAGGCCTCCTGCCCTCTCTGTAAGAAGTACCGCCGCAAGACCAATCGCACTGGCGCTACCTCGGAGGAAGACCTTGACCGACCCATGATTGTTGACCCCCCTATCCTTCCCCTTGCTGTTCCCTCTTCTCAACCCACTGACGATGAGCAGATTGTCTTTCGACCCGTCGCCGATCTGGCTTCACCTTCCCCTCCGGGATGTGTTGCTCCGGCCGGCCTCGCCTCCATCCTCGCTGATATGAAGCGATTTGATCCCATCACTGACCCCGCTTACTTCCGTTCACTCCCGATCGAGGAACTCCGTTCCCTCTCTGAATATGGCCGCGCCAAGGCCTTCTCCCTTGGCATTGAAAGCATTCCAGACCTTGTTCAGTCCATGACTAATGTCTGAACGCCCCTTACAGATCATGTCGGTTAATCTGAATCGACAGAGTCACCTGACTCATTCCCTTCTTCAAACCACTACTGCTGACATCATCCTTATTCAGGAACCTTGGGTCAGAATGGTGAATACTGCCCGTTCTGACACTGACCCCCTTGGGTCCGCTGTTCCCGGCGCGACCAACAACAACATGTGGGATTGCTTCTTACCGTCTTTTACTGACCCAGATTCCGTTCGCGTCGCTGCTTTCGTCCGCTATGACATCGCACGCACCTTTACGATTCATAATGACACCTCACACCCCCTTGCCTCCCTCGAATCTATGGTACTTAATTTTTCTTTCGAGGATGAATTTCTACGTATTCTGAACGTTTACCATCGCATCCCTACTGAACCTCGTACGCATAACCTACTACACTTACTTTCTAACGATCTCGACCCTACAATACCTACCTTAGTTCTCGGAGACTTTAATACTCATTCTCACATCTGGTCCTTCCCTCACTCTACTATATCTTCCTGGGCTACCGAGCTCGTCGACTGGTTTGACAACCAGGGACTGGAGCTCCTTAACCCGCCCTGCGTTGCAACGTGGGAGAGTGGCCGTGATGATCGTCACCCTTCGGTGCTCGATCTAGCCCTTCTCAATGAAGCAGCGGCAATCTCCGGACAGATTTCCGATCTGCAGATCTCTTTTCAAGAATCCGTCTCTTCCGACCACGCGGCTCTCCGCCTCCTTTGGTACCCAGCCGAAGCCATTGCTCTCGCGCCCCCTCCTACTCTCACCGGGTACAAGGTCGATGATCTTTACATGGATTCTTGGCTCAAAATCTTTAGCCCCCTCCCCGCCCCGCCCATTACTGATGTCACTTCCCTTGATGAGGCTGCCCGTCAACTACACGCTGATATCGACCTCGCCTCCTCACGCATCTTTTCCCGACGCAAAGCCCCTGATCCCCGCGGCGTCCGATGGTGGAACCCCGATTGCGACGTTGCTCTCTCTGGAGTATACGCAAATTCGGGCCCCCTCAAAAAAGCTGCCGTCAAAAACCTCCGGCGCGTCATTGCACGCTCCAAACGCGAATGGGCACATGACTTCCTCCACCACACCACCTCCGACAACCTATGGGAAGCGGCAGCCTGGCGTAAAGGCCGCTCAATCAAATGCATACCCCCACTCCTCGTCGCCCCCCTCCGACTTTTGGATGACGTCGGCGAAATGACGGAAGCCTTCAAAGACCGGTTTTTTCTCACCGATCACCCTGAGGTTAATCCATTTCAGGACGAGGATCCTGACCCTCTCCCCTCCCGATCCCTTTCCCCGATCACCTCTGAAGAGATCGCTGCGGCTCTCTCCACAACATCTAACAAGTCCGCCCCTGGACTAAGCGGTATCAACTACCAACTACTCAAATGGGCCTTCCGCTCGAGACCTGATCGCTTCGTCGATCTTTTTAACGCTGCTCTCTCCCTCGGTCATCACCCTTGGTCTACCGCCCTTGTTGTGGTCATCCCTAAACCCGCCAAACCCGATTACAGTCTACCCAAGGCTTACCGCCCCATCTCTCTCCTGGAATGCTGTGGAAAGCTCCTTGAGAAAATCGTCGCCAAACGCGTCCTTCACGACATCCACCACCATGACATCCTCCCACCTTCCCAATTCGGGTCCCGCGATTACCATTGCGCTGTCGACGCCGCTTTATGTCTAGTTCACAATGCACAAGCCACCGTCCGGGCCGGCTTCGTCGCATCTGTGGTACTTTTTGACATTCAGGGCTTCTTCGACAATATTAACATCGCACGCGTCGTCCAAATCTTCCGGAACCGTGGCTTCCCACCATCCCTTTGCGATTGGGTCCACTCCTTCTTATCCGAACGCCATGTCCAACTCTCCTTCAATGGCATAAAATCCGACCCTATCCTTCTCAACCACAGCACTCCCCAAGGATCCCCGCTCTCCCCTATTCTATCTGCTATCTATACCGCTCCCCTCCTCCGTTTTATCAACCAAAATTGGGCCTGTTGTGGCCTTAATATGTATGTCGATGATGGCGCTATTTTTTCCAACGCCAAGAATCATCTCGCCTCTTCCCAAAACGCCGCACGTGGCCTGCAGGAGATCACGGCTTGGTTAGGACGGAACGGGTTAAAGTGTGACACGGATAAGACTGAGTTCATATCTTTTGCTCCTCCTCGCGCCGCTGAACACCTTGTTGGCCGCCTTATCACATCCATCCATCCCCGGACCTCGAGCTCCAGTTCTTACACTGTCGAGCGGTCCACCATCATCCGCTACCTCAGCGTCTTCATCCACCACCGGTTTGATTGGACACATCACGTGACCATCATGGCAAACCGGGCCCGTTCTACCGTCCGCGCCCTCAGCATTCTCGGGAACTCAGTCCGAGGTCTTGACTATGCCAACTGGCGCCGCGTCTTCCACTCCCTTATCCTCCCTGTCCTCATGTACGGATTCCCCCTTTACTCTACCCAACCTCGTATCAAAGGACTCCTGGATATCCTGCAAGTGGCACAAAACGACGCAGTTTGCAAGATGAGCGGTGCATTCAAGACCACCCCCATCGTCCCCTTACATTACATGTTATCTATTCCCCCTATCCCCCTTACTATCGAAAAACTCACCTCTGTCTATCGTCTCCGCATCCAACGTCTTCCCCCCTCTACCTTAATTCGTACTATTACTACCTACAATCCCGCCGCGGACTGGCACCTTTCCCTTCAACCTCCCACCTGTCTCACTCGCCTTCTTCCGAACTCCTTTCCCCCTTTTTTCTACCCCCTCCCTACTTACAAGAGTTTCTGGACTCATCCCCAGGTTCGTGACAATACCGTCATTGCATTAAGTCGCGAATCTAAGGAGGCAACAAAAACATTAATTAAACAACCACCCTACGATACTTTTCATCTTTTCGTCCGCATACTAACTATCCCTTCTCCCCCTTTCGCAGCATCTTTCCTGCTCTTCAAAGGGCAGACCTTGGTGCACCACAGTGCGACTAGGGACGCAGATCGCCTTCGTGCGCTTCTTATGGCCTTATGTAATGGCCTTACGTACGCTTCTTTATCTAATCACGTCCACATCTTTCTTCCGGACTTATCTCTTCAACCTTATCTTTTTCGCTTACACAAGCACCCTTTACTTAATCTTTCTCACGCCTTTCATTCAACACTTTCCGCTTTTCTCTCGGCAGACCCCTTGCATCACGTTGACCTTTTCAGGTACTCCATCAAGTGGTCTGGTCTCCCGGGCATGGCTACGATCGACACCCTTTCGGAGGAGCAACAGTCCATTGTCTTCCCGCTCCCTCCCCCCTCCCTCCTTAACCCCAAAGCCCAGCTCCTGCGCATGATGCAAGATCAATTCGATCTTCTTAGGCGTGATGCCCGCGTATGGCAATCCATCATTCGTCCTGACGGCAAACCATCCCCTTTCATACAGGGCGCTATATCCCGCAAAGATCGCCGCACTTTCTCCTCGGCGGTCCAACTTGCCTTCGATCACACCTTCACCATCACATACTCCGACATTTTTCGCACTAACGCTGGCGACAACCCCCTGTGCCCTGAGCATGACACCCCCCACCCTTCACCCCCTACTTCACCTACGTTGGAGCAAGCTCGCTTCGACCGCCTCATGGCTCAATTACACGACCCCCGGGCTTTTCGCCCACCTTCCCTCTCACCGTCCCCGCCCCCTTCCCGAGCATCCCTTCCCCGTCCTCAGCGGCTTAGTCCGAGTCGATGGAGTCGGTCACCGCGGCCTAGCCCGGGTGCCCGTTATCGGAACACGACGCAACACGTCCTGTTCGAATGCTCCCCCCTATCTTCCCCTCGCCGTCGCTTCTTCGGAAGCCATCCCATTGACGCTTACGTCTTTGGCATGTTTGATGGCGGAGTTTCACTTGGCGACTTCCAACGCGCCACCAACCGTCTCCTACGCCCTCTGCCCCCCCGACCGGACCCTCCTTGATTGGTAAGTGCCGAGTCGACAGCTTGGCCCTGTCCCTTTTCACCTTGCACACTTTCACATTACACCTCTTCATACCGCCTTCTACATCTATACATCCTTTTCTCGATAGTCTACGATGAATACCTTCCCGCGCATGTATCTTATCTCTCGTAGCATGTCTGATGGCCTTAGGCTAAGGACAATAAACAAAAATTCAAAAAAAAAAAAAAAAAAAAAAGACCTTCAAGGGTGAGGAGATAGTATTTTGATCAGGACACAAAATAAATGAACGTAGGGATCTTCTGTATTCCGTATTCACAAAAAGGGTGCACCAGTGCTCAAGAAAATACGAAGTACAGCAAGTCACTGGCAGCCGCCGTTACCGAGCGAGCCACACAAGGCTCACACATGTAGACACCTGAGTGTCACAGTTAACCCGGTGGTGTCACGGGGCCATCTAGTTGAGATCCCCCCCTTATCCCAGAAGGGTTCCTGAGCGTCCCAGTCCCCAGCAATTTCTCTCGTTTCCAGCAGTCACTCACGTGTTCCCGTCCCATCCGGCAACCTCCGCCCAACAACACATCGCCTCCCACACCGAGCTCGTCGTCTCCAATAGTGAGCACATTTTAGCACTTTAACCACATGTTTTATATAACATATTATATATCATTTGGTTTGTTTTTACGAGTAGAACATGAATATAATGAAATAAAATAAAAATAATGAAGTTCCTAGGCACGCGCGGCCCCAGCAATCGCCAGGGCCTCTTGGAAACCCGGAGCCGGCTAGCCGGGACTCCTCCCGCGCTTGCCCCTGCCTTAGCAGCCGCAGCCAATGACGATGCAAGCTCATCATCTTGCACATTGAGCTCGCTCGCCCTCGCTCTCCCTCATTTAAACACAATATATATATATATCATAGGATCTGTATTAAGTAGTAGAACATGAATATGACAGTAAAAAAATAGTATAGAGGTGTGATTGCCCCTGCTGCCATAGAGGTGTGATTGCCCCTGCTGCCCAGGAGGGGTGAATACACCCTTTCCACCCCTTGCTGCGATGCCAGACATCAACAGAACCCTTCTGCATGGCGCCGCGACACATTCCCGTGCCCCTAAACCCTCCAGCGGCACGTTGTTACGGCCCCGCGGGCTGGATTGGTTGCCAGGTGGTGTCCCAGTGGCAGTGGCAGTGGCAGCGATGTTGATGACATGGAAATAGCAATGAAGGTAGGGGCGGGCGCGGCGGTGTGAATGGGCGCATTGCTGAGGGAGCACAAGGGGAACATGGGTGGAGCGAGGGGGTGCATTGGGGTGTGTGGTTGAGGACACAGGCGGCAGCGCAGCGCCCGGATTTGCTTCGCTTGTGCTTCAGGCTGTCTCAGGCCAATAGTTCTAGCCTGCCATAGTATTTGTGGATAGGGGCGGACGGGCAAGGGGACTGTATGGGGGAATTGGTGAGGGGAGACTGGTGAGAAACCCCAACAGAGTTGAATTGCCAGTGAATGCCCAGGGCCTGACAACACTGTAGACATGTCCGGCTCTACTCCCCCCCAAATTCCCATGTAGTGCAATACAAACTGCTCTTTGCTACCCCCCCTAGGCCCCCTCAAGATGTCCGGCCTGTTCCGCCCTTGCGCTGCCGCATGCGCGTTTGACTGCCCACACCCTCGCACCCCTTCTGTAAGGTGCACGCACCTCACTGTGCATGCACCTCACTTGACCTACAGAGTCCGCAGTACGGATGGCTCGATAAGCATCTCACTGCGTGCCCGAACACCTCACTTGTGCAAGCATTGTGTGTCTGTGATACAGACAATATTCTTTCATTACTTACAATATCCCGATATGAAGGACAACTTAGTACTCATTGAAAACGATCGTTTATCATTTATAATGGACATTATATTACTTTTCCGAATGTATTTAAACCTGCCCTTCCATGAGTGGAAGGGCAGACTTCTTCTTTACCCCGCTTTTGACAATAGACCCCGCTGTTTGCACTGGCTCAGTTGTCCGAAGCTTTGAGAGGTTTAAGTCTACCACATCACAATCAAACTCCAATCACAGCATGTCCACGGACGTGTTACACTTTTTTGAGCCTATCAACTACAGGATCTATTGTGAAAGCGATGTCCCCGCTGCTATCGCTGATTCTCATCACATACCCAGTACTATTTTTTTTGTTACCAGTTTTTGATAACTGCGCATCATGGCATCAGGCGATGGCCCCCCTGCAAGAAACACTCGCTTTGCAGCTTGCAACGCACGCAATGTACAGACGCGTGAAGAGCAGAGCGTGCCTCCTAGTGAGGGTGCTCAGAGCAACGTTCCTGTGTGCACTGAAAGACCAGCTTCCCGTGAGGGGAGTGCTCTGACTTCACTCACTGGATCACTTGGCGATGAACAGACACAGTCCGAAGAGAACGACGCTCCAAGTGAGCATGGAACCATCCATGAACAAACGGAAGAGATTCACGACCAGGAGCAATCTTACACAACCGCCCCTGGTAGTTTTGGCCCATCTATGGCCCCATCTGCAGCTCAGACAAGCAAAGGAAAACGACACATTGCCGTCAGATCACCCCGTTCCGAAGACACCTTGTCCTGGGACCAAAGAGCATCACCTCCTCATCTGACATGCAGCAATGAGGATATGGGGCAGCTTAGAGAAGCCCTGAGTCGTTTGACTGCCATCGCAGAAGAAAACAGGGTAGAAGTGAGCAACCTGCAACACAGAGTAGCCCACTCCTACAATCAGACCACCGGCGTTGTGGAAGCCATGCAAACCATACAACGCATGATTGATTGCATCACCGCTCGGGAAGAGGGTCGACACACACCCCCTGACTCACCTCGCGCCATAGCGAGCCGAGCAATTTTCACAGAATGCGGATCCAATGAAGGAACCATAGACTATGAGTGCCGCCAGAATGCGCAAGCCCGATTCGAAGCTCCTCTACACACCAAGGGAGCGAGGGCCGAACAGACCGGGGGATACAGTTCTGCATCCTCTACCAGAGCTGGAGAAGGGAGTAACTCTTTATCCCGTATCAGGGTCGAAGAGAGAACCACCCCTTTCGATCGCTTCAACCTACAAATGACAGAGTCCTGAGCCCGCGCAGCCCAGGGAAGGCTGAATACACAGGCTACCGGTCGTCCTACCCACGCCAGAGCTAGGGGCAGAGGAGATCCGGACGAAGAACCTTCAGGTTCAAGCGGCGATAAGGGAACTGGGGAATACCCACAATCTTGCACCAATACGGGATCATCCAGATCCAACCAACGTGGGGTGTTATGATCCACCCCAATTTTTCTCATCCTCGTCGGACCCCCTCCTCGTCACCCTACCCACACCTAAGCGACCATTACCATTGAACCCATCATCCCTGCCAGACCTGCCACCGTTACCACCCAGTGAACCATCCAAACCATCGTCACCTCTTGATCAGCCCCCAGTCGAGCCCCTCATCCCCATCCCATGGAACATCCACCGTCGGGAATACTCCTCAATGGAGATGTACCAAGAGCCAACCCCAGTAGAGAACCCACTGGAAGACCCAGACAGTCCTATGGAGGACGCGCCGCCCTTAGAGCCAGAACCATTCATTCCATATGAACCTGATGTTCCTGGAGGACAGACACATACCCTGTCTCCAGAAGAGCCCCCTATCGAACCCTGGGAAGCATACCTCACTCAGCCCAGCAGCCCTGTGTCCCGAAAGCACTCCCTGTCACCCACAAGTCCCTCCTCAGCACCTATACGCCAACGTACCAGCAGAGAAGGCAGTTACCAGTCAATCACCCCTTCTACCTCATCGCCCATAGCTGGCACCTCGCCCCAGAGTCAGGGCTACCAGTCGACCTCTCCTGAAGGATCCGCAGACAATCCCTCATCCACACAGAGCTCCGCAGACGACGCGGATAGCGAGATGGCTCTTAACTGGGTCACCATCAATACGGACTACCTTAAAGGGTAGTTGCTTACGCTAGACGCCCATTAGACCAGAATGGGCACGCGGAGATCAGATCTCCTCGGATCAACCTCAAACTTTGTGGTCGTCATCACATCATGACGACGCTTCTCTTTTTGGAATGACCCGCCACCATTGTTCCCCGGTTAAGGATAGATTAGGCAATTCCCTGATCCTTCATTCGCTCTCGCTCATTCTCTATTGTTCGACTCATACAGACCGCAGCACTTGTCCGCGGAGTACTATACGATACAGACA
>Ga0307510_10005512_pt1 | contig 15083 bp, 8 predicted proteins | sample 12_EM_MG_FD_207224 | JGI IMG/M metagenome (GOLD analysis project Ga0307510, IMG submission 207224) | Populus trichocarpa ectomycorrhiza microbial communities from riparian zone in the Pacific Northwest, United States - 12_EM | ecosystem: Host-associated > Plants > Roots > Unclassified | place...
AGTATGTCCGATAGATAAATGGGGTATTGGATAATCTGTATTTAATTGGTAAATATATTTTATTTTTTCTTAAACTTTTATTAAATATTTATTATTGGAGTGAAAGTTTTGAGCCATTCCAAGTAATCTTAGGTTAAGCGGGCTCTGATTGACATTGATAAATCTAGCATGCTTGCTCAATTATTACTTATTAGGGTACAAAATACTTGGAATCAAGAGGCATGAGCGAAGTTTTTCAAACTTGTTAAAGTCAAACTTTTTCCCAACACCGGCGCATTCATTCCATCGAGCCCTTCCCTATTTTCCTTTCCATGTATGTAAGCTTTGCTGAATTATATATGTGCGAGAGAGAGAGAGGGAGAGAGAGAGAGAGGGTCATTATTAATGAATAAATTAGGCATCCATTTCAATTAGCAAATAAATGGAATTGACTGCACCACTCCCCAATTGTCTCTTTTTGGAGTAATAGAAACCCTTATTTTATTTTTTCCCTTATGATTTATTGATATTTAATGATATGAGAGAAGCAGATTCTCGCATCTCCTTGCTTACTTTATCCACTGGCACTTAAAAACAAGTTCAATAAATGGCCCTTTGGCATACAATGTGAAAGGAGAAGCATCAAAATTCTTAGTAGAAAGAATCAAAGAAACATTATTGCATGGAGACAGTCTAGTCTCCGAAGAGCTAGTTTTGATCATGCACAGGTTTTTAGTTAGGGCCTCATGTCAAGTAACCTCTGTTCTTAGACTTGTGAGTGATGCAATGTGGGACCAATCACTCTCGTAGCCCCAAGATTTTCTACACAGCTGGTAGTCATATTCACCTTTGATTTGGAGTGTGGGGAGATCTGAACCTCTAACCAAGATTAAATAAAAAAAAAAGGAAATAATATTCCTTGGTGCCGAATGCCGACAATATTAGCTTCGAATTATTGCCTTGAGATCTTGTTTTATCCCCCATTTCTTTTAACAACAAGCATGGCCTCTTATTAATGACATATCAACAGTTTGAAGCGAAGCTTGTGGACAAAACAAAGCTTACATGGAACCACTGAGACAGACAGGATAATGCAAACCCCTCCCTAAAGCATCATTCTAGCTAGGGTTTCCACCAATTTTTCAAACAGTTTATGCAAACGGTCGGTAAAGGACGTCATGCAGGTGCTCATCTTCACAATGCACCCATTCTATTTCGGTGCAAAAGTGATTAATGCAGAATTTTGAAGTATGAAGTATATAATCACAAGATCTTTTGATATTGTGATGTTGGGTTTTTTTAAAAAATATATTTTATTTAAAAATATATCAAAATAATTTTTATTTATATTTTTTTTTAATATTAGCTCATCAAAATTATTAAAAAAACACTAAAATTATTAATTTAGTATTTTTTTAAATTGGAATGTACTTTCAATAGGCATATAAAAACAGAAATCAAACACTCACGGATGCATGAATGAGGCTAACTTTGGCTAGTAATTAAAATTTATAGTAGCAGCAGCAGCACCCATTAATTTGGCCGCGAATATAACTAATAAAAATCGTGATAGGTCACGTAGGACATGGGGGATGGTGAATTGGACCGGAATATTCCAAGGAGGAGACTGAATTTGGTTGCTTGAAACGTCAGTGCTTTGGGGTATTATATTGAAAAGAAGAGCAAGCAGACGTAATAATGCATTTGAAAACTTGTGCACTAACAAAAAGTTTATTCTTTAGACCCTTTTGACATACATGACTACATTTCCAAAAGGAACAACTCCTAGTGGCTATTGAGTGCAAGAGCAAAGAAAATTAAACCCATTCCCACAAGATCATGACTTTGCATTTAAAACATAATACGAGCTGGGGATTGGACCCCGATCGAGCTCCTGCTTCATTAATTGATGCCCTTAAAGACTGATGTCGACTTGCATTTCCTCGGTAACCAATCAAGATCCCTTCCTCCAAGACTTGTCACAAGAGGGAAAACTATTTGAATATATGAACTTGGACATATTAAAACCCAAAATAAGCTTAAAACTATCATTTCATTCCTCTATCACCATGCTCTAATCAAGCTGCTGCAATATATATATGTAGCTTCTCAATACATATCCCAGTCACCAGGATCGGATTTTTGGAGATATTTAGCTTAAGTGGTTTGAATATTGAAACGTGATTGACCGCTCTAAAACGATCCGATGCATAAATAGTTCACCAATAAAAAAAGACTGTAGGACCATGGAACAATATTGTATTTAATCATACAAGCCATTTCATAAAAAAAAATGAAATAAATAAAACGAGAGGAAAGTGGGATATTTAAACTTTCAACATTTTATCATTTGATTCGTTTTAATGCCTTAATTATTCCTTCAAGATTTCAATTAATGTTATTGGATAGATTTAAGTGAACTCATCATCTTGTATTGATACTTATCGTTCTAAGAGGTTCAATAATTAGGACTCAAATCTCATTTTTGTCAATATTGTTAATTATACTCGATAATTCTTAAGGAAAATAACTCCTTTGAAATCACAATATCATAACGTGATCCTGGTTAATATGACAGGTTAAGCATCTATATATTTTTGCTTTTTCTAGAAAATGACTTCAAATACTATGGTGGATTAATACCGCACGTAATCAAATTTTTTAAATTTTTTTTTTATTAAATTAACAACCATATAGCTTTGTCTAGCCTTTAAAACTGTGATTGCTGGGGTGGCAATAATTCAAACCTAATTACCCGATTTCATGTCACTTCTCATTGTCAGTATGTTTGCTACCTTAAACATACAATGTAAAACATCATTGATGGATGATTGGGAAGCGACCTAAGTCCACATCTCAAAGAGAATTTTAATTTCATGAGAATATTTTAATGGATTTTATTTACATGGGATTCAGGTGTGTTCGATCAAACTCAAGTTGTGTGAATGAGTGCTTTTATTCTAGGGTTAATCGATTAATTGATCCTTCTATGTTGGAGGATTTATTGGACAGGTCCCCGAAGTCCTACTATCAAGCCCATATATACAAATCATAATCCTTTTACTCTAGTAAATTTTTTTTCAATACCCCCGTTGTCACCTTTTTATGATGAAAACGCCATTCAATATATAAAATCAAGTTAAATTCGAGAGAAAAAAACTGTTTCTATTAAATAAAAGCCTGAATGAATGTCATTTGTAAAAATAAAAACAAAAACAAAAACAATTACTTGGTGCCAAGATCTATTTTAAAGATTATTTGTTCAGAAAAGCCAAATGTATGTAAAATAAAAGGATAAAAATATTCAAAAGAAAAAACTCTGAAAATAACAAAAAATGAATTTTGTAAAGGGATATTCAATGATTTTGTTAAAAGAATAAAAATTAAAACAAGTGCTGACTTGGCAGCTAATTGATTTTTCGATTGAGCATGGATATTCATGTGATCACCGTGCATTTTCTTCACTTGTGAGGACCATCAAATACTAATTAAGAAGCTAGTTTTGTTGCTACAAAAAAACTACACATGTTCAGGTTACCGGGGCAGAACCACGTTATCCCAAAACGACACAGTTTTTATGTTGGTTCCGAAACTTCCAAAACTCTTAAATCTACCCTTGAATTTAAGTCTTGTTTCAGAGAATATCTACATTTTACACCCCCAAAATTAGAATTCATTACTATTATATTGCCATTATTGGTTTAATTTATTTTTAAATGTATATATTCATGATAAATTTCATCATGGCACCCTCTGTTCTAAAATTAATAGTCCTATTCAAAACAGGCTAATCAGTCTGGACCAGAAATGTTGATAAAAAGATTAATTATCGAAGACTAAGTCCTTAATTTAGGTCTAAGCTGGTACAATTAAAAGGAAAGAGATTAGCTGGTGAAAAGAAATCCGAATACATATAAATGGACAGATGGAGCCACCATCCTTGATTGTTAATAACATAGGAGATGAAACACTATGATTCCCCATTGCTACTCTCCCAAGCCACAGCATACTGTAATATTTAAGGTATTATTAAACATTATTACATGTCATGAATGAGAGACAGCTTTTGGTGTTGCTATGAAGTTTGAACTATGCCACTAGCTAGCTCCTCAAATTTCCAAGGACCTCCGAAAATTTCCTGGGATCCCGACCAATTAATTGACAGGCGCATGGACCCTACGATAGGTTTGGTAAGTAGCTTGACTATTAGTTTTTTCCTAGGAATTGATTTATCAGGAGCAGCACTGTACGCATTCAAGGAGAAAAATCATACCACCAAGCATACAACTTTTAATTTAAAGGTCCAATCTCACCACCTTTTCAAACAAAGTCTTCCAACACACATGACCTCCTTTACTCTTTCAACTACCATTCATTTCTAATTATCATTCACGTCTGTTCATGCTTCTTTCTCTCGGAAATCTTGCGAACCAGCTAGGAGCCGGCCCTGTAGTTCGAACTAATCCTTTTTACCTTTTGTGCTTCCGTCTGAATGAGATAGATGCTGTCAGGATTACATATGGATGGAGGTGAAACCACAAAAGTCCAAGCTAACGTATATATAGATGTGTCAAGAAGATGCAACTCATAAGCGAGGGGCTTCAGTTTCTACTTTCTACAAGGGAAAGTGGGGGCCTGAGGATTGTGATGGATCTTAACTCTTTCTATGATAATTCCGGCACCTTACTTCTATCTAAATTCAAAAGGACATGATGCAAGGTGGGCCTTACAGCTACAACTTAGGGGTTCCATTCCAAGATTTCCCGTCTCTCAATAGTAGGTAGCTATGATTAATTTAAATCAAGCCAGAACCGAATTCATTGGAAAACCAAATTGAACTGATGTGGTATGGTTCGGTGCTAGCTGGATTTATTTGATTTACTCCTCTCTCTCTCTCTTATTGAGTCCTTTTCACCTGTTTTTTCTTTGTAATATCTTTTTTTTTTTTTGATAGCGTGGTTAGGGTGGTTATTTAAATATTTTTTATTTTTAAAAATATTAAAATAATATTTTTTTATTTTTAAAAATTATTTTGATATTAACACATCAAAATGATATAAAAATATTAATTTAAATAAAAAAAAATTTAAATTTTTTAGAAACGTTTCTTAAACGCAAAAACAAATAAAATTTTTTTTTTCATTACTTATGTTTCTTTTTATTAGGTAGACATAGGTTTAACAGATAAAACAAACGTAACTTGTACACAAAACTAGACAACTACTTCAATGACAATAATAGAAAAAACCCTAACCTATTGATTTATGAATCCATTCCTATACATAAGCATCTTTTTTTCTTCTTCTTCTTCTTCTTCTTCTTCGTTTCTAATTCACAAATAGATCTGTTAGGGGAGTTCGTCCTCCTTATTGACACAAATCCCTTCACTACAAGATCGCATTGATGGCTTTTTTTCTTTGTACAGCAACTTAATAATCGTAGTTTACGTGGAAACATTGTAAGATGTTTGTTAGAAGTTCAGTCGTAATAAAATAAACCATAATTATTTTTCATTATGCAGCTCAAGGTCCACTGGAACTTTCAATAATAATAATAAAAGAATATATTAGGAAAACTTACGTAGCATGGCTCTCCCATCAGTTCCATGTATGAGAAGATGCGAGGCCCTCATTAAGTAACACTCAGGGCGATGGTCCAGCTGAAGAAAGTCGAGATATTACAGCTTTGGGCAATTTGCTCAGCCTCGTAATTAATCACAGAATTTTCTAATATAAAAACTTTCAAGAATTTTAAATTCCATATGATAACATAAGCAAGCATAATGCCCAAAAGGAGAACAATCAATATCAAAACTCCTTTGAGTTGCATGTGTTGCAAACAGATATTCCTGTATTGCCTCATCACATCATTTTCCTATAGTTCACTTGCAGGCTCATTTCATTTTTGTGCTACATAATAGGAGGGTTTTTTCTTCTTGTTTTTGGTACAGGGATACATAACAGGAGGCAAACATAGGGTTCTCAACCTTCCTACATTGTATCTTGATCTAGCAAGCTGGAAAGTACAATTTCTGGGCGCCCTGCAGCACGCTGTCTACTCCCCAGGGCGATAATGTGTGAAAGCCCCTCGATGCTACAACATAAACCAGTGCATAAATTGAAACTATAAATATTTCTTGATTCCAAATTGAAGTGATCTAAAACTGTAGCAGTCATCGCAGCCAGAAAAAGGCTGCCCACTGTCAACTTCATGCAGATTGTGGCAGCAGCATTAGCTCTTCCACCACTCTCGTTGCCTGCTCTTCTTCCTCAACCGGAATACAAGGTCTCCAAACCGTTTCCTTCCCCACATCCATTAGTGCAATGCCCTTTGCAGACAAATCAGTCCTGATCCGATCACTTTTCTTGAAATCACGACTTTTCCTTGCCACTGCTCTGTTCTCAATCTGACATATCACATCATCTTCTGTTAGTCCTGCTCTCTTCAATGCTTTATCTTTTAACTGCTGCAAAACCTGATCGGGGGAGTCTAATTTTTGTTAATGAATTTCAACAGGAGAAAATTCAGATTTTATGAATCATTTAAGAAGAAGAATTGGGAACTTTGCACGTGGCCTGTCCCAAGCCTGGAAAAAGGAGGAGGGCTGCAGCAGGTTGTTGAACACAAAAGAAATTGCAAAATCTCACCTCAGCGCAGGTGCAAGGAGGAAAAAGTCCCAGAATTTTCAGAACTTCCATAACTTCTTTCTTGATTTCAGCAAGGGACCGAATCAATGACAATCGTTGTTTCTTCTGGCAATTATCAAGGAAAGAAGAGCATGTAAATCTCCATATATGCACACAAAAGAATACACAGTGCAATCAGCATGCCCAAAGAACTATTTATGAGCTTCAATGCTTCTTGGAAAGCACCAGTCAGTAAAGGTGAAGTGTTCAAATCATCTGACATCTTCGTCTCAAATTCTTCTCGTAGCCTAGAAATGCATCTTTGGGCATCAGCTACAATGGCAACCATGTTGCCATTCTGTCCCGAGCCTTCCTTCAGGCTTTCTTCTTGAAATGGCAATAAAGCTTCCTCACAATCTTGCAGTGTCTATAATCACAAAATAACAATAATATACTTGAGGTGTGAATACTAACAATATCTAAGCATCAGTGAGGTGGGCATTCATGTGTATGATTGTGTAGTAATGATGGCACTACAATTACCAAAATCAAAGCACAATAATACGGGAAACAAACAAGTTATGAATGAAGCATATCAAGAAAGGAAAATAAAGAATAGGTCGTTTTAAACCCTAGCAATCATGTTTCTTGTTCCATGGAGATTCTACTTCCAATAAATAGCTATCCTGAAGCAATTTAGTACTCTATTTATTATAACACGAGGAAAAAAATTACTGTACAACTCAGGAAAACAAGGATTACTTGTAGATCTAACTGAACAGAACAGCTCCGATAAAACTAACTTGTGAAAAAAGTTTGGCCTGAATTTCAACTTAAGGAGACAGACACTGCAAGTTCAATTAATTCTAGGAAAAATAAAGGTAAATCAAGTGAAAATGTTCCCGCCTACATAGGCATGCACAATTGACACAATGACACACACGAACATATTTTCAAACAGGAGGCTCTCCATGACTGGTTAAAGGCACAGAAACTTTGAAATGAAAACTTAGGGGAGCGGGAGCATCCATAAGCTTCAAACATGATAAATGTAGAAGACAGCGTCTGATGCACCTTCCAGCTGCAAAACAAAGTAATTGAGGGGAGAGCGGTAGTGTGCACTTATCAAGAAGTGTCTCAAAGCCAGAGGATAGTACCGTTCAGTAATCTACAAAAACATTGTAATCGGAATCTTAAGCAAATAAAATCAATAAGGCTGAAACTCATTATTTGAAAGAAAATGCAAAAGAAAAGGAGCATCAATGATAAAAACTGATTGTCGATTACCTGGTGGATTGTGAAAAAATTACCCAATGATTTTGACATTTTCTCATTGTTACTTGTGACATGACCATTATGCAACCAGTAACTCACGCTGCTCTCTTCACATGCAGCACAACTCTGGGCAATCTCATTCTCATGATGCGGAAAAATCAAATCAATCCCACCACCATGAATGTCAAATTTGAAAGTCAGATAATGAGCACTCATTGCACTGCATTCTATGTGCCATCCTGGCCTTCCAGGACCCCATGGACTCTCCCAACTTGGATCACCTGGCTTTGCGGCCTGCAAAAACAAGTAGACATCGGATATGGTGCAGTGCAAACAAATTATAAATTTCAGGTACTTGTGAGATTTATACCTTCCACAATGCAAAGTCAGCAGGATTATGTTTTCTCGAGTCAACAGCAACACGTTCCCCCACTCTATTATTTTCCAGCCTCTGCCCAGATAACTAACCATAATTTGGGGATTTATCAACCGCAAAGAAGACATCTCCCTCCACCACATATGCAGAGTCATTTTTTATAATCTGCATAAATTATTGGTGTCCACTTAAATACAAATGGAAATAGAACTTCGTTACAACAACTGAACCACAGCTATAATAACTGAAGAAAAACTTGAGGTCTATCATCCAATAACCTCAAAACAATCAATTTAAGAAAAACTATATCAATGCATGGCACGCTCAAAGGGGCTAAAAAAGTGCATCAGATGTGAGCGGTAAATAAAAGGCATGAGTAAAGTGAGTCACGCACCTTTGAAAAAAAATAAAATTTCCAACACATACACAAGGGAAGAAAACAAAAGGTCACAAGTTATCACAATTAATTATTTTAATAAAAAGGATTGTTCTATATGGTTTTATGCAAGTCAAAGTTCTACATAAGCTATTTAACTAATTTCATTTGGGCATAACAAGTTACCAAACTTCAAAAGTATCAAACTGTTTAACTATTCAAAGGCTAAACAAGTTTGAGAAATTCCCATTTATCACAAATTGATTATGAGGACCATAATAGATGACTCACAATGCAGCATCATGCACAATTTAATCGCTGCACCTTGACACTCTGATTCCCTGTTCGTAGATATGCTATTACCATTAGTCAGTAGAAAGAATATAAAGATCAGTGGCTTACACAAAAGTCAACCACTCAGAATTGCAGTTTAAAGTTTAAACCTGATTAATTCTCTCTTTAATTATTGAATGTACGCTGGGTTCACTGGACATTTGGCAGTTAAATCTTTCTTGTTCTCTCCAATGTGGAGAGAACAGACCAATTTAGAAATTTGGAAAAGAAAATAGATTGAACTTTCTTACCAACCACTCGGTAACAAGATCAAAACACCGAGCTGTCTAATTTCTACAAATATCAAAATATGCCCTGCATGGAGGACACACAAGCACACTACCACACACAGAGAGCGCAATAATCTAAGCTTGATAAACAATTAAGTAAAAATGGTAGGGGAAACAACCTGAGTGATCATGTCCTTAATCTGTTCCACAAAACCGGCTACTTAAAGTTAAAGGATCTTCACCAAGCTTATTTGCCCGACGAATTATCTGCAAAGACATAGATACTGGTGAATTTTATACAGGAAACTAGCCAAAAGGAGATAACATTGATGGATGTATGTATGTTTATATACAACTATATGGCTGCGTCGTACAACAAATACACACATACATAATAGTACAAGGAGTGACCTGAACATCATCATTATTGTAACAAAGCCTGTAGTAAAATAAATCATTGGGAAAAATTATAAGAAAACAGGAGAACAAGGCAAATCTTGATGTTGAGGCAGTAAACTTCATGCCAATTTAATCATGTGGAACATTGACATAGAACCATGGACTAGGGGCAAAAACTTATCTTGAATTCTTGTGGCAGAGATCATACATTTGTACAATGAAAAAATGTACACATCATTGACTAATTTAACCAAAAAAAAAAAGTGGTTCACTCTTTGAATGTGTTGCAAGCCTATTTGAGGTTTTGGCGATTAGGAGAGATTTATCTAATACTCCACAAGAAGACTTCATTCACAAAAACCATAAAAAGTTATATACACAAAGTAAGGCTTCTTTTGGGGAGGATAAAAAAAATGTCTCAAATTTAAACAAATGCCGAAAATAAAATGATCTGGAGTTCTTAATATATTTCACACACCTTTTGTTCTTTCAAATCACAGAATCATGGAAGCTTTTTACTATATTAGCATATTTAACTTGCCATAGAATGCATTTTCCTTCTATTTCAGCAAGAATCAAGAAATATTCCAAGACCAAAAGAATGTGAAATTCCACAAATCTTTACCAAATTGATGCCCAGCAATGTACAATGAACAAATGCAATAACGTGATGGCTGCGACTGTAAATTTCCAGTCATAGCAGCAGTCAAGTTGATATTGCTGGGTTGAAATTCTCACCTTGTCATCAATATCAGTGAAATTTCGAACATTCAAATAAAACAATAGCATCACAAGATTCAATGATCAATGATTTATGCATACATAATAGTCAAATACAGAATATAGAAGTGAATGCATAAAAAGCAAAAGGAATGCCCAAGCTCCACGCACATAATGCAGTTTTGAACTTGTAAAACGAAAAATAAAAATAAAATAGAAGGAGTGCATGACCAACCCAGAAAGGCTAATGCCACATATTAGTGAGAGGCATCGAGCAACAATTTTAACATGGTATGAGGTAGCCTAAGTCAAAGCTTTGAAGTGCAAATTTGACATGGAGTTGAAGTACTGAACTGAAACATCTTTTCTGCTCAAATCTAGAAAGTATCAAGAATTTGTCCAATAGCAGCCGGAGTGGAAAGGCTACTAGAACAAAGAGATCACTTAGAAAAAAAGCTGCTTCCAAGGACCATCAACCACTGCTGCATTGCCAAATAGCAAAGTCTCTTTCTAACGCACCTTTAGGTTCTGACTATAACAACTAAATTTCTACACAGGAGTTAAAAACTGTCCATATACTTTCTATCCAATGATTCTTTAGAATTATATGGAAAGCCAACATTGACTAATACAGGTCAATACTTCAAACGGCAAGTTTGGCATTGAATTTGGGTTTAGTTCACGATGGAAACCAAAGACCCAAGACCATGGTTCTGGAAAAGCAAGGCCAAACACGCCTATAGTGGCATAATACCACTCAACTTACTCAGATTAACACATCATGATTCTCTTGGACAAAATCATATTTTCTTTCACGAATTATCCATCACTAAACTAACTAAATACCATAAATGCTCAAAACATCAAATCAATAAATGAATAAACATCAGGTTAATTTCCCTATATCAGCGATTCTGAGTTTTTCCCCAGTTAGCCATCAGACATCATCATAATCAAATCAATCAATGTCCCAAATAACAAAAATTAACGTCATATTCATAAAATGCAGGTACAAAAGCAGGTACTGGTGTGTGTTTATAGTTTACAGATGTAAGACCTGAATAAAACATCAAATGAAATAGCAGCGCAAGCATGACCAAGGTGGCTGAAATAATAGGAGGTAACACCACAAACATACATAGAAATCTTTCCAGGGAATTTGGGCTTGAGTACCTCCTTTTGTTGGGCTATTGAATCATACAGTTTGAGACCATCATTTTCCATTTTGATCTACGGGCACCTCTCTCGACAAGGACGGTGAGGTTCTGTGGTCAATGTCTGCTCCTAACTTTGACACCTCAATGGCAGACAATGAGAAGATGTGGCAAGAACTGGAAAGGAATGGCTATCTGCTTGACTATTGAGGGTAGCAATGTTTGGTCTAAATGGAAAGAAACGACTCAAATAGAAAGCCCGCCAGGACGGGCCTTAAATTATTATCGAGTGAGAATTGAACTCGGAACAGGCAAAGCATAGCTAGGAAAAGAAACAAATAGAAATGGAATGTGAATTTTATTTATTTATTTTAATTCCTTATTTAATAGGCTCACTTCATGCGACTTGATGATCAAGTATTGGGAGACAAATTTGTATGACCTGGTAATGAAGTATTATATCCTGCTCGTTGACCAAAATTTTATGTGAGTTGTTGGGCAAGGATTTTGGTTCAGAGTATTTTCCTTTTTCTGTAGTAGACTTGTCTACTATAAATTGCATAGAATAGTTTAATGGAGGAATTGTGTGAGAGAAACAGAGTGACGATATATACATTTATAGACGCATGTATGTATAACCAATTTTATCATTTTCGGTGGACCGAAATAGACTTTATTTATGGCACAAGTTGCAATCATGTTGGTCATTTAATTTTGAAGCCTGTTCGTGCGTTCGTTAATTACATATCATTTCTCATAGAAACGAAACACACACGCTGAGGATCCTAATTTGAAAGAAGGAAACGGAATTGGATGCAAGAATACAGAATTTATAAATCCAAGGAACGCCCAAACTCCCTACAGTTGTTTTAGACTTTGTACATTAAGGAAAAAAAAACAAAAATCCTCTGTTAGCTGCCCTAAATCAAAAAATCAAAAAATAAATCAATCAATCAATCTCCAAAATTGCATATATAACGAGTGCTAATGCGTTTATATAGATAGACAGGTAGAAATGGACGGACCTCAATAAAATGTCAAAGGCAACATGGCGCGAGCGTGACCGAGGTGACTGAAATCATAGGAGGTGACACCGCAAACGTACATGGAAACCTTGCCAGGGATTTGGGGCTTGAATACCTCTTTTTGTTGGGTCATTGAATAGTACAGTTTGAGCTCTTCGTTGTTTGCCATCTCGGTCTGCGCACGCCTGAACAAGGACGGATGAGGTTGCGTCGTCTTGTCGATGCTCTCTCCGTGACTTTTCTAAAACCCTCCACGCCTGACGAGGATATCATATGTGACTGATTCTTTATGATATGATCCGGTGAGAAGGAAGTGAACAGTGAGGTTAAGGAGTTTCTTCTGCTTTTTCGGTGTTAACGGAATGGGACTGGCCCAGATAAAAAGCCCATCAAATTGGACCTTATGGAAATGGAATGTGAGGTTTCTTTTCATTCTCTGCGTCTTTTACTTTCTGTTTTGTTCCTTATTTTAACATAAAGTTTGTTTAGCTGAAAGGGGGTTAATTTTTGTATTTAAAAAATGTTTTTAAAAGTATTTTTTTTTATTTTAAATTAATTTTTTTATAATTTTGAATTATGTTTGATATGATGATGTTAAAAATAAATTTTAAAAAATAAACAATATTATTTTAATATATTTTTAAATAAAATTTTTTTAAAAAAATAACCAATATTACATTCTCAAATCTTCTGTATGGATTTTTAATTGGAATGAAATCTCCTTGGTTCTCGCTAGTTTGGCCAATGAGCTCATTCCATGTTCATATAAATAGCTTGAAATCCAAATATTTAACCCACCTCGTGAAAAAAGCTTTTTCTTTTTCTTTTTAACAAGAAAGAGACGCAGGCCAGGATTGTTTTTGGAAGAAAAGCTACAAGCTCGCCTGCAACAACAAAAGATTGTTTCCTCCTGCATTCCATTTATAAATGCATGGTTAAAAGCTATTGAGAAAGCTGCATACCAAGTTCCTAATTGGAATTATTGCATCACTGTAGTTATTGATCATGGGTTCTAGTATTTTGCTTTTGTTTAATGGATTAAACAAAAAACAGAATTATAATTTTATATCAGTGAAGTTTCCTTGACGCCAACCAGTTAGGCAAAATCTTTCTATGCCCAGGACCACTGGGATCCTCTATACCCACTGAATCTGAAGTCTCCACTGCTAGCAAAATCCTTCTCCAGACACTCCTTCATAAGGCTAGGCGGTTCTGAAAAGAATTCTATATCGTGGTAAAGACTATTTCTCCTACTGGATAACTTGTCTGCACAACGGGTATTTCTGTCAAAGAACCATCTCGATCCAATAGCTTAAATTATTAGATAAGGTTTCAAAATATGATTTATATTATTTTTTAACACACCCCTTCAAGTAAAAGTCCTTTAAACTTAAAACTTGCATAGATTCATATTACTTTGTGCTTAAATTTTTATCAAATAAATGAGGATGGTGAGATTTGAACTTGTAACTACTTGATCATCAAGGCTCTGATACCAAGTTAAATAACCATTTCTTTTCAATAATTTAAATTATTAAATAAAATTTTAAGATATAATTTATATTATTTTCTTATCCTTTTTTCTTTCCAATACATAACGTGGTGTTAACAAACAGTGCACTCCCTTTCCACCAGACATCTGATTCTCTTGAGAATATCTGCGTGCTGTCTCTGCCACTCTCCTTGCTGCTGATCAGATTCCGAGCTGCTTTGGACATGTCTAATCCCCTCGGACCACGCCATTTCTAGCCCAAACAAAAAGCCCATAACTCTGCACGCACCGCTGCAGTAGATTCGTTTGATACGGGTGTAAATGGCTTAAAATCTTATTTCGCCTATCTAATTATAAAACAAACGTTGCTTTTTAGCTATTATCTGTCATTTGATTGGATAGGTTGGAAATGAGAATGCAGAAATGGAAATGGAAAAGGAAAAATCAAAATCATATTTTAATTGCAATATCTTGTTTTAAATAATAACAAAAAATCAGAATAATTTTTTTAATTTTTAATGTCTTGTTTTTTAAATAAAAAGAAGTAATATTTAAAAATAATAGTATTAGCGGTAAAGATAATAAAAGTAATTATAACGGTACTTCTATAAAATTTTTAAGCAAAACTTTTACTTTATTTCTTCCATGTTCATGTAGTTTTGGAAGATTGATCAGAAAATAGAAACTTGAAAAGGAAAGGAAAAATAAATAAATAAATAACGAATTAAGATGTAAATCGTGCTTTGAGTAAAATTTCCAATCCTTCTTCTGTTTTAGAGTTAGTAATAACCCGTAAATGAATAAAAGTTCATAAAAAAAAATGATATTACATGTTCTCTATCAAATAACTATCTCAACTCAATAATTTAAGCTGATAGATAAAATTTCAGGATATAATTTATTTTATTCTCTAACACTTTCTTATTTTTTTCATTATTTTTTATACTGGAATTTTATGTTTTCTAAATAAGCCTCAAGTACAAAGCATTTTTATAAGCCTAAGTAAAAACGAGAAGGTTTATCTTCTTTCTTGTTTTATTTTCAAACTTTGATTTTTACTTTTTCCATTTTTATAGACAGTGGAACCCCCAGTAAAAA
>Ga0307510_10005513_pt1 | contig 15083 bp, 19 predicted proteins | sample 12_EM_MG_FD_207224 | JGI IMG/M metagenome (GOLD analysis project Ga0307510, IMG submission 207224) | Populus trichocarpa ectomycorrhiza microbial communities from riparian zone in the Pacific Northwest, United States - 12_EM | ecosystem: Host-associated > Plants > Roots > Unclassified | place...
GATTGGTCAGAACATGGAAAGCAAACAAGCCAGCAAGGGACACTCACTTCCTGGAGAGGGCAGAGGTTGGGATTAGTCAGAACATGGAAAGCAAACAAGCCAGCAAGGGACACTCACTTCCTGGAGAGGGCATAGGTTGGGATTGGTCAGAACATGGAAAGCAAACAAGCCAGCAAGAGACCCTCACTGCCTGGAGGGGGCAGAGGTTGGGATTGGTCAGAACATGGAAAGCAAACAAGCTAGCAAGGGACACTCACTTCCTAGAGAGGGCAGAGGTTGGAATTGGTCAGAACATGGAAAGCAAACAAGCCAGCAAGGGACACTCACTTCCTGGAAAGGGCAGAGGTTGGGATTGGTGAGAACATGGAAAGCAAACAAGCCAGCAAGGGACACTTACAAACTGGAGAGGGCAGAGGTTGGGATTGGTGAGAATATGGAAAGCAAATAAGCCAGCAAGGGACACTTACAAACTAGAGAGGGCAGAGGTTGGGATTGGTCAGAACATAGAAAGCAAACAAGCTAGCAAGGGACACTCACTCGCTGGAGAGGGTAGAGGTTGTAATTGGTAAGAACATGGAAAGCAAACAAGCCAGCATGGGATACTTACAAACTGGAGAGGGCAGAGGTTGGGATTGGTTAGAACATGAAAAGCAAACAAGCTAGCAAGGGACACTTACTTGCTGGAGAGGGCAGATGTTGAGATTGGTCAGAACATAGAAAGCAAACAAGCTAGCAAGGGACACTTACAAACTGGAGAGGGCAGAGGTTGGGATTGGTCAGAACATGGAAAGCAAACAAGCCAGCAAGAGACACTTACAAACTGGAGAGGACAGAGATTGGGATTGGGATTGGTTAGAACATAGAAAGCAAACAAGCTAGCAAGGGACACTTGCTGCCTGGAGAGGGCAGAGGTTGGGATTGGTTAGAACATGGAAAGCAAACAAGCTAGCAAGAGACACTTACAAACTGGAGAGGGCAGAGGTTGGGATTGGTGTAAACATGGAAAGCAAACAAGCCAGCAAGGGACACTTACAGACTGGACAGGGCACAAGTTCAGACTAGTTAGGATACAGAAAAAAGGTGAGTCAGCAAGAGGCACTCACTTGCTAGAGTGGCACAGATTACAACTCATCAGGAAATGGAATGAAAGTGAGCCAGTAAGGAGCACTTACAAACTGGAGAGGACAGAGGTTAGGATGGGTTAGAACATGGAAAGAAGGCAAGACAGTAAGGGGCACTCACTTCCTAGAGATGGTAGGGGTTGGGACTAGTCAGAACATGGAAAGAAAGGAAGCTAGCAAGGGGTACACACTTCCTAAAGAGGGTAGACATCAAGACTGTTCAGAACACTAAAAGAAAGCCAGTGAGCAAGGGGCACTTACTTGCTAGAGAGGTAGACATTAAGACTGGTCAGGACATGGAAATAAAATGAGCCAACAAGGGGCACTCACCTCCTGGGGAGGACAGATGTCAGGACTGGTCAGGATATGGAAAGAAAGTGAGCAAGCCAGGAAAACTTACATTCTAGAGAGGGCAGAGGTTAGGATTGGTCAGAACACAGAAAGAAAGTGAGCCAGCAAGGGGCACTTACAACCTAGAGAGGGCAGAGGTTGGGACTTGTCTTGACACCACAAGAAAGAAAGCCAGTAAGAGGCACTCACAGCCTGGGGATTGCAAAATAAGAAGTCAGATTGCAGGACACAAATAAGCAGGCAGAGACTGACAAACCACTAGGTGTAAATCCTCTTTCAGCAAGGGTCAATTCTATATATAGTATTACAACTTACCCACATCCATGGAAATGCTGCCAAGCATTTCTTAACTACTGCTTCTGTACTCCCTAGTCCTTCAAATGTACCTTTTGTCCTGTATTGGGTGTATACCCCATCATTCATATATCATTATCTAGAAGAACTCACCAGCTAATAGCAGAAGTCACACTCAACTCCAAGTTGTCCTTCTGCACAGCCATGAGCATGAGGGCAACCACACCACCAGAGAGTGAATTGGCAGTTAGTTTAATAAGATTGGTACACTGTTGGCCATCCTTGTGCATCTCTGTAGGTCAGAAATTAGCAAAATATAGGTGTCAGAAACAAAGTCCTCACTCTCTAAATGTATAAATGGTGGATGTCCACTAAGGCTGGCTAAATAATGTCGCCCGAAAACTCTCTTCACCTCAGCATCAATGTCTGACTCTGAATGATCAAGCTCATCCTTCAACTTGATCTTGATGTTACGCTTGAATTGGTCATATTTGGTGAACAATGCTATGACAGGGACTTGGGAATCCCCTGTGTCAATCCCAATTCATATAGTTGCATTTTGACATACCATTCTTATCTGGGCAAATATGATCAAAATGCTTCAAGTCTAGCGATGGCCGATCATTATCCATTGGGATGCAAAACCTGAAAATAATCTTGAGAAATTGCAACCGCAGATACCAAAAAAGAAACACACCAAATCGCGTGCAACCTATCTTTTAATCGCTGCTCACGCGACTTTTGCCGGACGAATTCTTGCACGATCTTCAGCTCATCCTCACTACCAGCCTCAAATCCACGGGAGTCGTGGAAAATATAGCCATCATGTCTTTCGAAAATGAGTTCGTCATCGATATTATGGAGACCACGCTACAACCACGATCGTCACAGTCATGATCAGCCGTCGCCAACAAGAATATGCATGTCGAACCTCGATTGAAGGGTCAAGTTGAACCTAACTAGGCGATGAGATTGAGGGTGCCACCAGGAGCGAGAACATACCTGAGAGCGCTGTCCCGACTGATCAACCCTGTAGACCTTGGGACTCTCCGTGGTGTCGCAGACTCGCTGCAAAATGGATGTCTTTCCTGCATTTGCCTTTCCGATAATCAAAACTCGGAATTTGACATTCGGAACTTGGAACTGATTCTGCTGGGGAGCCATAGGACGAAAGTTCTGTAAGAGGCGAGACTGGTGGTCAAAGTGCTGAACAGACGTGCGTGAGAGTGAACTTAAGTGCGATGCCCATTTAGCTGAGATCAGCTGACTGGGTTCTCTTTGATTTGGTGCTCAGCGCTCAGCGCTCAACGTTCAACCCCGGGCCCGCTATCAATTCACCATCATGTTCCGTTCCCCGGGAACTTTCCGCTGGGTGCACTCATCGCCTTCTTCGTCGGCATTGATGCCACCCTCCTTTTTCCGTTGCCTTCCTCTGCCCTCCAGTACCATCAATGGACCGAAAAGCGACCTCGGCGTCCCACTATAGTCTCCCACGCGTTCCCATTCTCTACGTTGGCCTCCCTGCACGGCCAGGCTTTGCCCTTCCGATGTCGACTGCTAATACGTACTTCCATATCGGTGATGTTTACAATGAAGGATTAATCGAGCACGATACAAACACTTCCTGTAATGTCAAGGCCACTTTGGGCGGATGAGCGGACTGATCAAGGCATTAGTGCCTGGAGCTCATGGGGCTCATGGCTGCCTCATGGGCGAGACTGTAAGCTTCTGACAATTATTGAGACCAGAAGACCATCTTTATACTAATAACAGCACCCTGCCTCCCGCAACATGAATCCTGAGGATGATTATCGACAACATAAGTGTCGTCCGTTCTGCTGATGATACCTTTCTTCCAATGTGGAAGCAACGTACTTGAGTGGCCTCGCGAGGCGGCCCAAATGAGTATATATTGGCACGAGGGTGTCGGGCAAGTGAGTAACGTTTTGTCCAATGTTAAACTCTTGACGGCTATGCAAGCAGAGTCATTGTCGAAGACACCCTGAAGGATGTTCAGCAATACTGCGAATGGGACAAAACGACACGTTGTACGCTATACTTATGCTCCATTCGTGCATGCTTGGACTCTACGGACTCTCTTTCGTTTGACGAAATACTATAATAGCATTCGGGCCTGAGGTATGCCTTGCCTTCAACGGTGACGTTACCCCTGATAGATTTGACCCTTCACCTCGAATTTAAGGTTCTGGACACCTTGACCCCAGTTTGGTCGCCATCTCAGACAACAAAGTCATGTATCCTCCCAGTGAAGAGGCACCTGCTATGTACCGGCTACATCGACCAGCAAGTCTAGGTCGGAAAGGTCGACTATTACACCAAACCCCAAATTGAAATCCGTCCTTAGGACGTTTGATGAAAGTATACTCTATTCGTAAACGGCGAGCTTTTTTCTTTTCGGAAGACGCCAACCTGGCGCGCTGGTCCAGGGCAGGGAAGCATCATGTTATAGTCAAAAGGGTTAAACACTTTTCCTTCCGAATGACCAGCACTGTTTGTGAAACCAACGGTTTTCTTTAATACCAAAACTATGATATGTGAGCGAGCCAAAGCAGACAACAGATGAGAGTTAACGGAATCATGTAAACAAGAGCGTGTGACGGTTGGCAAATGACGGACAGACTAAATGAACTCGGAAAGGTGAATGTAGTGCGTTGCGTTGACAGAAAAAGAAATTCAGCATGCTAGTTAAAAAAAAATAATTATAAACCAAAACGAGGGAGACAAAAACAAGGAGAGACGATAGACAAGAAAGAGAAAGTAAGCAAGAGTTGATATACAACCGTGCAACTGCCCACTGCCGGCAGTGCCAGATCTCTTCACGAGACCTCACAGGCCTCACAGATCCATCATGCGATTAGCGGCGCTGAACACCGGGAGGGCCAGCGGCCTTCGAGCGCGTCACGCGCCCCGAGCCATTCCCATTACCGTTCTTGACAGCTGGGGGCATCACAGGCGTCTGTTGCTCCTTGCCCTGACTGTGCCTTCCGCGCTTGGACCGCAGGTAGCTGCGGATCCACATCCACATCCATCCCAGCCGAGTCCGACTCGGCGCTCACCCCGCCCATCGCGGCATCGACCCGGGATCCACCGCCACTAGAGCTCTCAGGCCGACGTCGTTTCCCGCCCGTCCCGCTGTTGCGGTTGGACGCCGGTGGCGTAGAGGCCGACGCTCCGGGCCCGGCGGGTCCGGCTCCAGGGCTGGGATGAGCTTCGGCCCTGGCTGCCAACTCGCGCGAGGACTTTGGACCGCCATTCGAGCAAACGGCGGGTGTGTGCTTTTCCGGGTGAGCCAATGCTCAGCGCGTGGACGCCGAGCACGTCGTTTGACGATGGTACGGCGGAGATCATCGACACCTCGCCGTTCTCGCCAGCGTGATCATCTTCCTCCGGAAACTCGGAGAGCTCAGATGCATCGCTGAGGCTGCGGCCGACGTTGTATCGCGCTAGTGCAGACGTTTGTGATGTAGCCATGGGTAACGGAGCGCATCGGTGAGCGGCATTCGGCTTCTTGGATCCACTTCGAGCAGGCGATGAATGAAGCCCTTCGCTGTACGCATCCCACAATGTCAATCCTCGTTCGGTGATGAACCCCCGAAGATTGTCACGTACCAGTCGCGCTGACGCCGACTTCGTGCAGCGTGAGCCAGCTGATCTGACGACCTGCGATGCGCCGGATTATATCGGGCTCGTTCTCGTCCTCGACAAAAGGGCCGGTATTTGTTAGCCTGATAGATGTAGTTCCTTGCATATCAACAACCCAGTCCGGGCTACGGAAGAACAGCGACGCACGTAGAGAACATGATGACACCGACCGACCAGCTGTCGACGAGGTGGTCGTATCCATGGACTCGCACACCTTCCATGACGACTTCAGGCGCGAGGTAGTTGGGGCATCCCACACATCGTCTACTCGGCGGAGATTAGAAATTGTGCTTTTTGCGCAAACAAATAACGGGTAAAGGAACGCACCCTGGGCATAGCGAAACTGTCGACCGCCCTGGCGAGGCCAAAGTCGGCAACTTTGACGATTAGTGGATCGTCTTTGGTCAGGCACGTTCTGCGGAATTGAGTGTTGTCAGACAGTGGAATTGGCGGAGCAAATTCAGCAGAGACGGCGTACCTCGAGCTTGAGATCGCGGTGGGTGATGCCCTTTTCATGGACATACTGCAAGCGTGTGATGTCAGAGTCGGAAGCAAGGACCCAAAGGTGTTGGGGCGTACCGAAAGAGCCGAGCACATCTTGCGTGTGATATGTTGCCCCATGGACTCAGACAACCCGTTGTGAGCGAGCATAAAGTCCAGGAGGTCACCATCATCTATATATTCCAACACCAGGTCTAGAATCAGGGTCGCGTCAGAGGTCTTCTCGCAACACATCCAAAAATGAAATCAGATAAAAAAAAACTTACAGAGATCGTTACCTCCAACGTCGGGAACGAATGTCTCGCGGAGGCGACATAGGTTTGGGTGGTCGAGCTGTTCCAAGATGCTGACCTCTCTCGCGAGGCTCGCGAAATGGGCACTGTCCCTGCAATTGTCGCTTTTGTTTTCGCTGCCGTTGTTATCGTTGTTGGTATTCGACGGGGCTTCTGTGTGTGGATGATTTTGACGGCCCACCATTTGCCCGTCGTGCGCGACATGGCCTTCATCACCGTCGCGAACGTTTCTACACTCCGATATGTGTCAGGTCACACATTCATCGTCATCCTCAAGGTTGACACTGAAGGCGGCGGGTCTGACGCGCCCACGGCATTCGTCAACTGGGTGATCTGCCCATCGGCCAACTACGGATCGAGGTTCATGTGTGGGGGTCACGAGCGTTTCGACTAATTCGCGAGGTGGTGGGTGTCTCTGGAAGAGGCGGGTCTGCGACCGTTCTGGATGGTAAGACGTAAAGGTATGCACACGCTGTAGCCTCGGAATCGGAGCCCGGCAACTTTATTATACTCAGCGGCTTTATGATACGATGACTAATCAAAGCGCCGACACGTACCGACGCGACCTCGAGCCTGAGTCAATTTCCATCCAGTCGAGTCGAGTTGTCACTGCGGTTCTTTCTCCTCTTGCTGCCAAAAAAAACATGCTAGCTGTTCGAGGTCGCGTGGACTCGAGGGCCCTATTCGCTACTCGTGCGTTCACCTCGACAGCGCGCATTCTGTCCGATGAACCGCCCAAACCTCCCCGTCCCATCGACGACTCGACGTCCGCGCTCGACTACAAGAACTCGCACAAAGTCAAGCCGCCACCGCTTCCCAAGATGGACCTGCCGAGTCTCGATCCGCAGAAGAGGCTGTGACGAACATCCTCTACAACACGCCCCCGCCGAGCCTACAACCGTTCAAAAAGTAAGTCATCTCCCCCTCCCCCCCTTTTTTTTTCTTGGCCAGTGCTGTTTCCCCGATGTGGCGAATGATTCACTCCATTCCTTTTTCCCCACACAGGCACGTGCTGAATTGTCTCGTGCAGAACGAGCCCGGCGTGCTATCGCGCGTGTCTGGGATCCTCGCGGGGCGCGGATTCAACATCGACTCGCTCGTCGTATGTCGCACCGAGATACGCGATCTAAGTCGGATGTGTATCGTCATCAGCGGCTAAGACAGCGTCGGCGTGGCAGGGTGTATCAGTGCCAATGGCCCTCGGGAGATGCACTTCCACTCGGCTGGCCACGTCTTCCTAGAAGTAGATCAAGACATGACCCGGGATCATTAACAAGGATTCACACGTTGTGGTTAATGAGACTTCGCATACGTGTTCTGTGAATGATACGGCACCAAAACTTGACGGAACGATGTGGCAAGCTCAGGGCTGGTCAAGGTGTTTGAAACCTCAGGCCTCATCACCCAAAGCAGCAGGTGAGGGGAACGCGGGTGATATGTAACTGGCGATCGGGGTGGATGCAAATCAATCATGTTCAGAATGCTGAACCGGGCCACGACTAGCACTCCTTTCCGCTCCAAAATATGAGTCGCTAGTTCGTTTAGAAAGGCGATGAGTGAGCGAAGAACAAACCTTTCATACAGAGAATTGACACTACGGGAAGCAGGCTATGATGAAAATATCAAATGGAGAATCCCACTTCCCATCGTGCCCCTGTTCCGTACGCATGACCTCACAGCTCTTACCCTCGCACATGCACCTGCGATGACCAGGCGATAGCCATGGGTAGCACATTAACCTTGGCACGCCCAGTATATGCCCAGGACAAGGGGCTTCAACTTTAAGAATGGCGACAAGTGGACGAAGATCAATTACCTGATTAAATTGTCACCCACCTGCCGAGTAGGTAGCTTGGAGCCAACGATATTTCTATGGGCTTCGTCGTGTCATTATCCTACTTCTCTGAACTGTGCTGCCGTACCATAGCGGATCACGAGGCGGAGGCCGACACCGAACCAACCTGCGTCACATATTGTAGTGCAGACGTTTGTGATGGGGGTAGGGGCACATCCCCAAATAGTATAACCTGAGTCATCAACAACCTAAGCAGTCTGAGCATGAGTCGCAAATGCAGCAAAGCCACTAAGCGGGCATACGGTCATACTACTCCGGGTGCAGCAGGACTCCACCGCCCCCTGCGCTCCTTTCGTCCCATCGGGCCTACCGCACCTCGCACGATGCAGCACATACGGCGCATGAGAAGCCATATGCAGCACGTCGACGAGGAGGCAGCACGACTAGCACCACCGGCGCGTGCGAGTGCGGTGGGTATCGTCGTTATCATCCTTGTCGTCGTCGGCAGGACGGCAGTGGTGGGATGGGAGGCAACATTGGTCGGATCGGACCTGTCGCGTGTCGAGGGGCATCGTGGGTAGCGTGCTGGGTGCGGCTGTTAGAGAAGGGCGCGGTACTCGGCGCACTGAGGCAGAAGCAGTGGCAGAAATGTGCGGAAACGGTCATATGAGAAGCGCGACGGCGGAGTGGCGGCACAGTGACAAATTCTAGAGTGAACACGGGCAATGCCATGTAACTTCGACTTGGGCCATCGGCTCTATTACAGTGAAGTGTTTGGTGTTCGCCGGATTGGGATATTGGGAGCTAACTCCGGGAGTAGGGAAAACGGGGAACGTGGCCAAGAGTTTATGATGATGACAAACAAAGTCTCTATTTTTTTGTATTTTGTTCTACGTCCTGTAAACTGTAAATATTACTACAGAAAGTCGTGGGAATATATTGACTTTGGAGAGCATACTGACCGGGGTCCTCCGCAAGTTGCCGCGGAGGCGGCAGTGCGTGTGTCTGTGCGCACTCAGGCTGTATCTGTCTGACTGCTCGGAATATAGAGCTATATAGAGCTTTGATAAGTACATTTCCCCCCACACATGGGGCAATGGTCACTCCGTAGATCTTACATGGCTTCGTCCGTACATACCCAAGACTCCAAGAGTCCTATATCTAAAGGTATCACCCTGGGCCATTTTCACTACTACCTGTGTCAATCATGCTCGCAGTCGAAAATGATCGCTTTGATATCTGATCACCGATTAAGTCAGTTTGTCTGTAGCTAACATTGAACGTAAGTCAAGACTTGCCGACTTTGGCGAGCGTGGGCTGTCGTCACTGCCACTGTGTGCGTCGACGAAGACCTCACAGTTGTCCTCTTCACTCTGGTTCGTAATCACATCTTCGTCGCCATCGTCCAGATCCCAGACATTGTGGCTGCGGACAAGTGTTTTGCACTTCTCCGGCGATGTTCGTTGAACGTTTCGCAATCGCTTGTGCCGACTGATTTCAGGAGGCTCGTGGCAGTCACTGAAGGTCGCAGATGCGTCTGCTGTGGCGTACGCGACTACCTGGGTAAGAAATGCGGAATCATGAGCTCGGATGTGAGAGCCGAGATACTTTTACTCACCTGTGGATCATTTCCTGAGGAAGAAGGTCCCTCTTTTGGTTCTCTAGGAGGGTCCGTATGAACTTGGTCGTTTATTGTGCCCGAGGGATTCTCAGGATCATGCTCGCTGGGGGGTACTCTTCCTTCGCCCTCGTTGGAAAAGCGGGTTAATTTGGAAGGGACTTCGACCAGTGATGCCTTGGGCTTCTCTGGAAGCGGACCCTGGGGTACGTATGTCCTTCTTAATGGTTGTGCTGGGCGAGATGATGAGGGTGACGCGGATACGCCCGGATAGTTTAAGGATGCGTGAGGATAAGTGGACGTTCTATCAGACGGTTGGCCGGATGGAATACGATCATCTTGCTGGGGGCAAGGTCTAATTACGCCATGTTTGTGAGGCGAGTGCGTCCGGCGAGGGAGTGGTGCTTGATTCTGTTCCCCCGGCTCTTTTGACCCGGGACGTAAGCGAGCATCGCTGACAACCTCTTGCAATGCGCGACGAGACAATAACCCCGGGGGTGGGGGAGGAATGGTAGGAGGATGCGAGGGACTAGGGTGCGATATGGTCAGCTGTTGCTTTCTTCGATATAGTCTTGAAGAGAATATATTATATGACTTGGACGAAGATACGGGGCGCTCAGCAACGTTTTGGGCGTGGTCTGCACCAACGGATGCCTGCAGCGGAGGCTACTAATAAGGACTACAAGAGGCAGCATCAAGTCGAATAAAAGGCTCACCTGGCCGCCTCGGTCATGTGAGGTCGTACCTAGGATAGGGGAGGATGGACTATCTACCAGATGGTGTTCCTTTCGGGATGGTCGAGCAGAAGTGGTGACGCGATTCTCGCTTGCCTGATGCGGAGCGCGACGAAAGAGGGGTATTTTCCCAGTGATGTTCGCGAAGGACCGCAGCCCTGGCAACCTCCATGGTTTGCTTCTCTGATGAGAAACCGATGCTGTTGAGCCATTACGGTGGATAGTTGCAGAATTTGAGGAGACGTTGGCTGGCCACGAGGCAGAGTGATGTCGATAAGGTTGATTGAAGTGAGGTGGTACATCTGGCGGGATTGTCTCCGAGGGTGATAGGGACTGCAAAATATCACCGTCTACATCACGGGAAGAATACATAATAGGAAAGTTGTGCTAGGTGGATAGGACTAGTCGGGTATGGATAGGGAGGAGAGCATACAGTCGCTAACTGGCCGCAACCGCGTGGCCTCGTGGGGATAGCAGTCCAGTAATAACGTTTCAATAGTCCTTCAATAGTACAACTTAGCAGTTCCCTGCTTCGCATGGAGGCATGGAGGCTTGTCCTCTCGGATTGTCATGCTGTGGGAATTCTCTGGCAAGGGTCATAATGACATTCTGTGATTTATGCAGAGCACATGCATGCATGAAGGACGGACCCATTTCACGAAAAACAAAACACGAACGAACCAATTTGTACGATTAGTCATTCATCTAAGGTTTGGTTTGGTTTGGTTTGCGTGGGGTACAGCTGACTAAGCTGACAACACGCATTCAAACGTTTTTTCAACCGCACCGCGGACTTGAGATCTTGAGATCTTGAGATGGGAAGGAGGAGGAGGAGGATACATTCGGCCAACTACGCTATAATACAGCTCAGGCTTTGTCAGCTGTCATGCATGTCACGTGCTACGCACCACCTTCGGCAGTCGTCAGTCGGAGTCGGACTTGGCACTACAGTAACAGCGTCAAGGGTCACACTTGTGCCAGAACGTGCGAGAACTGCCACCTTATCGGGCGCCAAACGGTGCCAAATGGTGCCAAACATGGACATATTCGATCCAGTTTTCATGGATCCAGTTCAATCAACGCAGCGTTTCGGTGCCCCCGGAAACGGGTCCCCATTGGCGGCACTCGGCAACACGCCAGCGGGGTGACAAAAGTGTCAGGTGCCATGGGCGGTGCCAAGTGCCAACACGACTGACTCCCTCACAGTCATTCCCCCTCCCCTCTCCCCATGCTTCATTGCTTGTCTACCGCCCTCCGCCTTCCATTCCCCGTAGCCTCCCGCCGAAGTGTACCCAGTCGTAAGTATCAATACCGGAAGTACGTTCCCTTCTGTCATGGTTGATCAGCTTGAGTGTAACCACAGCCCTACGTGTAACAGACGACATAGTATATCCATACACATCCTCGATGATTATTCGCTTCTCAACATATTCAATCTCTGCCGCCCTGTTCTCCTGGACGAAGACGAAAATGACGAACTTCTCCTCCTACAAGGGGGGGCGTGGGACCGCGAAAATTGGTGGTATAACCTCGCACACGTCTGCTGTAGATGGCGGCAGCTCATATTCGGGTCATCATCCTACTTGGGTCTTCGCCTTCTTTGCACGCATGGCACACCTGTGGCGGAAATGCTGGTACATTCCCCTCACTTCCCACTGATCATTGACTACCTCAACGGGGAGCGCAAGATGACTCCCGACGACGAAGAGGGTATATTGCTCGCACTACAGCACTGTAACCGAGTACTCCGCATTCGTCTTCGGATGCCTGTTGCGAACTTGCAAAATCTCATCGTGGCCATGGACAGACATTTTCCGATTCTGGAATTCCTGTATATCGGGTCTCCGAACAAGCACAAGACAACCTTGATCCTTCCCGAAACACTGAGGGCACCACATCTACTTCACATCGGACTGGAGAACTTTACGTTTACTATCCAATCTCCATTATTCCTAACCGCATTCGGTCTCAAGACACTCTCGCTTCACAATATCCTGCCATCAGCCTACTTCTCCCCAACAGTTTTACTCCAGCGACTCTCCCTTATGCCCCAACTCGAGACGCTGGAGATCAGTTTTCACTCCCCCATTGCCAGTCATTATGTTGAACAACTATCCTACGCCCCGATGATGACACACGTTATACTCCCCAACCTCCGTTCGTTCGCGTTTCAAGGTGTCAGCGCTTACTTGGAGGCCCTTCTTCCTGGGGTCGCAATGCCTCTCTTAGAGACGCTCCAAATTGTGTTCTTTAACCAGCTCAGTTTCAACCTTCCTCACCTCGTGCAATTTATGGGCAGGGCAGAGAACCTCAGATCTAAGAGCACCAAGCTCTGGTTCCAACGGGATGCAGTTATCGTGGCCACATTCCCTCACGAGGCGTCCAAGAGGTATAAGTTCTGCATACAAGTCATTTGTAGTCACTTCGACTGGCAAATAGCGAGCTCAGCGCAGATCGTCAACGTCCTGAGCCCTGTCTTCGTTGCGGTGGACCACCTCACCCTCGATTATCATGAACATCATCCATCTTTGGATTGGCACAACGAGGCCGACCGTGCGCAGTGGCACGAACTTCTCAAGTCGTTCAGCAATGTGAAGACGCTTCTCGTAGGCGATGGCCTCATTGGGGAACTTTCTCGTTCTCTACGATTGGATCATGGAGATAGACCCCTAGAGCTGTTACCTACGTTAAAGGAGCTCGTCTGTTATGCAAAAGGCAATGCCGCGTCCACCTTTCTTCCGTTCATCAACGAGCGCAAGGCTGCGGGCGTCTCTGTCAGCCTGACCGTGGTCCGTTGCCATCATGACACTACCGATCGTCGCGTAGAACATCGGATCAAGTCGATGGGCCCACAATACGCGAGACGCGATATCACCCAACTGTTCACTCCCACACAACCCTCACCCACTTGTCGGCTTACCCTGCCCAGTTAGAACTGCGTCGATTCGTAGAAGGTTCTTCTCTTCTATGGCCTATGTCGAGATCGATGTAGGCCCTCCTAACTAGTGCAAGGAAAGGACAGGCCGGAGCAGAACCCTCTGCAATCTGTTACACTAGTCTTATTTCAAGATCAAGCTGCCCAACTCGATATACCTACAGACGCCCTGCGACACCCGTGCCCTATATGTGGGAGAAATTTCATACCCAGTCGGGAGAGGGATCAACACCACCGGTCGTTCATGCCGCATTGGATCTTCTGTCCTTTCCCGCATTGGATCTTCCGTCCTCACCCGCATTGGATCTCCTGTCATCTACCGCATTGGATCCATTGCCCCTTCCCGCGTTGCCTATGGAGGTGGAAGCAACTCGTGATTGATACGCTGATGGGATGTAAGGAAATCAAGCTCTTATTTCTTCACGATACTCACCCATGCTTATAGGTTTCGATGGGTGTATTGCAAGGTGGAATATACTTTGGCAAATGCCTCCCAGGACGCTGGATGAATCACCTGTGACACTCGATGAGACTTATGAGCGCACATTGCGAGAGTTGGACGATATCAAAGATGAATTCGCCTGGTGGCTCCTATGCGATTCTGTAGCTTTCCGTCCTCTCTAGGTCTTGGAACTGGCAGAATTCCTTGCATTCAATTTCGCGACGGGAACCATTCCGAAATATCACGAAGATTGTCGTTCATGCCGCACTGGATCTATTGCCCCTTCCCGCGTTGCCCATGGAGGTGGAAGCAACTCGTGCACCTGGCCTCAGGGGAGGGACATATCAAAGTGGCCCGGTTCCCGTGCTCGACGTGACGACCCAGGACAAGAACGAGTTGACTCCGCTGCATTGGGTGTCAGGAGGGGGCCATATAGAACTCACCCGATTCCTCGTCGAGCGGCGCCGACGCAACGGCCCAGGACAAAGGTGAGTCCAGGACAAGGTGGGTCGACCCCGCTGCATCGGGCGTCGGAATGGGGAACCATCAAACTCGCCAGGTTCCTCGTAAAGCACGGTAGCGACGCAACAGCCCAGGACAGGCACTCGTCGACCCCGCTGCATCGGGCGTCGGAACGGGAAAATCCGGTTCCTCATCGAGAGCGGCGCCGAACATGGCAGCCCAGGACAAGGACGGGTCAACCCCGCTGCATTGGGCGTCGGGTTCATCAGTGGAAGATCTGGAAATCGTCCAGCTCCTCGTTGAGGACGGCGCCAACGCACCGACCTGTACTCAGAGCAGCGCAACGAAACACGTATACCAGGTAGCATTCGTAGAATACGTTCTTCCATGCAGGCTGTAATAAATAGTTAATTGTATTGATACGGTTAGGAAGACCCAATACTACTATCGTCATGCAGCTTTATGAGTCGATGACTAATCAAAAGGCTGACACGTCCCGACTCGACCTCGAGCCAACCGAGTCGAGCGTTGTCAGAGTTGTTCTTTCTCCTCTTGCTGCCAAAAAAAATATGCTAGCTACTCGAGGTCGTGTAGCCTCGAGGGCCCTATTCGCTACTGGTGCGTTCACCTCGACAGCGCGCATTCTGTCAGATAAACCACCCAAACCTCCCCGTCCCATCGACGACTCGACGTCCGCGCTCGACTACAAGAACTCGCACAAAGTCAAGCCGCCACCGCTTCCCAAGATGGACCTGCCGAGGTCTCGATCCGCAGAAGAGGCTGTGACGAACATCCTCTACAACACGCCCCCGCCGAGCCTACAACCGTTCAAAAAGTAAGTCATCTCCCCCTCCCCCCCTTTTTTTCTTGGCCA
>Ga0307510_10005514_pt1 | contig 15083 bp, 15 predicted proteins | sample 12_EM_MG_FD_207224 | JGI IMG/M metagenome (GOLD analysis project Ga0307510, IMG submission 207224) | Populus trichocarpa ectomycorrhiza microbial communities from riparian zone in the Pacific Northwest, United States - 12_EM | ecosystem: Host-associated > Plants > Roots > Unclassified | place...
ACTTCCAGAGCTCCCGTGCTGCACCATAGCCTACGAATACACATTTTTATCAACACACCGCGGATAAACTACTACGGCAGTTTAATGGTTGGTTACCAGGAAAGAAATGTCTAAGAAGAGGGTGTGGGGGGGGGAAGAATGAATCCGGGGCACCCTGCTCGGTTGGTATCGCGATATTTGTCTTCTAGAAGGACTGCTCTTTTGTTGGGATAGATTTACGTGATATTGCGCTCCCGGAACTTTCCTCGATTGATTGTGCAGACGGGGTGTTTTTTTGTCGGTAACGTTCCTCTTCCTTCCCCCCCTCCTTGGGATCATGTTTTATGAATCCCGTAGGGGGTTGCCCCAAAAGAATCTCCTCCCCTGGTGCTTTTCACGGAGGTTGGGGTATATATTGCACCACGGCCATAACCCTATCGAATTGAATCGGGGCCATCGGGTCTGCGGTAGATAACCTCTCACGATCCGGACTTTGAAAGGGGAAGCGGCCAAGTGTGGTACCGGTGCTGTACGAGTAGCGGTATGTGTGTCGACATCACCCTTCATATCATACAAGGACACCCCCTCCTTTTCTGTGCGTCCCACGCCACAGCGTGTTCCTCTTACCCCAACAGGCTTTGTTCGGATCGTGCTGTCAATTTTTAATTGATCCAGAAGCATGCATCGTGCCCCCGACAGTACCGGCACACCTTCATGCAGGGGGTGGGATTGGATTCTTGGGATCTGCTCGGCTCGATGTGTGGGTACTGTACGCGTGGGGTCTTCCCTTTCTGCAGGAAACGCCACCTGTGGGGATTCAGCCAGCCTCACTCTCCTCAGGATATGGTCTGGGACAGATGGGGCAGGGGTTGCACCTTCTCTACTCGAGTAAAGGACAACTATCGGTACGAGTATTTTAACCAACCCGTACGGTAAGCGGCCACTCCGCAGCCCGCAGATTGCAGAGCAACTCTTCTGAGCCCCTTGGTCTGGTGTATTGTGCATTAGGTTGTATGGGAACTACTGTACGGTACTCCAATTATTGTTAGGTTAACCATTTAGTGATCATAAATAATTATAATAGCACATCATGCTCCAAACGAATGCCGCAGGGATGTAGACGGAGAATTATTTTTTCTTAATTTTCCCTCCTTTCACTTTTTTAATTTTTCTTCTATCTTTTCTTTTGTCTATATCTTCTATCCCTTCCGATCGCAACCCGGATATCATACTATAGGCCACAAGTCCAATGCCCCCCCAATTGTTATGACTATTGACCGACCAGATCAAAGACAGTACTACCGGTAGCACACATCAAAACCAAGCGATGTTCTTTGGCTCTTCATTGTTGACGCCTTCGAAGGGCCCGCAGAAACCCTGCTCGCGGGAATTTAAAAAGGTCTTAGCGCCACACCCCCGATTCCCGCTTGTGAGTCAGACTAGTCCTTTTTTGGAGTGCCACGGGCGGTGGGACAATCAGAGAGTGTAACAGTCTATGTTAACATTTTTATTTGAGTCGCTTTTAGGCTGTCTATGGAGTATCATACTCGCACAGTGCTTGCAGAGTACGGTACCCTATGCTTTTTTACCACAGAACGTGCCATGTTTCCTGTAGAGTAAGCTTGCCACACATATCATACTTAACACCTCCACTAGACGCACACCTACGGTGCTCCGTGTGCCTAAATCTAGATCAACAACACTCTCAACTTTGGCACATCCACACCTGAAAACGATCCCCAGCTCTATCGTAATCTCCCATCCCGCTCTCGAGATATTTGCACGTTTGAGTATAAGGCAAGCCGCGCAATCAATGCCTGTCTCTCTCTCTTCTCCTCCTCCTATTGTCGCCTCTTATACTATCACTTTACTTGAGTCTCTTCTTCTTGCTTCTTATCCACCGTGCATGGCGATTCAGCACTCGCGGCGCAAACTTTGAACACAAGTTACGAATCAGAGGTATGCGAGCTGGTACAGTAGACCTATTTCACGCAATCTTTTTTTTTTCAGCCTCACCCCCGTGAAATCAAGGAATTCGCAATACCATATGGTGCTCCACTCAATTTCTTCCCCCCAATTCAATCTAAAGCTTATTCTCTGCGTATTCCGGCCCCGTTCAACATCTGGGTTTGCTACTTATAATCTCCGCTAGCTTCTTCCTTTCCTCCCCTCATCGAGTGCCCTACTCATGCCCGGGATTCTCCAATTCCCACTACAAGTACCTTATCACCATCATCATCATTATCATCATTACTTTTACTAACACCACCATCTTCTTTGCGCTCGAGTGCCAAAAACACACCTTCTCTAACATTATCCCGCTGCATCTTTTTTCTTCCCGCAGGCTCCGTACCTGATTGTCTAAAAGGTTCCCTAGAAAGCTCGTACCACCTACCTTCTTTCCCGGTCCCCCCCCCCCACCCACCCAACCGGGGACTTGGGCTTCGATTTCGCCACTGCGGGCACTCCTTATACCCCTCCCTTCCCCCACCCCTCGACCCATCCATCCCCCGTGACGCGGCTGCGTGGGAGATTCCAACCCTCCCAAAGTTACCACGGTAGTCGTACCAAGTCCCAAGGGCTTCCCGAACCACTTTCCTGGCTCCACTATCCATCTTCTCCAGAATTTTCCGCCATCTCGTTTTAGGGCACCTCACAAGGACTACCTCATCTATCAATTCTATTACTTTCTTCTTTTCTCTTGGCCATTCCCTCGCACACTTTTCATCCTTTACTATCACTGCCCGCACACTTTATCCAAATATTATATCACCCCCACGCTTTCCCAACCACACCCTAGTTAAAATTCGTCCTTTCAACCTCGACATTAGCCCTAGCTCTACTTCGAGGTTCCTAATCTTGCTGCGGGCGGAAGGCAAGATCCCTAGGGCTGGCCTGGATAAATAAATATATATAAAAAAAGGAGAAGAAGAAAAAAAGGGGAGGAAAGAAGGGTAGGGAAAAAGTGAGTATTGCACCAGAGTTTGCTATCCCCGGGAACATAGGATAGTCCTATCTTAGTATTGTGTTGATGCCTCTTGAGACACGTCCTCTCGTGCTTCTCCTTTCCCGTCCTACAGCTCAGCTCGGTCAACTGGCTTAGGAGGAAAATCGTATCTGGATCACTACCTATAAGTCGCCGCTGGTGCTCGCCGGTGGGGAGAAAATTTAAGCTTAACAGAGTTTGGTTGACTACCGGCTCAATACCACAACGATTGCCACATATACAACCCCCCCAATTCCTGCCGTTGGAATAGGGACACGGAACATACATTGCAAGCAGCCTCTTGTGATAAATTCCGGTAAGCTCGGTACGTGCGCCAAATATCTCCCCGTCCTCTTGTTTTACGCATTTTCCCATAGAAGCAATATTCTGTACATATATCGCCCACCTTGATCCCCATTACCGGTGACTGATTTTTTTTTCTTTCCCTTCTTCAATCCCATTCCCGTGATCTCGGGTTTCCTTATATTTCTCAAGATTATTATTTCTCCCAATCCGTCCCTATGCTCTAAACCCTCCTCCCCTGCCCCCCCCCCCCAGCGGCAGCTATGTACTAATCGACCTCTTGATCTTGCTTTTTTTCTTTATTTTTTCTTCTTCAACAAATAGATCCAGCATTTTGTATGCAAGACGCGTATTTGTCTAACTAATACCCTTTGCAGATACTCAAGAGATACCCAATGGGCGATGCGCAACAGCCTAGTGGACCCATGCGCAATCTAATAGTATCATCCACACCCCAAGGAGGACACGAGGGGCATGAACAGAGCGTTGCACCCGAACAGCAAATTCCTGTGACTTTCTCCATTAGCCCAGATCCATATGTTACATCTCATCCTGTAGCAGGAGATTTAGGTATGGCAGTTCAGTTGGTTCAGCATCCCCAAGGATACCACTTCAATCAACCACAATACGTACAAGGTCCCCCATTCTTGCCACAACGATCACACTCCACCCCACATTACCAGCCTACTCAAACCGTGCGCAATGCTGCCAATGTTCCACGGGCTTTGCCCCTCCATCCTCAAATACAACAAGTGGTTCATATCCCTCCTAATAGCCGAGGATTTCAAGCCGGGCACCCTCCACCAGGAATAGCGTATCAGTTATCTCATCAGGTGCACCAGTACCAGGGAGGCTCGGTATCTCCGAATGGCCAATATTTCGTCCCTGGACACCAACATACTCTTGTCGGCTCCTATGGCCAGCAATATACACAGGTCTTCACCCAACATCGGGATCCACAAGCTCAGGCTCAGTCGGGCTCCTACGCAGTTTCCTATTCTAGCTACCCTCCCCATTACCCACCATCTGCAGGCCCTACACAAGAACAATTCCCGCCTTGGTGCGCGGTTGAGATCAATCCGCATTACCTCGTGCCCCCGCAGTACGTTGCGCACCAGATTCCGGCCCAGCAACTGCCGCGGCCACACCAGGGCCAAGCTCCACCAGGTCCTTATGTTAGGCGCCATAGTTTCCCGCCACGACAGTTACCACCTAAACGGCAGGTGTCAGGCTCGGAAACGACTGGAGCCACCCAGTTTGTCGGGTATCCGGGAGTGCCGCGTTGGGACGGCAGAGCAGCAAACGCTACGGCCGCGGGCCCCGGGATCGGAGCTGGTGGTGGAGGAGGGGGAGATGCTGCAACAGGTGGATACTCTGAGCTTTCCGTAAGAGGCCCCGGTCAGAGATACCGCCCCTCGACACTCCCTCCTCCACAGCTTGAGCTGTCCCAGCCTAACAGCTCGGCGGAAACTTCAGGTGTCCTAGCAAGTGCAAAGACACCCGGAACATTATATTCTCCTTTGCCTTCCTCATCTTCATTACCCCACCCAGCTCTCCCACGAGGGCCTCCTCGAAAGCCGAAACAATCAGGTCACGCACTCTGGGTAGGCAATCTTCCGACTGGGGCCAGGGTAGTGGACTTGAAGGAATACTTCTCAAAGGATGCGAAGAATGACATCGAGAGTGTCTTTTTAATATCGAGGAGTAACTGCGCTTTCGTGAACTACCGGACCGAGGAGGCCTGCAGTGCGGCAATGATCAGATTCCACGACTCGAGGTTCCAGAACACAAAGCTAGTTTGCAGATTGAGAAGGAATTCAGCGCCCTCTGCTGCTGCCGGTGTAGTGGCGCCTATACTATCGTTGGGTCCATCCGCTCACCCCGCTCGAGATAGTGGCGATGAGGGAACTGGTGTTGGTGAGGCAGAAGAGGACAAAGCTGGCGGGGCTAAAAGTCCGCCAGCTGGGCCAAAAGTTACTGCCAGGAACGTGGGGAAAGATCGCATATTCATCGTTAAAAGCCTGACAGTGGAGGATCTGGACATGAGCGTGCGAACCGGGATCTGGGCAACTCAAGGCCATAACGAATCCACCTTAAACCAGGCGTTCGAGGTGACTCCCCGCCCCAATCCTGATTTTTTCAATCCCCACCTAGCTAATCACAATCTCATTTTAGACAACAGACAACGTCTATCTTATATTCTCAGCAAACAAGTCTGGTGAATACTACGGCTATGCGAGAATGACTTCCCCGATCCTTGACGATCCAACAGATATAGAATGGTCTCCATCTTCTCAACCTCAAGAAGACTCAGACCTACCTCGGGCAATATACACACCAGAAACTGCGCTGGCACCCCAGGGCCGGATAATCGACGACTCCGCAAGAGGTACTATATTCTGGGAGGCGATATCAGACGACGAAGTTCCCGACCCAATTGTCACTACCAGTGAAGGGGATGGTGAGCATCAGAAGAGTCCTGTTGCGGTCGCAAGAGCTTTTGGCAAGCCGTTTAGAGTTGAATGGATTTCTACCACGCGAGTGCCGTTTTATCGAACTAAGGGCTTGAGGAATATCTGGAATGCGAATAGGGAGGTAAAGATCGCCCGTGATGGGACCGAGCTGGAGGAGAATGTGGGGAGGAAGCTTATTCAGATTTTCCATCGAAATGGGAATGGGGCCGTGCCCGGGAATCAGAACACTCCTGCACCCGACCATCTTGCCGCATGAAGGAAATTAGCTACTAGGCGATTTTTAAAGCAATCGGAACAGTTATCTGACCGAAGGCTACGACTATTTCAAAAAAGAAAGATCGGTTCCTTCTCTACCATAACCATTTCCGAGTACTTAAAAAAAATAGCCTAGCGGTGATTTGGATCTTCGTGCCTCTGTTGATGCCTCCCCCGTTTCTTTTTCCAGATAGGGGTCCTCTCAGCCCTACCCTATCGTTCTATCTTTGCTTGGGCCTGGACTTTTCGGGGGCCGGTTTTTTTTGAAGGCCAGCCACCTTCTTTTTCTTTTATGTCTTTCGTGTCTTTTTTCATTTTTCATTTTTCATTTTTTCTTTCAAAAAAGGGTGAGGGCGTGTTTCGAGGTACGGCACTGGTTTGGTCATGGAGCATTGAAGGTCATGTTTGGGTGTTTTTGCCATTTTGATACCACTTGTTTCTTGCTGCTCTTGGTTAATGAGGGGATGTGACTACGACATTGTGTTTTTGCTCGTTTTCTTCTGCCGAGCCTCCTAATCATGGCATTTTTCGCGATCCATGACACCCCGAGTGGCATCTCATGATGGGGTTGCCACAATACCATTGCGATTCTAGGAGTGTGTACAGTACAGTACCGTAACGATGATACAGTTTATCCGGAGCGAAGAACTCCGGGCGTTGAACAAGCCTCGCACGAGATTGGGCATAACTCCATAGCTGGGGTATGGCATCACACCAGCGATATTGCATACGGGGGACAAAAATACGTTCACATTTTTTCAACTGCTGGGGCTTATCAAAAATGTGAACGTATCATATCATATCCCCCCCGATGCACAGTACTGTACCTTAGCCCTGGGATTACACCTCAGGAGATAGGTAAATTAGAATCACGATTCCAAACTTACCCCAAACCCTCCCCTTCGTCTATAGGAATGCCTTTCTTTCTAGCCTTCCATCTAGCACAACTCATCGCGTGAGTTATGTAAGAGTCGTGTGTTGCACATTGCATTATGCCCAACTGAGAGCCCCCATAAGTCCAGAAATCGAGTAGCGGTATGTGAATGAATGAACGAATTAAGGACGGGGAGGAGACAGAAGTTCTGCTCGATCTATTTCGCCCCCCCAAGGATATCTCGGCTGTTTATTCCACGAATGCTCACGTGGAAGTGGTATGTGGCGTGGTCGAGCTAGTTATCCAGGAACGATGGGATACGGTGCTCTGCCGGCACAGTAAAAATAACTGGCAAACCAACCCCCTCCAACATTTCCCTGTTTTTTTCGCAGACAGCTGTGGCCACGGAGCCTTGGTCGGAGGAAACCTGTTGTTGTGCCTTGATCGTCACTTCCTCCGTTCGTCATGTTCCTGGTGATCTGCTGCAGCTTGCGCAGTTCCTTACCGTAGCACAAACCTCCGGGAGAGTTGGATGTGATACAAGTACTCGTACAGCAACGGTACTATGCCGCACAGCACAACGCAGCAGCTTGCCTTACCATCCCGGCCGCCCGGAGGTTTTCTCTAGGCGTAACTTAACTGCGGTGACTTATTTCTACTATTCTTACGGGTTGGTGGATGATGGGGGTGATCATAGCCGGCATAACCCTTGTAGGCGAGCATGCCATCTGTTTGCTCGCACTCTTACAATATAATGCCTGCACCTTCGTTGGTGACTTTTTTTTTTTTTACTCACCATTCTATTCGTTATCGGATTGGAAGCTGGTGGGTGGGCGGGCGGTGTCTGGAATCCAATGGGTGCTCTTTAAGGTTCTATCTGCTGGGCGTAACCGGGAGAGAGAGAGAGAACATTTTCGGATCTTTCTCTTTCTCTCCCCTTCTCCCCTTCTATTTTCTCCACTTCCTGTGCTATCCGGCTGACCTACCTTCTTCACCCTTCTCTCACGGTACATACGCATACTCAGGGTGCGGCATGGTTGGTGGTTGGCAGACTTTCAGCTCACCTCGCATTTGACGGAGCCTCGTGGAAACCCGTGGAATTCTGGCTGGGTCGGGGATGCTGGTGAAAAGCGAAGAGGTGTGAATCAGTAAGGGAACCCTGGATGGCCCTAATTTCTTCTGGAAGGATCCATTGGTAAAAAAAAGGATCATAATATGAGGGAACGCGAGGTTTTCTATAGTACCCCATCGTTTCTCTCTCGTGTTTTTGTGGTGTTTGTTTCTATCGATTGACACTATCCACACCCCCTCCCTTACCTCTGATGGCTTGATCGAGGATTCGGACTTTGAGCGCAGACGACCACCTAAACGAGCGGCGGCCATCACGGTAATCTCCATGATAGAATTTCGGGTGTCCTAGTCTCCAGGGCTGGAGGAAAACGGCAGGTAGTGTGGGTCTTAGGCTCAAACAAACCTACCGGTACCGAGCTAATGACAACCTACTGTAAAAGGAGCTTAGGTTTTCGAGAACGCCCTCCCCGAGCAACCCTTTACCAAAGGCGAGGCTCTCGAATCCTCGCTTTAATCCTGAGATTTACCTCCCTCTTCCAGAATACGCGATATCGACGGGCGGGCTTTTTGGTTTCCGGGGGCTCCTGCTGTGTTTGCTCACGATCCACTTGAGGTAATTCCCTTCTCCGGAGATGTTTCACCCTGGAATCTGCCATGTTCCCAGGAGGTTGTCATTTCGTTGATTAGTATACCTTGACTGACGCCCGAAAGATCAATAGCCATACAGCGGTTCAGGCAGCGTTCGGCTCCCAACTTTCGTAACCAGCTCTAGAAGTTATATGTCCCAACGCATCAAAGCTGAGCCCCCGCCCGATGCTCTGTTACTGGGCGACGGGCGCCACTGATATTACGGCGGGGTCTGTCCTACGCCAGCATCTGAGACATTTTTTTCCCGTTGTCTCAAGGCTTGTTTGGACTGATGCGTAGGCCGTTCCGTCCTGAATTGCTGAGCCGGGAGAATATTAGCGAGGTCTTACAGAAACGCGTGCGCGAGTTTCGGGAGATTTATGGTGTTATTAGTAGTTGGGGCTTTATACCAATTTATCGTGGTTGAACTCCTTCGCTTCGGTGAAACGCAGACCTTCAGGAGATGCCCCGGGTTCCATATGATACGGTCAACCTGTGTAAAGTGTCGGGCAACTTGCAGGTAGCATATGATTTATGGGTCCAAAATTTCTCCTCAAAATAGGACCGAAGCGGGAACCACCTCAGGCGACGTGGGATTAAAGTTCTCAAGCTCGGCCAGCCCCGGGCGCCGGCTCCGGAGGGTTCGTGGGTATTTAATGTTGGATTGGCCTGCGGCGTGGAAGTAGGCTCGGCCAATCACAGTGCTCAACCAGGCTGCGCATGTTGACTTGTCCGATGGATCGCGTGTGACCTCCCACTATTTCTCGGGTGGGAGAATGGAAAAGCGATGCAAGAACCACGGTATCTTCTTAGGAATCGGAGGACCATGGCCTGAGTTCAAGGGCTAAATTGGTTTCGCTCGTGTTTTTAGGTTGGCTTGTTAGTACGAATAAACGGGTTTGATGGCCCGGCGCGAATCCGGAATATACGGTGGTAGAGGGGTTCTCGTCTGCCTTACGCTGTTCGTCTGAGGTAGCCCATAGGCTGTGACGCTTCAGTTTGGCGTCTGACGAGAAACTTCACTGACTTGAGCGCTGAGGTAGAAGACTATGAAATCGTGTACCAGTTTCAGGGCAGGGGGGAGGATTCCAAGCTAGGCGGGTGCGAATCGATGAAGCTCCGAGCATGATGGGAAAGATTGTCGCGGGGTTCGCGTCTTAACCAGCGGAAAAAAAGCTGGCGTCCCCCTATTGACAGGAAGTCCTTTGTGTGATTCTCCCAATTTGGTGAGATGAATTTCTTGTGCGAAAGGGGTCAGTACCATCAGAGAAGTTCCGGGTCGCCATCGGGTTGCCATCAATGGAGAAGATCGACCATAAAATGGACGTTCAAACAAAGTTTTTCCCCATAACTGGAAGGTATCCCACTCTTCCGGAAGATTACACAGTGGAAAACTCTCCCAACTCTGTTTGAAGCGCTTACTTATTTATTGGCTGACTCGGCGAGTTGTCCGACCCACCGGTCGCATTTATGACGCGTGGCCTGATATTTGAACTTGCTTTTGTTGCTCCAAGTCGCCAACATCGACCGATGTCTTTGGAGAGGAGAGCAGGCTTAGCAAATGAGCCTTTAGGTCTTATTAGCAGTATAAGACTCAAACGGAAAACTAGCTCTATTTGCACGCCATTGGCTGAAATGTTCACGGTTTCTCACTCGAGGAGCGGTTTGTGGTGAGTAACCCATCAGCCAGGATCACCGGAAAAGAAAAGTGACACCACTTGGGAGGTTGTGGTTAGGCTAATTCCACCAGAGCGGTTGATCGGTAATAAATGGCAAATCCCGGTACTAATAAATGCTATTGCATATATCGAAGTACCGTACGGACGTGTGCTCCCTTCTATAGCGGAAAAATGGTAATAACCCGGCGGGATGGATAGCGGGATGGCGTCATCCGCAACGGGTAATGTGGCGCTGGAAGGGAAATAAATAAGGGGGAAGAGGTTTTGCTTAAGATTTAAATAATGCTGGTTTATTAGCCAACCTACAGAGGATTTTCTTTTCCCATGTTTTGGGCCCTTTTTTTAGTAGTCTTGCTGGTAGACGTGAAACTAAAGAGTGTGTATCAAATGTGTGCATCTATACTAAAACGTTATCTACCTACCAACTATCCAGTAAACTAAAGATAACGCAGACGCCCCTCACCTCCGGCTCGGATAGAGTATAATGCAAACTTGAAATTGTGGTTGATAACCCACTACCCACGGGGCGCAGCTCGTGCTTGTTTAGCTACTCGCCCACCACCACCCTTCCCGAGCCCGACAGTCTAACCCAGAAGACCACCACAGGACCTCCCCGTTCAACTGGTAAATACCTGCCGGTTCCAGCTACTGACTATGATCTAGGATAGGTCATCTAGCCAGCAGAAGACATCACATGGGGTTACACCGACAACCATAGCAGAAGATCCCTGCTGTCAATACTTGCCATGTAGATTTTTTTATATCTCAATCTATCGTAGTTCGAGCTATCCCATCCGACTTTCAAGCTAAGCTTTACGTATTTCCGATCCGCGTCCGGAGGAGCATCACGTACGGTCACTCACCATCTACACTTGCTACTATATGATACTTGCTTGCCGACGGACAATCCCATGGTAACCCCCGACAACTAAATATCCAAATCGCTAGAGATGCGATTGGCTAGTTGGTCGCTGAGACTTGTATAGCGAGGATTCTGAATGAATTTTTTTTGTCCGACGGGGTAGGTGTGGTCTTGTTAGTACAAGTTAATACCGTGTGTGGGGTGATGCGGCACCTCTCCTTTTTGTTTCTGGATGGCTGGATTTGTAATTGCCCGAAGGTCTATATCGCTGCTTCCCGGTGTTTCTTGGTTACTGTTAGTGGTTGGGCATTGCTGTTTGCTACTGGTGGTAGTAGCGTGCCCTGCGGTGCTGGGTGCATATAATCTCGGATGCGAGAAGCGCAATTGAAAAGTGTTCATGCAAGCTCTCAGTCCCAGCGCAAGTCTGCACCCGCGATCCGAAGATGTCGGAGTCTTGGAGTGCGCTCCGTGACTTTCTTAGGCGCTGTACATACAGTAGTAGGTCCATAGATATATATAGCTAGCTAGCTAGCTAGCCAACCGGCCACTATGGACCATGCCATTTGATTGCTTTTCGCAGGGCAGAAATGAGGTATTGGCAAGGTATGATATTTTACCGGAGGGGTTTTGTTTCCAGGGGGGATAGACTATTTGACCACACTTCCCTCCCCACAAGCCAGATCCGAGGTTTTATTGTCAATTTCTGGAATTGAGCCCTGAATGTAACAGATTACGATATTATGAAGTGCTTTCCTATACCAAAGAATAGCTACACCGTGGATATGATACAAACCACACACCAAGGCGAACATTTCTCCTCTGACAAAGAAACTAAATAATTTCAGAGGCAGACCCCAGAAATCCCCCCCCTCGCCCGCCGTCCCTCCCCATTCCAATAATATCACGAGAGCGTACTACCATTGAATACAATATGATCATTTTTTACCAAAGACAGAGTATCATATTATCAAGCAGTGGAGTGAGTAGTCGAGCATTAAAGAAAAAGAAATGCTCGGCGAACTACTTTTTTGCTGGGGGGTAGGTTGTAGGGTTGTTACAAACCTAAGAGCCTGTTCGTTTAGGGCGTGCTGTACAGCGCTTTCGTGGGGTGTTGGGGGTAGACGTGGAGGAGTGGTGGGGGAATTATAATATAGTAGGAGCGCTCAGTGGAGTTACTAAGAAGCGGAAAGCAGCACACTTGTCGCTATAGAGATTTATATAGTGTAGGATTTGGTAGAAATAGTTTTTCCCCGTGAACCGGGTTTGGTGCGGCGGTATTTATGGGCTGGTGTCTGGGAGTCAATTGGTTGGAAAACATGGCTGAAGATAGTGAATGGGGTGATATTCCGGTCGCGGGATACTCACCCCGCGCAAATATTAATAGGTAGTCGCTACTAATCGGTCGAATCGTAGAGATTCAGGCTTACTATCTAAGCGGTGGGGGGGTGGGGTTAGTGGTGCATTTGAGAACTCCCGCCTTGAAGGCGTTCAGAGGTAAGTTACTCGAGTACTGTACTGTACAATAAAGTGTGGTATGATATATATCTTCCGTGTCCAGAAGCGGCGGTGGGTCTAGACGGTCACTTGGAGGGGTTTTTTTCTTCTTCTTGAAATTAGAAATACTTTTATAATATCTAGAATCTCTTATAGTTGTTTAATTTAGCACTTTCTTTATTAAAGAGAGTTATTATAGGTTGCTCTGTGATACCGGTTGGGTTTATGCCACTATGATATTAGTACTAGTGATACTGTACTTGGTGCGCAATTCTCCAGTTCTGGTATTTTTCTTTCGGAGGTTGACTAGTGGTGTGAGGGGCGGGATGGATGGATGATTGGAAGCTCTGGGATTCCCATCTTTGGATAGACAGTGGGGAGGGAGGAATTTCTTTTTGGCTCTTTGGTGAGGTGGGATAGTATGTAAGGTATATGGGTCAGCGCCTTGGTCGACTTAAACTACCAGTATGATACATACTTCCCCGATCGTAAAGTTTGCATTTACTTCAAACTTCATAGACCGCTATCTCAGAAGGGGGAGCGGAGCGGCTTGGTGGATTTTGAAAATAAATGAATAACGGTAAAAAGAGGAAAGTATATTTCCTATGGTGGGCTTAGCGCTAGTGTTATTCGGAGATCCTATAGTAGTAGATAGATTTTGGTTTGTGTTATATATGTGCTGTGGGAGAATTGTTGCCATCGAGGTTTATCATAGTAATACTAGAGAGATTTCCAGAGAGGCAGAAGTCATTTGCTTTTATATGATTTACTATGTTCCGGTCATGCGGTGGTGGCTTTTTGCTGATCTTCAGGCTCGCTGCCATTTTGTTCCCCTTCAATTCCACTTGGGATAGTCCGCCATTAGATGGTAGGAGGGACTAGGGCAGAAGAAGAAAGGGAAGGGAGCGGAACCCGGTTAGGTCTTGTAGACCACGAACTCCACCGCTCCCCAATCAGTCACAAAAAATGCTCAACCCACACAGGACCAAAACCAACCCTTCCGCAACGAAGCGTTTCCCAAAACTCACCACCACCTCGCTTCACCCTTCCCAACCCGGATCATACTTCCATTTCCAATGGCAGACCAACCCGAGCAGACCGAACCTGAGCAGGCCGAACTTGAGCAGGCCGAACTTGAGCAGGCCGAACTTGAGCAGGCCGAACTTGAGCAGGCTGAACTTGAGCAGGCCGAACTTCAGCAGGCCGAACTTCAGCAGGCCGAACTTGAGCTGGCCGAACTTGAGCTGGCCGAACTTGAGCAGGCCGAACCCGAGCAGGCTGAACCCGACCCCCAAGTTTCTCCCCAACGCTGGCATTGGCTAGCCTCTCCCCTCCGCCTCCTCAAAAGGCTCCCAGGCTTTACCCGCGTGGCCCAACTATTCTCCACACGGCCAAAGCAAAGCTCGGGACTCGAGGAGGTGTTCGACGCTGTGCACAACCAACTCATGAACCACATCCAGAACATCGAGCAGAATATTCACGCGGTCCAGCAGCAGCTCCTCGAGCACGTCCCGGAATTTGCAGAATCTTATCCGCAGCATACTCCCGGGACCCTGCACCAGTTTCAGCAATTCGCTCTGATCCTTCTCGATATCCAGGCGCAGGAGGAGGGGCGTCCCCCTGGAACTCTCCAGCCTCTATCTTTGCAAGAGCGCAGGCAATTCCGGCGTGACAACCGGTTGCAGTGAGTCCGCATTCTAACTATTATTTAGTCACAAGTAAATCGACTGATAATACTGTCTCACCTTAGTGATAAGAACAATCTCGCTCGTCTCATGAACAGCAAGATCACCGTTACAACTATGGTTCTCAATCCGCTCTACGGCGCCGATGGCAAACCTATCCCTCACTTCCCCGCAACTGGCGCGGACATTAAGAAACTTAAGGGTGAGAAGTCTGATCTTGTGTAATCATGCGTGGAATGTTTTGGCTTCTAAATGGAATACTACAGGCAAGGAAATCAATAACCTCCTTCTGGCCCTTGGTTTGCCGGTCGGTGGGGCGTTGGCGGATCGCAGAGAACGGTTCATGAAGTATATCGGCTTCACCATGCTTCTGTATTAACATGCCCTCTTGCGCGCAGTTAGACTACTGGTTTGGGACCTTTCCGTCCCCGTTTGAGACTAGTATTTTCGTGGAGTCCATAGCCCCCGCCCCCCCCAAAAAAACAAGCTTCTAGGAGCTCATAACCCTTTCCTCTGGTGGTTTCTGTCCCTTTGTTTTCCCAAAGCGCTTAAGTACCTCGGGCGCACCCAGCAGCTCTAGAGATACTTTTTTTCTAGTACTGTACAAACAAACAGAAAAACAGAAAAAAAAGGAGCCGTGCAGCACCATGCCTGATAGAACGCCATCCCGCTCGCCCGGAGCCTCCTACCCACAAACACAACCTACCATCCTAACACACGTCGAAAAACACTACACTGATCTACGAGTGATAATACATGAGGATAGTAACCACACCGCCAGTATCAGCCCAATG
>Ga0307510_10005515_pt1 | contig 15081 bp, 20 predicted proteins | sample 12_EM_MG_FD_207224 | JGI IMG/M metagenome (GOLD analysis project Ga0307510, IMG submission 207224) | Populus trichocarpa ectomycorrhiza microbial communities from riparian zone in the Pacific Northwest, United States - 12_EM | ecosystem: Host-associated > Plants > Roots > Unclassified | place...
ACTTGAAGTTCATTAACACTAGGTGAGTAATAACTAGCCGAGGCTTGGGCCCCTGTTCCTGTTCCAATTGTTGTTGTTGGAAAAGAGCATTCGCCCTGGATTTCACAACGACTGGAGGATTTTGCGAGCTATTCGAATAGGAGGACGTAGGTCGTGGGGTAACTGCATCCCCTCCGGCCATCGACGATTTCACCATTTCTTCAAGAGGCTTAACAGGAGTAGTCGGTGTCGCTTCCAGTTGTGGTTGTTCTAGTGGTGGTGCTACCGCTGGTGTCGGTCGACCAGATGGTGTTGGGGAGGGTGTACGAAGCTGCCCAGTAGGTCCAAGGGCTTGTGAAAGCAACCGCGCAGGTGTCGCTGATGGCCGAGGCGCCTGCTCCTGGACGGTGGGGTCCTCTATAGGGCATTCCCCCATAGGCGTATCTTCCTGCATGGGCGTATCTCCCTGCATATGTGTATCCTCCTTCTCAGGCACTTGTTCTTTGGCTAAGACATCTCCCCCATCCGAGTCATCCTTTATCTCTGGGGTCTTGAATTTAGGTGGGGCTTTTTTCCTTGACGCACGAGCCGCCCTGGGTTTAGGAGCAGCAGACGGGGGAGCCTCTGGCTCTGCGCCAGATCGGGTACGCCGAGCTCTAGCAGTTCTCGGCGGCGCAACCGCGGGAGCTGGTGTACTAGCGATTCTCCTTGACTTACGGCGAGGGGTTGGACGAGGGGGCGGGGTTTCGTCTTCGTCTTCTTCCTCTTCGGCTTCCTCATAATCTCCTTCCTTAGCTGGGGCTTCCGATTCTGCTTCTGACTCCGAGGACTCGACAACTTTTTTCGTACGTCGTGAGGCGGCCGCCCGCCTTGATGGTCTGGCAGGGGTTACTGAGGACATTGAACCTTTGAGAATCTAGGATATTGGTTTAGGGTATCAGGCTGTCCAAAACTAAGGCTGAAAATCGATAGTTTGAGCAGTTGAGATAGGGAGTATGGAGGGGAAGACGCGGCGAATTGTGGAGGGGAAATCAAAACATTCAAGACTTCTTGGCACAACAACAAGAGCCTCACCTAATTGGCCCTAACCCGTCACTCTCACACTTCACCCTTAGAAAGTGTTCACAGCACCATGACCGGCGGACATCACTAACAGCCATATCTCTGCAATGGGGTAGGCAAGTTAGATTCTGTAAGAGGCTTTTAAGCGGTAAGACACAAGAGCTTTTTTTATATTTCAATAAAAGCCACAATGCCAATAATCTCACGTCTCTCCTCAGTAACGAATAGGTTCACCGTCCCCATGTGGATCTCTCGTGCAGAGCGCCCATTACAGGCGGATGAGCTATGTCACGCCTTAGCGGCCGAGATAGGATCACCTGATATCGATACCGACGATGTCCCTTCGATACAGACATTGTTATAAGTTACAGGCATATAGAACCCGAACACTTGAGTCAGAATTTTGTATGGGCGGTCAGATACGCGCGGGCAATTCGCCATACAATTTTTTATCCCTGTGTTCGGGTTCTATATGCCTGTGACTTGTAGGCTCTTGCCAAGGATATGTCGTGATGGATAGGGCGTCGACTGTCCGCTTGTTCCATTTTACCCCTCCAAGAGCAACTCCGGTCTCGCCCCGACCTCTTCACTCGACAATCACAGAAACCTGCTCGACCGATCTGAACTCCCACCCGCTCAAGGAGCCTTCGGTAAATCCCTCTCATGGCCTCCAAAACACCCCCTTCCTCAAACACTCCTCCGTATATTGGGGAAGACACGGAAAAAAAGGGACTCTCGGAGCGCACGATGTCACTCGCACTAGAGCCTTTTGACCAGTACGATAACCATGTCTTCATAAAATTGCTCTTGGATCAAGTAAGGATTTCCGGTCTCATCGATTTCCGTGCTCTTTCTCTATTCACTGGGCTGCATTGTGCATCCTACTTCGGAATCGTTGGGGTGGCGGCTGCTTTGATGGAGAAGAAAGGTTGTGATGTCAACCAAGGCGACTGTGCGGGGAATACACCACTCATATGGGCTGCTATGCTTGGGTATGAAGGATTGGTGAGGCTACTACTAAAACATGAGAATATCGACCCCGACGTACCACACAAATCCGGCCAAACACCACTTTTGTGGACCGCTAAGAATGGACATGAGGAAGCGTGAAGCTATTACTTGAACAGGAAGACGCCAATCCTGACAAGCCAGATATAGTGCCTGATCGAGTGCCACTCTCGCGGGCTGCAGAGAATGGGCATAAGGGAGTAGTGAGGGGCTGCTAAGAGTGGGTATGAAAGGGTGGTGAGGTGATTACTATCACGGAAAGAGGTCACCCCCCGATAGGTCAACCCAGTCCAGCCATACCTCACTCTCACGGGCCGCCGAGAATGGGCATGAGGGAGCAGCAGGGCCACTGCTGTCAAGAAATAATGTTAACTCGACAGTCCAGATAAGGACGACTGAATACCACTCTCGTGGGCCGCTGAGAATGGGCATGAGAGGGTGGTGAGGCTACTACCGTCTCGGGGCGATGTTAACCTTACAAGTCAGACAAGCACGGCCATTCACCAATCTCGGGAGCTGTTAAGAACGAGCGCCAGAGGGTAGTGGAGCTGCTACAGGCCCGAATATCTGCAAACACCTACAGCGTTTAAGACTTAGGGTGCACAAGCCTGCCTTGCCGCCCTCCAACACAGATGCCCACCCCCCTCGCAACAACCTCACGGAATATCTGGAATTGTTCATATCACCCATCTTCCGACTCTTGCCAAACTCCTGGGATAGATACTGTCCCGTGGATATCACCATCTCCCTCCCTAGTTGCACTAAGCCCCTAACTCAAGCCTAGAGGATATCTCTGGTTTTATGGACTTTTGTTCATGTGTTTAGCATAAAGGAGGGCAATGCTATTGTAGTCGTAGTGGGGCGGTTCGGTTCATGACTTGATCTTGTATTATCTCCATTCTGTCCCCTTTTCTCCTGGCTATAGTTTCTCCCTTTTATGTCTCTACACCTTGTGTTATCCACCTTTCTCTCTTTACTCACTTAAATGATAAGCATAGAGAAAGCATCATCAATTTTATAGAAAAACAGCTTGTGTGAGGATCCCAGATGCAAGTGCAGCAAACGACACTACAACCAGTAGAGCAGCCAGCTAAAATTTTATTTATCTCAATAATATCTATGTCAAAAGATAATATAATACCCACCTGACTTCCTCCTGTTCGGGCTGGTAGATAAAAAGCTTATTTTCTAATCAACTAGCTTGCACATCTAGCTTGCACATCTAAAGAAGCTTTTACAAAAGAAAACGTTCAAGATAACTTCTGAGTGATGAAAATCTATCCTTACAATTCTTAACAATTCTTGATTTGCTAAGTATTTCAGAACCAAAACTGCTATTTCAAGTGTTTCTACTAGTAGTTTTGTAACTGAGAGCAATTTAAACACCTTTAACCTATATTACCTCTCGGGCGAAGACTCTAATAGTCTTACGATACACTTAATGCACGAACTTGTTTGTAAAGAGCCATTAGTGATGGGATCTGCGAGTAGTTGCTGCTAGTTAATTAAGCTATAATCTGTTGCAACTATTTATCAATCTTAGTACAGTGAAATGTAGTAAATATCATAATAAACAAGGCTTGAATTTTCAAATATAGCAAGATACTAGCTAACTTAATAAGAAATATAATTCTAATAGGATCCCAAATAGGATTAACAGTAGATGAGATATATAAGTAGTTCTGTTGAGAGCAGTTCTCCTAGCCCACTTTAATAGTGGTAACACAGGACATTCCTATCACTTGTATGCTTGTTGCCTTAGGCTCTGAGTCTTTGTAATTCCCGTATGATAGCCAGGGCAATCTATGTACTAGTTTCATTAAATCTTAATAATTTTAATACCCTTCATATTCCACTTACCAATCTGCACTACCTCTCTATGATCAAATCCAAGGACGGTTGAGTGATTGTCTTGTTTGGTATTATCATGCGCAAAGGGATCGAGAGGAAGAGGTATCTTTAGTGTACCCTATAGGGTTAGGGCTTCACACCAACCCAACACTCTTGCCTCTTGCCGGCATGTTGAATCGCATGGCAGAGTCATGGCAAAGACATCCGCATGCTTGCTGCTCCGCGTCTCTCAAGGTTTAACGTCACGTTCCAAACAACCCGTTTCCATAGCAACACGCGGTCCCCATCAACAGCAGACTACGATATCAATCGCCAAACCCATTTACGCGTCCTCCCACTTCGTCCGTTTTCCGACATCCTTCACGATCAGAGAACTAGCCATGGCATACAAACAAGAAAGAGATTTCCACCACCCCTACACTCCCTACCCGATCCAAGTCGAGTTCATGAATGCCGTTTACACAACCATTGAGGATGGATGTATTGGTATTTTCGAATCGCCCACTGGTAGAAATTTTCGCCCCTCTGGATAGAATCAGCGCCCCCACTAACGTAATCCACTGTAGGCACTGTAAGCACACTCGCCGAAACACAGAACACAGCATACGGGTTTAGTGTTAATTAATGGTAGGGTAAATCGCTGAGTTTAATATGCGGCGCCCTGACTTGGCTCCGCGAACATAAATCGAAATCCCTGGAATCGCAATTGAAAGACGATAAAGGTAAATATTCAGTAGGCTCGTTTGTGGTATTGTGTGTGAGCTGATTTATGTGATGGGAAATGAAAAGACGATGGTGCGCCCGACTGGGTGAAGCAATTTGCCAGAGATGAGAAAAAGCGAAAGATACTACAAGAGAAGGCTGACATTGAAGCTCAGCTTGCGAAAATTCGGGAGAAGGAGAAAAGAGAGAGGCAGCTGGCGAACGGGAGTTCGAATCCAAAGATAAAGCGACGAGTATCACTCCTTTGCCTAGCTTGTTAGCAGTTGCTGTATAGCTAACTAGTGGACAGAAGGGCGAAGCAGAAGTTGAGGTTGATGGGGACAACGATGAAGCCCAATTTTGTTTAGAAGATTATGAGAGCGGGGACGAAGGTAGTGGTGCCAAAGGCTCCACGGGAGGCGACACACTCTCTCCAGCGGTTGTTGCCCTGATGAAGAAGTGCGCTTGATTTGACCGATGAGCGATCACTCGTTCTTCAGAAAACTGACAATGCAGTAGATTAGGCTTGCCAACAGGAAAAGAAACAAAAGACGAGGAATCAGAACTCCCGGGTGAAATTAAGGCATGGTCTCTCATCCCATAAGCACAAACATTGCATAATAATACTTTCTAGATCTTCTACTGCTCCAGAACTCATTCTCAGCTGACACAGTTCATCAACGAACTCCGCCGTGTCAAATTCCCCCCCTCCTTTCCTGAGAAGGAGGATTCGACTTTGGAGGAAGAAGTGAAACATCTATCACTCGGCTCGAGGAAAAATCTCTGCATAAATCCTAAAGTTACAAAGCTTGCGAATCCCATTGCTATCAACGAGAGATGTTTGGAGCTGCAGCGGTCAGGTATGCTGCATAAAATTCCCGATTATGTACTACAAAAAATAGCCGCTGATCCTAAGCCCGGCGCGAAAGGGGTTTCCGAAGCATCACGATGCGAGTTTCTCCCCGGAAAGGATGACCAAGTAGTTGTGCGCGATTTCAGGGATCATACACTTGCTAAGATCCGTGATATCGAGGATTTGGCATCCCTGGGGAAAAGGATGGGCGTTTGTCCATACTACGCATCAAGACCCACAATAAAGCCTAGTGAGGTAAGTCTCCCTTCTTCACCCCTTCTGACATTCTGACAAGCCCCTGGGATTGTAGATAGTTACCTTGCCATACCCACTCTTGCTTCAGAAATCGGCTCGTGAGGCACTCGACCTTTCTCTAAAGGGCCATGTAGTCATCGTAGACGAAGCGCACAACTTGATAAGCGCAATATCGTCAATTTACTCTATTACGGTTTCATTAGCTCAACTGCAGCGCTCCCAAGCTCAACTCGACATTTACTTGGCAAAGTTCAAAAATAGACTGAAGGGTAAGAACAAAGTCTACGTTATGCAGACCGTGCGAATCATAGCGTCACTCGCATCATACCTGGAAGAGATATCCAAGAAATCCAAAGAAGGTGTCATCGCCCCAGGCGACCTTCTAGCTATGCAAGGTATCGACCAGGTCAACTTCTACAAACTCCAAACATACCTTAACGAGAGCAAGCTCGCGCGCAAAGTGGAAGGCTACATCGTGCATAAGGAGGCCAAAGAGCAGGAGAAGAGCAAGCAAGCGAACAAGCCCGGAGGAGTCAAGATTCTCCAGCCAACGGCTGCTATACCCGTCCTGACACATATCCAGGGCTTCTTGCTGGCCTTGACAAACCCTTCTGCGGAGGGAAAGATATTTCACAGCAAAACCGAGGATAAAAATGATCCGTGTCTCAAGTACATGCTGTTAGATCCAGCTCACCATTTCCAGGAGATCGTAGAGGAGGCTAGGGCAGTAATACTAGCCGGTGGGACAATGGAACCGGTAACAAGTTTTTGTGAATGTGTTTAAAGATGCAGGTTCTAATTGGTGCAAGATGAACGACTACACAAATCACCTTTTCCCTTACCTACCAAAGGAAAAGGTACGCACGTTGTCATGCGGACACGTAATACCGAAAGAGAACCTAACTGCATTACCGATAACTAAAGGACCCGGCGGGAGAGAATTTGAGTTCACCTTCGAGAAACGAATGCAGTCTACTATGGTTCGTTCTCTAACAATTCAGCTACTATTTCCCTCGCTCACTAATCGTTTCATAGATTGAGGAGCTGGGCAGAGCTATCGTAAACCTCTGCCAAGTGATCCCGCATGGAGTCGTTTGCTTCTTTCCTAGTTATGCATATCTAGAATTCGTCGCTTCCCAATGGCGCAAGAAGCCCATCTCTGCATCCAACACTGTCACCAAATCCCTCTGGGAACGCCTCGAAGATCGAAAAACGGTAGCATATCCCTTATTCCCCTCTGACATATTGCTAACGCCGCGGCCCAAACCAACAGGTCTTCCGGGAATCCAGTGACGGAAGTAGTGTCGAAGAAGTACTCAGAGAGTACGCACAAGCGATAGACAACGGCAAAGGGGGCCTCCTCCTGTCAGTTGTTGGCGGGAAAATGTCGGAAGGGATAAACTTCAACGACAAGTAAGGCCGTGTGCCCATCACTCCGAGCGCTGTCAGACTGACCAGGAGTAATAATATAAACCAGCCTTGGCCGTGGGATCATTATGGTCGGCTTGCCTTTCCCCAACAGCAATACCGCTGAGTGGCGGGCAAAGCTGGAACATGTAGAAAAGGTGGCTCGGGATTCTTACTGTGGAGTTTCCCTGGATCAGTCGTCCTCCTCGCTGTCCGAAACCGCAGCACGCGATGCCTTTGCCAAGGCGGCTGGTAGAGAATTCTACGAGAACGCTTGCATGAGAGCCGTCAACCAGAGCATCGGTAGGGCTATCAGACACAGAGAGGATTACGCCGTCATCGCGCTCCTTGACAGAAGGTATTCCACCGACAAGATAGCCTCGAAACTTCCCAAGTGGATTCAGAACGGCCTCGTGCGGGGTCCCGTGGATAAAGTGTTTGGGGAGGTCATGGCAATCACTGGTAGGTTCTTCAGAGCGAAGAATGCCTTGTAAAATATTAGGGAACCCGAGCGAGTGAGATTTCGTAGGTTACGTTAAGTAGAGCTTGCCGCTGTGGATGAGACTAGTCTTCATTGGTTGTTTGGCCTTGGTACACTATAATATTCAGAGTACGGTAGCGCGCTTCAATACCGATGCAATACGGATACTACACCTGCCCAATTAGGTACCAGTATCCTATAGTCCTCTAGCGAATATTCTTCTTTCTTCACAAAGTGTGTGTGTGTGTGTGTGTATGTGTGGTCTATTGGTTGGGAATGGCTTAGTATGAACATTTTTGTCCGCTTTCATCTCTACAAAAAATCTAGAGGCATCAGAGAGGAGTCTTCCCAGATCCCGCGTCTCGTCGACAAAAGCAGAGAAAATTTACATACATTAGTGATTGTTGGGCAAGGTGAGGTGTGTGAAACAACTCTCCACGTTTCGCGAGATTCCTGGATTGTTCTCGGAAGAAAGCCGCCATAACAACATCACCAAAGCTGTGGGGCACACGGTGCGCCCTCCATAAATGTCCAAGATATATCCACAAAGAGCCTCTTCGAGAAAAACCGTCCTACATACTCGAGTACCCTTAGCATGGACAGTGGATATTGTCAGCAACTTGTAACCGACCATGAATTCAACCCTCACAACAGTAAGGTGTGAAATTCACCGGGGAACTAGTCTATCTAACAACGGCTGTCCGAGTTAGCACCCTTTTCCCTCCCTCAAGTCTCAGTCGTCCCAGGATTTCAACACCCTTCTGACATGTGATTTCAGTACTTGGCCCTGTGCAGTACTAGTAATTCCGGGCCCTACAGTGCTACGGTGTCACGGTGGCCCCTAGCATGGCACAGCCCGGCTACTCACCAGCGAGTTTAGTTAGTATTGGCATAGTTGTTATTGAAGCTGGGCCCAAACGACTATGACGGCAACCGAGAGGGGTTGGGGGGGGGGGGGGGTTGGCTGGAGGGGCAATTACCCTAGAAGAAAGACTCTCTGGACTCCACAAGGGGTCGGCAGGAATTACAGGTTATGAACACATTCCAATACCAGGTGCTGTGGAGGGCCGGGTGTCGGGCGTTTAATAAACATGGTAGGGTCGAAGTGGAGCAACACAACGGTCTCGTACCCCCTTGGATGCCAATACTCGAGTACCGGCGCTCGAGTAGAGAGCACTCGTATGGTGCAGTACAACTATAATGCAGTAGGTGCTCAGAGAGGTAGTGGTCTTAGTATTTCGTAATATAGGGCGGGATACTTGAGGGCGGGGGGTGTTTGAGGGTCTTGGGCCTTGGCTGGGGACATTAGGGTAGGGGTTCTTAGAAGAATACCCTACCGATAATAGATAAAGTTCTTTTCCCTCTTAGATGCTGAGATGGAGCCCGAAGCTCATCCCTGAACACATTCCTGACAGCCCTGAACTCGGCAGCCGGGCACCTTTTTCTGTGGTTGACACCACTTGTTGCAGGGAGGAGCCTCAGGATGAAACCCAACTAGAAGACTCCACCGCAACCCCAATTACCCTAATAGGCATAGCAACCATCGCTTAGTAGCAAAAAGAGTGAAGCGCCCAACCCAGGGTTAACTCTATCGTACTTGGTGCAGTACCTCCCGTTTTTCTCCTCCCTATTTCCCTCTCCATTAACCCACCCCTAGCCTCCAACAAGTGGACTTGGTGCATATTCCTTGACCTACCCACCTCCGTATTCATCAGGAAGGGGCAATGATGAGAAAGGAAGGAAGAGCACGTCTCCCGACTGGCCCGAGAGCCAACACTTTCCCGTGTGCATAGAAAAGAGGTACAGGGTTCCCTCGAAACAAACCCGATACGCTGCCGTGGTGATATATGGTTTCAACGTCCAACAGCCACAGAGAGCCTGTACGGGGAGCGGTAATGCTCCTAGAAGGGAAGGGGAAAAAAGAAAAGGAGAAGAAACTTGGAATTCCAGGAGTACCGGCACAGAGTAGAAGCTAGAATGGACATGAGATAAAAGACTCCAAGACTCTCCTTCACTCGAGATTTACTTTTCTCTTTCCCACTCCACTTCATCACCTCTATCCAACACCTTAGTTCTCACTCTACCGAAAGTCCTAAGGGAAAGGGGTTTTCGTTCTTTATTTTCTTTCTTCTTCTTTCTTTTCCTCCTCCTAGCTTTCCTGCTCGCCGGCCGAGATTACGTTGATCGTAGTTTCTATTCTATATTATTATCTGAGTTTTTCGAGCTTCTTACATTTGTCCATCCGGCACTCTCGGCATAGTCCCGACCTTTTTGAAAAGCACAATCATGATTGTTCCTGCCTTCTCCGTCGTTTTGCTCGCCTCTGCGGGGCTTGCATCTACCATTACCCCATATAACATCCATGTCCGAGGTGTGGATTTGGTCCCTCGACAGGTACGCCATTCTCCCTAGTACTCTGCCTTGTCCCTCTTGCCCCCGAACTTGAAGAGCAAGTTTTGATGAGTGCCGCGACAGAATAATAATAATGCAGGGGCCAATCGTGGCGGGAATAACGGGGGTAACAATAATACCGGAAACAACCAGGGCAATAACCAGAATAATAATGGCCAGAATGGTGGCAACCAGAATAATAACGCGCTGGCTTTAGACCCTGCAAACGTTCAGACTGCTTCACAGGCGACTGGTCAAGAGGGTGGAGCCGAAGCTGGTCAATCCGATTCTGCTACGTATGCTATATCATTCGAATGGGATGATTTGAACAGGAACTAACGGGACGTTAGAGATCCCGCCAACTTTATCAACTTCTGTAAGGGAAAGACATTGACGAACGGTCTGCAAGTGCAGGGTGGATCGTGTAATGGAATTGGTATGCCTATCACTCGTCCATGGCTGAGCCCACTCTAACAAGATGACAGTCATGGGAGATATTCCATCCACAGCAAACATGGTATCGAGTATCATCGTCAGCCCACAGCCGGGCCAGGACATCGCACCAGACACAGATTTCAAGATACAGGTAAAGATGCTGAACCTGAATGCCGGCTCCTTCACCAATCCAGCGAACACATACTACGCCGCACCCCAAGCTCTCCAGGGAGGTAAAATAGTCGGGCACACACACGTAACCGTCCAAGATCTCGGTGGAAGCTTAACACCCACCAATCCTCCCAATGCCGACACCTTTACTTTCTTCAAGGGTATCAATGATGCTGGCGATGGAAACGGGGGTTTGGAGGCCGACGTTGCAGGTGGTTTGCCAGCCGGTTTCTACCGTGTGTGCACTATGGCCAGTGCGTCCAACCATCAGCCGGTGCTCATGCCGATTGCCCAGCGTGGTGCTCAGGACGATTGCACGAAGTTTACTGTCGGGCAGGGGAATGCAGGCGCGGGGAATGCAGGCGCAGGGAATGCAGGCGCAGGCGGAAACAACAATAACACGGGAAATGCTGGTGGCAATAACCAGGTATTTAGAGATTCTAGCTAAGGCTCTGCTCAATTCTAACATATTTCAGGGTCAGCAGGGCGGTCAACAAGGTCAGCAGGGTGGTCAAGGCCAGCAGGGAGGCCAAGGTGGTCAGCAGGGCGGTCAAGGTGGTCAGCAGGGCGGTCGAGGTGGTCAAGGAGGAGGCCGAGGCGGCCGTAACCGTGGCCGCTCCTTCTCAGCATAAACCCTTTAATATCTTGTCCCACCCTTCCCCTCCCTCCTTATATCTGTAACTCCCAACCCGTTGTTGGAATATAGCGAGTTCCTCTTTTCTCCCTCTTCCATCATTATCATCTCCGCAATATTTTCACGTGGATAGACACCTAGTACGAAAGTAGTAACGATGAATAACCCCCAGCCCCCCCTCTTTCCATTTTCATTTCATGTTCATAGGAGGAGGAAAATCTTTATTTGTAATATTCTTCTACTTTTTTCTTTTGTGTGTGCGTGTTTTTTTTATCACAAGATATGTATCCTGTTGCAAGCCGACGGATTAAATGGATGGATGGATGAAGCGGAGCCAAGGAAGAAGTCAGTCGATACATAGAGCAAGAAGTACTCGGTCTAGTACTAGCAACGATGTAGACTATTCTTCAATGTTCAAAACACCTCCGCTACCACTCTCATTACACAAGCCAAGCACGCGGCATAGAACCCAACCCAACGGAACGAATAAACTATCTGATACAAGGGATATAATAAAACTGTAAGAAGGCTATCCCCCAACGGTTACACGCATAAACTACCATAACACCCCCAAACCTCCCCCCCCTCCCCTTCCCCACCCACATAAAACCAACCTCGCACAATTAACGACCCCCGAGTGAGCCCCCATGACCACCACCCCGCACTCCCACATCATGCGTACCATAATAAGCTGTTACGGAAGATGATGACTACCCTAACCCACGACGCACGGACCCAACCTCGCCGTTATCCATCCATCCACCCATCCACCCCATCACCATCGCCAATCTACCAGTACCGTACAGTACTAGTACCTCCATCGCATCGCAATACAACCCCCCTCCCCCCCCCCAAATATAATTAATTGTCCAAGCCCACCTATAGCTGAGAAAGGAAGGAAGGAAGGGAGGGAAAAAAATGCCAGATATGAACCCACAATATGAATTACCGCCCGAAGTGGCGGTCGAGATAGCGGGGTATATTCGGTCGGGGTTGTTTGCGCCGTTGGTTCGTATCCTTTTTTTACTTTTACTTGCGATTGGGGGGGTAGATGGGGGGCTAATTGGGGTTGTCGTTGTTGTAGGCGACGAATGTTAGCAGGTTGACGAGTGAGTGTGAAGAGAGCTTGTGTGGGATGAAGGATGGGTTGCAGGATGTAGGTTTCTGTTTCTATTTTTATTTATTTTTTGTTCTTCTTGCTTCATGATTTGATTGTGGGGAGGGGTCGGGGGATATGCGATGTTGACCTGGAGGATATGGGGGAGATACGGTAGGCGCAATCACAGATATCGGATATCATAGAGCCAACGGCAGAGCGATTGGTTCCCATCGCGACGGAACTGAAGAGCGTGTATCGGCAGATTGATCTACTTGAGGTTTTCTCTCCTAGCACTTGTACAAACAACAGACCGCAGGCTAACGATATAAAAAAGGTTCTAATATCCCGCATCTCAACAACCATAAAAATCACCAGCGCAAAACTCGACAGCACAGAGTCGCTAATCCGCCGAGAAGAGCGCTCTCTTAACGACAAGAAACCTCCCCCTCTCTGGCCGCCCTCGGAAAAGACCCCCACCTTCTGTGCAAGGGATTACGTTGCCGACAACCGGCTCATCGATACGGATTAGGCAAGTTAGCGGGACCCGCCCGCTTGGGCGAGACCGACGATCGTTGCTTTCTCCTCTTTGTTGAAAATGTTTACACCCGCGCGGAGCGCACGGATGAGCAGTGGCAGGGAGCGATCGGTGAAGTCTGGCGCTGAACGGAGGGTTTCAAGATCGTCGGCGTGTTCGCGGGTGATGTAGGTCATGTAGTATTCCTGGAATTTTTCCTCCGCACGGGAGTCGTGGAGGTCTCGCAATTGGGGCGGGATTTTGCCATTCTACGTTTTTTAATTCGTTCTTCCATTAGCTAGGTGTTCCTCCATTCTTCATTGGGTGGGATTGGGTAACTGGGTGGTGGAGTAACTGGGTTGGGTACTTTAGAAAATTTCGCGGCGGCATCAACCTCCGCGTCAGAGTCGGAATCTTCGATTGTCATGGGCTGGTTTTGTTAGCTATATTATTATCTTTTATTACCAATTCCATAAGGAGCTGGAAATACATACAACCTCTGTCTTCTCTTCTTCCTCATCTCGGGTTTCCACTGGTTTTCCAACAACCTCATTTTCACCCTCGCTGCTGCTGGAGGAGCTGGAGGAAACTATTTGTCACAGTTAGCTCCCGTCGTTTCTCCTGATCCTGAAAGTATACCTTCAGTGCGGGCCTTCTTTCTCCTCTTGCGCTTTGCGCTTTTACCCCCGGCATCCTTGCGTTTTGTCTTTGCTGAACCCATGATGGCAGTTGCGGAGGTGTTTGCCTGAAGGTCAGACAGATCACAGAAGACTTTTTTTGGAGCGGCAAAACTAGGTTGCCAAGACGGATATTGCCGAGGGACACAAGAAGCTCAGAGCTGCACTTTGCCCCCGTGCCGATGAACCCGAATCTTCACATCATGCCACAAGGCTCCTTGATCGGCCTGATAAAACAAAATAGCCGCAGAAATAGTACTCGTAAAAGCGTCGGGTACGATGCGAGCCGGTACGATCGATAAACTCGCACCTACGTGGTCAAATGCAGAGAGTGTATTTGTTGCACCATATCCACACGGAGTTCTACCCTTTGTTTCTCTAGATTGGCGGGTGGGGTTTGGGAGCTGTTTCACTCAGCGTCCACAAGATATATGATATCTAGATTATATATCCCAGTGGACAGTCCGGCAGATTATTGGGAGAACGCCGGAACCGTTTGATTTGAGCACAAGTACAGTACTATCTTTAAGAAAAAGGGGGATTCTAGGGATTCCTGCCGCCTGCCTGTTCTGTCTTGAATCTGCCATGTTTCTAGCGTTTTCTCTCGCGGAACATACGCCATTCCGCCTTCCCAACAAGCTTCCATGCCTGCATGTCAGACAAAATGGCGCGTGGTTATTTATAACCCTACTTCACCCTACGGTACAGTATTCGACAATGTGGAATGCCATAGCCAATAGCAAACATTCCCCACAATCCGGATCTATGGGAGTGCTCATGCGAGCGATATTGTGCTCAAGTACTCATGTCTCCGCGTTCCCAAAACCTCGGTCAGCTCTTGTACTTCTCCACAATGGCATGAAATGGGCGAGGTACAGAGACGTACACCCAACATTAGGCTCTGACCCAGCGGATGCCGCCGTGCTTGGATAGGGCCCTTCCGGAGAGATAAGTGGTCCAAGCAGGGTATCACGTATCGTATGAAGTGCTTATTCTTCCCAAGGCGCATATGATCAAGACATCATATGCGGGATACTATGATACTATGCCCCCACAGTCAGGCCGGGATATAAGTCCTCAAGTAATGAGCACCCAGATACCCCCACTCCCCGTACCCGAGGAAAAGACATGTTTGCGCAGTGTCTAAGATCGGTCTCTTGACTCCCAAATTCCTGAGTGGGTCCCCAAAACATATTCTGAGATCCGCCAGCCACGGGATTACTCAATACGGTAGACCCTGGAGGCATCATACGGGCCTTGTTCAAGCGAATCTACTTATACATTACGTTGACAATGGAAAATTGACTGAGCTCAGAGCACCAGTACTCGGGTACTCGAATAGGGAATGATTGCATATGCATACACACCAACACAACATCCCCAAGTTGCACATTGTATGGTGCAAGCAATTTACTGAGAGTGCGGCAGCCAACGTCAACCGTAACTCTTGGCCCCACATGTGCAAATTTGAGCTGCATTCCCCCTGACCCCAAAAAATAGCAGCACGGGTAAGACATATGCCGTTGAAGAAGGCGACCAATAACATTTCGTAAAAACCATAT
>Ga0307510_10005516_pt1 | contig 15080 bp, 17 predicted proteins | sample 12_EM_MG_FD_207224 | JGI IMG/M metagenome (GOLD analysis project Ga0307510, IMG submission 207224) | Populus trichocarpa ectomycorrhiza microbial communities from riparian zone in the Pacific Northwest, United States - 12_EM | ecosystem: Host-associated > Plants > Roots > Unclassified | place...
TCACTCAAGCCGCCGGACTGCCCCTTCTTTAGCTTTTCGTAGAGTTTTGCCTTCCGTTCGAGGGTCGACCGAGCGGATTCAACGGTCCTGCGGTCTAAGACTTCCTGCTCCAAGTCTCGAGCGGCGCGGCTATGAACGCCTTTGTTCGGGAGTGCCCATTTACTCGACTTCTGTGAGCGGAGGGGGAATATGTCGGGCGAAAAAAGTGACAGAATGTGAAGGCGAGAGACGCACCTTCCCGTCCTTCTTGCCAGCGATGGCGGTTGTGCTCCCCTTGGAAAGACTTTCCTTCTTCTTGGAAACTTGAGACCGTAGTTCGAGAAATGAGCCAGCGCTGACGCCGGCAGCTTTCGCTTTGTTGACGGGAGCCATTCGTGCGATGCAATCAGTCTCAACTTTGCGTGATCGCCGTCTCACACGCGACGCGCCCGCCACGATGCTCCGGCAAGAATGGACCGCCGGGACGATCGGCCCAGTCCCTAAATTGTGCTTGTGTGCGTGACTTGGTCTCCTTTCCACCGTACACGCTCGTCTACTCCACATATCTATCAGCTGCTCGCGCACGCGCACATCAGTCAATTGTAAGCGCGTTTTCCCATAGAATTTGGACTTCGAGCCAGCACAAAGACTTTTGCGGGGGCGAGACCTTGCTCAAAGCTATCTCGATCAGTGGCGGCGACCGCAACAGGAGTAGTATCAGACTGGGGAGTATATACCCAAATTTATCATGTCCGAGAGCGATGCGACTGTAGTAGCCAACGCAAATGAGGAGGCAACGGAAGGCGCGGTTCTTGCGCCACCACCGAGGTAGCTGTCTAGCCTACATCTTGCGGCGGGCAGCTTAACCCCTCGAATAGGACTGCACGCCTTGCGCCTCCTGAGAACCTGCACACGAACTCGGGAGATTCAGAAGGTGACGAAGAGGACGAAGACGAAGATGCGGAAGAAGAGGACGGCGATCCACTCGCTGAACTTCCCGATGAAACTGAGGTGCACATCATTGCCAGCGTCTATTTGATCAATTTCTCATCGTTATGCGATAAGGAACTCGATCTCATTCACTCACGCCTCTCATCGCTTGAAAGACTTAGGCTCACTCGGTTTTCCGCGCATTTGCAAAGGCTATGTTTAAGGCAGAACATCATCGCACATCTGGATCCGGAAATATTCACACACTTAACCAAGCTTGGGGACCTGGATCTATATGATAACAAGATCAAACATATTGGCGATGCATTGAACAACCTCAAAGAGTTAACGTGAGCGAGTGTTTTCGACCCTGGGTGTGTATTCGATAATTAGCAGCCCACTTGTTGTCAGCGTGCTTGACCTATCATTCAACCTCCTTAAATCAATACCGGACACATTGCACCACCTCACATCCCTGAGGACCATATATTTCGTGCAAAATCGCATTACTAGAATCACTGGTCTTCAAGGACTGGGAGAAACCCTTCGCAGTCTTGAACTAGGTGGTAACAAGCTCAGGGTGAGCCTTCCTACTGATTCATCATGAGCATCACCTGAAATGCAGAAAACTAAGCAAATTGAGAACCTTGGTGCTCTAGTCAATCTGGAGGAGCTTTGGCTGGGAAAAAATAAGATTTCGAAGCTAGAGGTAGGGTTTCGTTGATTACTGTGTCATTTGTTGACGCAATACCCCCCAGAATCTCGACGGTTTGAAACGCCTCAGAATTCTTGCGTTGCAATCTAACCGCATCAGAAAAGTCGAAAACCTCGATGCGCTCGAAAGTCTAGAGGAACTGTATCTTAGCCACAATGGCATTGAACGCTTGGAGAATCTTGAGCATAACGTTCGTGGCCCCTGTCGACTTTGCTCTGATGACAAACTAAAATTCGATCGTATTTACCAGACAAATCTCACCACGCTTGATGTCGGTAACAATTCTGTCTCAGAAATAGAAAATCTCTCGCACCTCACACATCTAACCGAGCTATGGGTACGAATACGCGCTTTAAGAGATTAAGGAGTCGCTTCATGATCACTTATGGATAGGTTAATCACAATAAGATCGAGACGTTGCGTGCCCTGGAGCACCAGCTCGGTTCACTCCCTCTCCAGACGATTTACCTCGAGGGGAACCCGTGCCAGCAAGCAGAAGGTGCCAATTACCGGCGAAAGATCATGCTTGCCTTGCCTTCTACATTAACCCAAATTGATGCCACGTGAGTCTGTCACTTCATTTCCGCCAAGCTGATGAAGTAAATACACCCGGTCCTTGCAGGTTTACCAAGCAAGCGTAAGGGGGCCTCAATTGTCACTTGTCCTGTCACATGGTAGGACACATAGGGACATATCACTTTTTCCATGCACACACAATAGCGGATGTAGCCTGTACAGGTTGCCTACTTGTCCTCGGAGGCTCGGAGACCGAGGCCGTAGATCCGGAACATGATCGAGTGGAGTAGAACCATGATTTTTTTTCCATCCAACAAAAGCCAAGAGTCCAATGAGTCAAGTGCCATTGACTCGAGATCTGAATTATGCTTCTGCGCGCGTAAACATGCGGCATCCAAAGCATGGGGACTCGGAGAGAGGTCCCGGCTATCATTTCCCGAAAGCGCCGCTGGCGGTGCGTAGCGATTGGTTGAGACCACCCAAGTGTTTGGAGGTGGGACCTCGGGTCGCATGTTTTGGGTGTCCGCGCACGATACACTCGCTGATCCCTTACTCCCCATTTCTGTTTGGAGCCCTTGCCAGGCTCTTTATTATTATTTTTCTTCTTGGGGAGCACATGCGCGCCCGACAGAACCTGGAAAGGTTAAAGCCAAGTCGAAATCATCATGGGCTGGGCGCCAATCATGCGAGAGCACACTGAAAAGGGGATTGATTGCAGTGCCCCTTCCTCCCCTCAACTTGCTTTGTCAGAACTGTCAGACCCTGATCCAGTCCCTGTCTAGTGAAATGAGTATTTTTTTTTACAGCATATCGGGGGCCATCGCTTTTTTGTCCATGTGCCATGAGACCCGAGGCTTCGTTATGTACTTCGCTTCGTTCACGCAGAATGAGTGCGAGGTGTTTACGAAAGAGATTGGGGGAGAACGCGCGCTTAGATAATTTCCTGTGGGCTCTTCGGGGGAGGGGACCGTAACTCCATTAGGGACCATCAATCGGGCAAGGGGGAGGCGGCGGGACGGTTTGACGCTGGTCTTCGCCTTCCTACAGTAGTCAGTGATGATGATGGTGGTGATGGGGATGCAACCATTTTCAGCCATCCCTGTATGCCAGTGGTCCCTGCCAATGTCCGAGGTGCTGGGTCGGCTTTAACTATACATGGGCGCCTCTGCACTTTTTTTTTTTTCATTTACGGGACCCCCAACACGGTGCACGCTCCGCCGCCACAACCAGGGGTTAGGTTAGGTTTCTCCTCAGTCGAGCAGCCACGTTAGTGTGAAACATTGGGAAAGTCTGAGGCGCGGCCTCACCGGGCTCGGAAGGGCGCTATCATTTTTTTTTTGGTTCATTTTGATCCGCCATCCCTGCGGCCCTGCGGGTGCGGGTGGGTAGGGGGCACAGCGTGAATGGGGCGCAGTCGAAGAGACTTTTTGCGTTGGTTGCCCAAGTAGAGGTTATCAAATTGGGTTTGCTCGGACGCGGAGTCATCATTAGTTAATTGAATGAAGAAGCGAAGCAGTACGTCCCAAGTTGACAGTTCCAGTTACAGCAAGCTCGCCCATCAACGATCAAAAGATCAGGAGCGTGATCGCGACAAAGATCACTAAAAGATCCGCCTACTACGCAGATGTGGATTTGCGCCAATGTCGACAACGTGGATAAATTACACGATTAAGTGTCTACATAGCATACTCTTCGAGACTTCTAATAAAAAAAGAGTCCTACGGTAATACAGCAGCGAGCCAATGCATATCCGCGACCAGTCATGTGCAGGAGCAGTAATGAATAAATACTTCAGAAAACATGCACCAGCAAAGGTGGAAAAGGGGAAGGGGAAGATCCGATGCGTGGTGGCATAAAAGTTATTACATCAATGCAGCATGACGCATCGCAGTGGTGCGAGCGAGACAAAAGGGCGAGAAGAAGAAGAAAAAAAAACTGTCCACAGGTTGTCAAAGGCCGCGGTGGGTGCTCGGGTGCACACGGCCCCCAATAGAGAAGCACATGCTACCCAGAAGCATGGCGCTCATTGTGTGACGAAAGTTGTCTTATTTGACGGAACACGGCGTGGCTCGGCGGACAATGGGACGTGCGGCAACGCCACCTGGTCCCTGTGCCGCTCGCGTTCGAAGGAAGCCGGGACAGCGGAGCTAAGGGCCGAATCAGATGACGTTGATGAAAGAATCGGCGAGGCCCGATTCAGGACGAGAGGGAGGGGAGGCAGTGGAGAAGTCGAATGGTGCAGACCTTGCGATTGCAGAGGGGGATGGGACAGAGGAGACGGGTAGAGGGACGACCCTGGTTGAACGGCGTAGTGCCCCCTCGATTCAGCCTGACGCGTGCCCTGCGAATGGGCGTTGTAGTGAGAGAACGGGCTAGAACCGGCAGGTGGTGATGGGGAGGGGGTGAGATTATCAAAGTGGGAAGAACCATGCAACGATTGCTGTTGAGAGTAGGCTTCGCTTCCTGATGCAGAGCCAGCCGAGCTCGATAGGAAGGAGTCATCATAACTTCCGCGGCGTAAACTATTGTAGGGCACAGGGATAGGGGTCACCGAAGCGGGAGCGCTTGAAGGCGACTCTTGTTTGGCTAGTGTCATCACCTTGTCCTTACGGCGTCGCTGGGTTGTAATGCCTTCCTTTTTAGCCCGCGACCTCGCATACCGCAGGCCGCATCTAAATGTGCCAATGTCGCGTGAGCAAGCAGGAAAAAAAAACGCGCATCAACACGCGAAATGTGAAACGCTCACGCATTGCAAAGGTCTTTCTTCCCACTAGGCCCCTTCCGCCATTCCGGGCTTGTCGTCACATTGCAGCTCGAACAGCGGGCTACCCCTACGGGTGGATTTCCTGACGCACGGCCACCACCTGCAGAATGCTCCCTGACGCCTCTCGGAGGCGTGGAGCGGCGGGATCCACGGGGTGGGGGGACTGTCTCCACTGTACCTGACGACGCCTGGCTATTTTCCGGGGGAGAATATGAATAGCTTGGGGACAGTGAACGATAGGGAGGGGGCAAAGGGCTATCAGTGTCAGTGAAGGTGGCGGAACTCCAATGCGGCGATTGATGAATGGCATAGGAAGTCTGCCGAGGTTGTTGAGAGCTGGAATGGTATGCTGGCGATCCCGTCTGGGCCGTGTTCGGTGACCAATGGTTGTACGGGCCCGATGCAGGAGAGGGATCGATGACGGGTGACCAGCTCTGTTGCGAAGAGTAGGACGTAACCTGGGACGCCGTTGACTGGGCGGTTTGAGGTGTACCTTGTGGAAGATAGCTGCTGTACGTCGTGGTGGAGTGCATGGGTGGGAGACTGTATGAAGTTGTTTGCGGGTAGTATTGCGGTCCCTGGGTCATATAGGAAGCATCGTACTGCTGTAATGATGCGGCACTTTCCGAGGCGGATCTCAAGTCGGAACTGACGGAGTGACAAGCAAAAATAATGGAACCTAGTGGAGAAAGGGTTAAAATGTGACGGGAGTGGCCGTGCAAGAACGCACCGTGAGGGATATACACGGATTCAACATCTCGAAACCCATCTGGCGTCTGAATTGTGGAGGTAGCTTTGTAGCGTCGAGTGCAGGTCGTCTTGGCGTCACTGGTACCGGGAGCGTCCCCACGGAATTGGACGTCGCCTGAGAGTTTAGCGAAATCGCGAGCTGTAGGGGCTTGGTCACGGTCAGGGGGCCAGCTCAAGAGGAGAGCACGATCAGGCTGGTTCATCAGGACCTGGAAAACCCTGGACATATTCCCGTCGTGGGGAATGTTGCTAAGAAGACGCGAGTAGAGAATTTCGGCTTGCTCCTGAGACATGCAATTGGTCCCACACCAATTGGTCCAGCCCGTTTTGGCGTGCTCGTCGTTGTCGTAGGGCGTGAGGTCAACTGCCGCATGTAGGAAGCAGAGAACGAGATCATCAGCTGCCCAGTTGATGACGAGATCCACGGCCATGTAGTTGGTGTCGACTGCTATTTTGTCCCCATCGGGCCAATAATGTGGTGGACCTTGGTGGCCAAGGAGGCGACGCACGCGGGAGAGGCGCGAATAACGCATTCTGACGGCGGGGGGGCTGACATGAGTGATACGGGTGGAAAAGGGGACCATCAAGCGTGGTCGACCACGAGGGAGAAGAAACGAGGCGTACCGAGTGACACTTCCGTGCAAAGCCTTAGTTTTGAGAACATTTCCGAGGTCGTTCTTCGCAGAAGCCTGTTCATCGGGGTGGACAAACTTGAGTAATGGCTGTCCTATTAAAAGGTCCGCTTGATCGACGAGATGATAGGACAAGACAGGGTCGAGATAGACGAAACGCAGGTCTGCAGAAAGCAGTGTCCAATCTGAGAAGTGAGAGAAAAGGGAAATGGGTCAGCGGTGGTGTTTGCGAAGCGCTCGAAGGAGTAAAAAAGGCGGGGATGTATAAGAATGAACGATCGATCGTCCAGGAAAGTAAGTAATAGGAATACTGACAGCATCGAGTCTCGCCTACTTTGGGGAGCCTATGATCGGGAGACTGCGCGGAGTGATGGGCGGAGAGGGAGTCGAAGGAAGCCATGTTGTTGACGATGCTTCGTGCATTTTGGGCAGTAAGTTGGGAATGGCTGTAAGTGGAGGAGTCAGGAGAATCGTAGGACCTGTGTGTGTTTGCGAGAAAGCTCATTGGGGAAGAAATGGCAATGAGATTAAGAAGTGAGAAGGAAGTAGAGGACTTGTGGAGAGAAGAGAAAGGTTTAAGGTGAATGTAGAGTAAGAGTGAACGGGAACAGGACAGGACGAAAGACGGATGCGGAAAGGGGAGGAACGGAGTAGAAAGCGGGCAGCGGTGTTAATTAGACTGCGAGGGAGGGAAGACCAATCCATCGGCGCGGTACAGATTCGTTTGGGTTGCGTTTGGTAAATGGCGACACGCAAACACAGGGGTTCGGCCTCCCTTACCTTAATTTCAATTTCTGACTGTACCTTCGGGCGGGCGCGGGCGCGGGCGTGGCCCACTTTCCCCTTCTCATCCCCCCTCTCTCCCTCTCCTCTCTCTCTCTCTCCCTCCCCTTCCTCTTCTCCCCTCCCTTCTCTTCTTCCCCCCTTTCAGTGCCTTACCTTGCCGTCGCTTCTCGGCGTAGTCGTGCCGGTTCGTCGCCATCCCCTTATCGCTAGGGCTAGTCGCCACCAGCCGTCGACCACACTGCCGAGCGACACCTTTGCGACTCGTCTCACTCGTGATTGGGTGACAACCCCCGGGACACCGTCACATGATTGATTCTTCATGATCGGTACTAAGATCCGAATTTTCAGATCCGCATCCCGCTCCTGGCTTCTCAATCAACGGTGGACAGGTTCCTTGTCAGTGTCAGGGTCTTCGGGTCTCGGGTACCGCGGTCTATGTCCCTTTGCCCCTTCCACTCATTATCTATCTCCGATCTCCCCTTATCTGCTTTTGGTTAAACTTTCGCACACAACATGTCTCACTCCAATCCCGACACCCAAAACAAAATTTTTGAGAAGGGTGGACTAGGCTTGAAACGACCATCCATCTCTCTATTTTTTTTTTCAATACTAACCCCGACATTACCATATCTTCCGACCCGAACGTGTTTCTTTGGATGCCTGTCTCGACATTCGTGGACAAAAATATATGGGTTGCTGCTGGGGATGGCGACCTGTCTCGAGTGAGGGTTAGTAGTGTGCCCAACTCCCAATTCCTATCTTCGATCAACCTTACAGGAATTGATTGAGCATCAATGCAAGTTTCCCAATGCCATCCGCAACTCCGCTAATTCCCATTTCCGTAATACTCCCTTACAGCTCTATCTCCTAACGTACCAGATCTTTTCACATACACCCCCATGTGCGGGTTCTGATCCGATTATGTGTCTCGGATCCTCCATATTTACGCGTTTTCTAAAAGGCACGCCGCCGCATCTTATGGCCATTTGGATATCTTGACATACCTTATCTCAAAAGGTAATGAGACTCGGTGGCGGCTCGCTTCAGCTGATCACCCTATTACAGGTGGAAACGTGAATGTAACTGATGAGGATGGAGACACCCCTCTCTTTACTGTGGAGAATATAGAGATTGCTCGCTTTCTCGTCGATAACGGAGCAGACCCTGTATGGCGAAACCATGATGGATTGACGGTATGCCAAACCTTCACCATCCATTTCCCAAACCTGAGATAGTGTTAGCCAGCAGCCACCCTCGAAGAAGATTTCCCGCAAGTAGCAGCCTTTCTGAATTCTATTACTTCTATTCCTCTCGCCAGTTCTCAATCCGGGCAACCGGAGAATCACGTTTCCGGCCAGCCCCCTTCGCAGCACTCACAAGAAGTGGCTTCTGAACGCCTTACTTCATCACTCATGAGTCAGCTGGGGAACATCGCTCAGAATGAAATAGCAGGAGGTGAGGGCCACAGAGACGAGGAACTGAGGCAGGCTGTCACCCGTGCTGTGTTGGAAGGCATGGTCACCGGGTACGGTATGGCTACCGGAGACGACTCGGAGACATTCGACGGGAATTTGCAGAACGGGGACGCCGATTCCACGAAGCGCAGGCGTTTGGATCAACCCGATGGCCAGTTGTGAGATATGATCTCCCGTCAATTATGAATCTGTGCGGCTGTTGGAGATTTTTTTTTCCATTGGGAGCAGACGTGTGTTTCAAAGAGGACATGTAATCGAAGGCAAAAAAAAAGTTGATCGGCTTTACTGTAAGAACTGCGGGGTAGGAACAGATCGTGCAGTGCAAGAGATTGGTTAGGAGATACTTGGTCACCGTATTGTGATGCCCCATGCAGCATACAGTTGTACAGTTGTACAGGTGTATCTGCGGTTTAGGAAGGGAAGTCCATGGTGCAGATCTCATATCAGATGGACTGCAGAATACAAGGTCCTTGCACTGTACGTAAGGCGTCTAGCAGAAAAATAAAATTCAAACATACGGCGACGACGAGTCACTGGGTACAGCGCGTGTATAAACCCAGCAGGGAGTAAATTATTCACGGGCAGAATAATATAACCATATGCATATTCTATACGCAGTTGGACGTCCCTTCAGTTTGACGCCGACCGGGTTCATTCCAATCAAATATCAACCAACTCACCGAAGCCTCACCCTCCCACGGACTCCACCCTGTGATTCGCGGAAGATAGTCGTTCCGAGATTTACCATCAACCAGATCTAAGACAGCGGCCGCGACATCGGAAAATCCGGCGTACGAAGCAACGAATCCAAGTGGACGCGAACGAAGCAAAGCGTGTTTTCCGTCAGGCTTTATCTCGATCCCAGGAGTGGAACGATCGTGGGCAATCAGTCACTTTTTCCTCCCGACCGCAAGGCCATCCTGTTGGTCTCACCTTACCCATCAACACGCTGAACTCGGCATCAGGGACCCTCCACCCCAGATACGAAACGAAAAGTCTCGAGCCGTGCGACGGACGACGGACGCTTGCGCGAGCAATAATGACTTCATGGGAAAATCCCGTACCCGTTGCGGTTCACCTCTCATCGAGCGATCTCGAAACCCGCTCGTTTTTGGAGGACGTTCGAGATATTCCCCTTATTGATGATGCGCGATCTAGGACGTTCGATGCGGCCTGCATCCAGCTCACCACGAACAAGTGGATGGAACGATGGAGGGGTATGTGCGTCATATCATCAGAACCTGATGGCGAGAGGAGCGAAGGATCTGAGCTTCGTGCGGAAACTTGGAGAGCACATCCGTCATTCGAGCTTGGCGAGGTGACCATGACGCGCCCTGGTAATGTTCACTCTCTTACCTCCCTGAAATCTGGGTGCGTCTGCTGACCGGGGCGGTTTACGGATCAGACGACGTTGAAGGTGTCATCGTGATGGTTTCAGATTGGTTAGAGTTAGATGCATCCGACAGTTGGGTTAGACATGACTCTGAAATTGTGAGTGTCCATCATCATCTGTGCCCTCAACCTTTGGGGAATTTTCCCAACTCCATTTCACCCACGAATGCACCATGGCTGAGTGTCACTTGACCAGGCCTTACAGCAGGAGCTGTCATACGCATCATACTTGGACGTGCAAACCGTTATCTTTCCACCTCCCCGCAATCGTAGTCAGATTGCGGCCTATGGACGTGCCGTCAATACCTGCCTCGCGCGGACACCGTACATGCAATTCTCCATCCGGCTTCCAATCTACGACCCCTCCATCTTTCAAAACAACTCTCCTACGCGCTCCACCTCCGGCCTACCGCGTGACCAACTGCTCTCTCCGTCCCCGCCTTCCTCCTCGCCATCGACTCCGATTCGCTCACCGGAATCCAGGGCAGCGCCATCAACGAAAGCTTCGGAGGCTGAGCTGAATGCCACATGGGAGATGTGGGATGCCATACGGTCCATCTGTGCCTACAACCCGCGCCTAACCTTAAGTGAATCGCTTTGGTGTGGTCAGCATCCAGGATTGTGCCTGACTTGCCCTTCGCTGTGTAGCCCTGGACCTCATGCCGCTTCTGCCGTCTGTTCCCGGCGTCCTGAGCCGTTGGGCTGCGGAGCCCATCAGACATTTATTCATTCCGGCGTCGACTTTTATTGCAAATGCGAAGGGATACCCAGTTTTGCCCAAGGGATCGCAGTCATTCATCCATGACATCATGAAGGTCAGACTGTAGCAATCTCAACGCCGAGCGTCTTCCTGAGTCCAGTCCTTTACCCCTGCCACGTTCAGCACCGGCCGGTGGTCATTCTTTCTGATACGACGTCTGGTCTACACGTAAAAGGGGGCGAGGCTGCGTACGTCCAATATGTGCGCCACTTGGATAAGACCAGCCCTGCGTTAGTACAAGCCAAGACGGCAGGCACGGTGGAGAATTTCGCGCGGGGATATCAGGACTATCTTCAGGCGCCCTTACAAGTTCAGTGGTGCCAACGCTGTCACATGAACAACGTGCTGACCTATCAATAGCCCCTTATGGATAACTTGCAGAGCATCACTTATCAGACGTTCGAGCAAGATCCTGTCAAGTATCAGAAGTACGAAGAAGTGAGTGGTCCACTTGATTCCAGCGGGATAAATTAATGTGCCATCGCGCGCATCAGGCGGTATTCGCAGCTCTATCAGAATGGCCACCATCAGAAAGGATGTGAGTATACATCAACCATGGAAGTCGTCACCCACGTGTAAATGTTGGCGTCATTCCAGAGTTATCTACGTGGCGGGAGCTGGTCGGGGTCCACTCGTCGCGCGATGCCTGAGCGCTATTGCGAGCGCCAATCGCAATGCATTTGTGTACGCGATCGAGAAGAACCCCAGCGCCTTCGTTACGTGAGTTTTTACCGTGGACATTTCCTGATGCGGTCTCCATCCTCAACGCCGGTAACCTATTCCCTCTCACAGTCTGCAGCAGAGGAAGGCGACCGAATGGAAGGAGCAGGTCGAACTGCTGTTTGGGGACATGCGGTCTCTCACGCCCCCGGAACTCGCGGACATCATCGTCAGCGAGCTGTTGGGCTCGTTCGGCGACAATGAACTCAGTCCGGAATGCCTCGACGGCGCAATGCGCTTCTTAAAACGTAGGTCCCCCCTTGATCCTTACGTACGATGCCCCAGTTTCATGGCGGCGTCCGTTTAGCTAATGGGATTTCGATACCCTCTTCGTACACTGCGTATCTGGCACCCTTGTCCTCCTCCAAACTTTATAATGAGGTCCACGCGGGAAAGGACGACAAGGCGTCTGAGACGCCATACGTCGTGATGTTTCAGGCAGTGAATATTCTCAGCGGCCAGGGGGACGGTAATGGTGGCCGTTGCGATACGCAAATTCAGGAGTGTTGGGAGTTTGAGCACCCGAGACGTGACGTAGTGTTGGATGAACGAGGCATGTCTCACCGATGAGTCAGTGCCGTCTCCCAGGCGCTGACTGTTTTGATGCGACTTGTCCCAGGGTTGCCGCTCACGAACAGCCACAACACCCGGTCTGCGACGCTGACGTTCCACATCCCTCACGCTGGGATACTCCATGGACTAGCTGGCTACTTCGAGGCAGTGTTATATGGGGACGTCGGGCTCAGCATACATCCGACCCGGAAGGAACATATTTCTAAGGACATGCTGAGTTGGTTCCCGCTCTTCTTCCCCCTAAGGGTAAGGCACCCATCCACTCCATCACCGTCACCACTCATCTCATGCCGTTCTGTCCCTCCCCCCTCCCCGCCCGCGCGCCTCGTCGTCGCAATGTTGCCGTATTGTTTTTGACAGGAACCATTGTATTTGCCGAGCAATTCTCAGCTGCAGGTTTCCATTTGGCGCCTGACGGATCAACGCCAGGTGTGGTACGAATGGTATGCTGAATCGTTTTTGCCGGTGCTGCGATCGCCCAGTGAGACGCCGAAGGTGGGTCCATTGCCCAGGGTCGATGGGCACGGATCCTTTGTCACGGCGACATCGACGCAGATCGTCCCACCCAGTCCATTAATTGACGCGATCGACAATCCTTTCCTGGTCCCTGGCGATTCATTATCCAAGGACGTCACAAAACGAATAGGGGAGGTGTCCAAAATAGAAACCGGTGTTGTGAAGATTGGACAGACAATGCTGCACAATCCCGGCGGTAGGAGTAGCTGGATGGGCCTTTGATAGGTGCAGAAATGGCCTCCTTATGGTGCACTGTACAGAATACTGGGTTCAAACGAGTTGTAACTTGGCTTTGGCATGTATTGCTGGAAATCTTTATTGTAGCGACTAGAATCATGCTGTCGTTGGTTGGGAAATGCGAGTAAATTGAGAGAAAAAGAACGTCCTTCGAGCCGGGATCGAACCAGCGACCTCGGGATAGCACTGAGCTAAGGTTGCAAATTACAGTCCCACGCTCTTCCAACTGAGCTATCGAAGGCTTGATGGGGTTTACTCGTTTGACATATATCACAAACACACTCTCGCAAGGGGCGGTGTCTGTTAGCGCTGTGATTCAAGTACTCTAAAAATAGCCGAGCCACAAGCCAGTATTGTAGTGCCAGAAGCAGCTAGTTGTTTACCGGCATCTAACCCTCCCATTCTTGGGTTGTTCCGCAATCTTCGCTCGCTCTTTTCGGCTCGGAAGAAGGCTCGGAAAATGTTACTGAGCACGGCCGCCCGGGCCAGCAGTGGGTGAGGTGGCATGACGTTCCCACGGTGTATGTAATGGCTTAGCGCTATGTCGTATGTCGTGGCTCGTGTGCCCCGGATCCACAACACGACAGCCGAAGTCTCAAATGGGGTCATACCTCACGGTCAAACTCGCGTTCGTCGCTCTCTTGGTTCTCAACGCCATCTTGTGGTCGCAAGGCTCGCACAGTCGAGTACACCGTCGTCATGCGCTCTTATCCCCCGTCTCCCATGTCTCCAAGCGGAGCTTACCCGGTCTCCTGGCGAGCGGGCAATATAGCAGATCCGTTGAAGGTTCGGACGAGGTACGTGGTCGTGGTCGGTTTTCATTGTCAGTACGTCCTCATTCCTAACTCGCCGCAGTGCCAACCGCTGGCCTTCCCTGTCCATGAACAATGCGAGGTCGTGCGTGGCAAATGTCCCACATCCGACACGTTCCTATCCATCCCATACCCGCAAAATTATTTTTGCGCCAGTCCCACCGCCCGGCCCTTCGTATTCTTCGGTCTCCTGCTTTGGCTCGGTTTCCTATTCTCCACACTCGGAATCAGTGCCTCGGATTTCTTCTGTCCCAATTTAGCAACAATTGCGCAGCTTTTGAGCCTGGACGAGCACGTCGCGGGCGTCACCTTCCTTGCGCTCGGCAATGGCAGCCCCGACGTCTTCGCGACATTCTCTGCCCTGCGTACAAATGCGGGAAGCTTGGCCATCGGCGAGCTTTTGGGCGCGGCGTCTTTCATCGTCTCCTGCGTCGTGGGTTCCATGTGCATCATCAAACCCTTCCGGGTCAATCGAGGCCCCTTCTTGCGGGATGCCACGTTTTTCATCGTTTCCGTGGCTACGCTGCTCGTCATTCTCCTGGATGGGCAGATCTACGCGTGGGAAGCCGCCCTCCTTGTGCTGTTCTACTTCGCGTATGTCATCGTTGTGGTTGTAGGCAGCTGGTGGGAACACAGGCGTGAGAAGAAGGAATTGCTAGAGGCCCGGGTACGGAGCGAGTATGATGATGAGGGTGTGCAGCCCTACCGGGATCATGAGCCCTACCGAGATGAGCGTGAGTGATATTTCTGTATTGGTGAATCGTTCTCACGTAGGGTCTAGCTGCACGTTCACCGTCTAGTTCACCGCTGTTGTTCCCTAACGCTGGCCCACAACGCTTGCCATCGTTATCCCGCCTCGAATTACATACGCAAGAACCGCATCAACACGCCCGGGACTCGCCAAATGACTCCAGGTCACCATCGCATTCCCCACGCTTGGTGACGATGCCATCCTTCTCCCTCGTCGGTGCGCTCGAATTTCGAAGCGTGATTTCGTCATTACAACAAGATGCTGCTAGTACCTCTCTGGGCGCTTTCGAACCGCCCATGTTAGCTCCATACCCCGGCGGACACTACCACAACTTTGGTCATTCGCGATCACGCTCATACGGGTCTAATCGTAGCCGTAGCGGAAGCCCGCGATTATCAGATGCATCGTCTGACGTCCCCTTGAGTGATCGTTCTCCGTTGCCCCCCGCACCTTCTCTTCTAGCCGACGATCGACGCCTTTCCATACCGGAGGAACCCCTGATTTTGACTGACAGTGATGCCGAGCCACTGATCCCTCAGATTTCGCACACGCCCGCATCTCCACGTTCTGATACAGACAGCGACTTTGCGCATCATATCGCACCAGCACCCCGTCGAGGTATACGTCACATTCTCTCCCGCACGTCGCACATCCTTTTCCCGACACTCCACGAATTCCGCGCCAAGAGTTTACTTGGAAAGGTCGCGGGTGTCTTTGCTGCACCAGCGGTGTTCCTGTTGACTGTCACTCTTCCTGTTGTGGTGAAACCGTA
>Ga0307510_10005517_pt1 | contig 15080 bp, 4 predicted proteins | sample 12_EM_MG_FD_207224 | JGI IMG/M metagenome (GOLD analysis project Ga0307510, IMG submission 207224) | Populus trichocarpa ectomycorrhiza microbial communities from riparian zone in the Pacific Northwest, United States - 12_EM | ecosystem: Host-associated > Plants > Roots > Unclassified | place...
GTACCTGTGAATTATGAAGATTTTAAATAAAATATAAAAAATAAACTATGAATCTATGTACAACAAATAATTTTTTTAAAAAAAATAATAAAGATAAAACACTCAACTTAATATATAAAAAAAAAACTATTTAATTAGACATCAAATGCTGCTCATAGATTGTGTGGTGTGAAACATAACCACGACAATAATAATAGTAATAAAATGATGTCGTTTGGCAACCATATCTGCGTGTAAGAAATATTTTAATTAGCTCGGGATTAAGAGATTTATTTCTTCTGTGGTTTCAGGTTCGAGTCCTGTGATTGCTTATATGATGGTCACTGGAGGCTTACATGATAGTTAACTTCAGGGCCCATGAGATTAGTCGAGGTACGCGCAAGCTGACCCGAACACCTCCATTAAACTAAAAAGAAAAAAATGTTTTAATTAGAGATAAAATAAATCCAGCCTGGGCTGAATTGCATGATTCATGTGGGTGAATTTAAGGGTTGCAAGCGTCGCATCAGTCAAATCATGCTATTATTTTAATTATCAATTAAGCGTTCAAAATTTATCTCTTGCTTTTCTTACCGTACTTTAATTATTTGGAGAACAATGCCCTTTAATATAAAATTTATACATAATATTATTTTTGTATTTTAAAAATATTTTTTAAAAAATTTAAATTTATTTCAATTTTTTACTTTAAATTAATATTTTTTTGATATTTTCAGATTATTTTGATGCGCTGATATTAAAAATAATTTTAAAAAAATAAAAAAAATTATTTTAATATATTTATAGGTAAAAAATATTTTGAAAAGTAATTATACATATACTTTTAAATAGACCCAACGTCTAAGAAATGAAAAAAATATGACTAATGAAATTTTTTAAATAAGAAAAAAAATTCACAGGTAATTTAAAAAAATCAAGAACCGAAATGTTGTCGTTAAATCAAATAAGATATTTACTGATTGATACTATCTTTTTAGTAATATTTAATAAAAAACAAAACATTATTATTTTAATAAAATATTCAATATGAGTTCTTTATATTAGTCAACGAATAGGACATGACACCCATAATATATATATATATATATATAGTGCATATTCTAGAAGGGATGGTGTCTTATTTTTCTTACTTTGCCTGAAACATGATGAATCCAGTATACATTAAATTATTATAGCTGATTGTATGCTGACTGTATGAGACTGGATATATCCTATACTAAAAATCTTTGATTAGATTTTGATTTGAAGGTCATAACATGTTCTTGGATTTAAAATGGATTATTTAAGATCATAACTTCCCAGCTAATACATTCACAAGATTATTTTTTTTTACATTGTATTCTTGGATTTTATTGAAAGTTACGGGACTCGGATTTGATGATTATTCGGTAAAAAAAACATGGATTGTTGGATCACTGAGTAAATTTAGATTAATTATTTTTATTAAAACAATGTTATTTTATTTTTTATTTAACTTGAAATTCAATTTGAATTAGATTTCAGGTCTTAAATTTCTCGGATCAACCAACAAGTCAGGCCGGGTGTAATAACTAATATGATAGCAGGCATGAATGATAAATGTGGGAATAAAAACAAGAGGCATCTCAAAGTTATCCTGCATGCGTTTTCCAATTCGGTGTAGATCTATCCTTTCACACCTAATTGTCGTCAACAGAAATAAATAAATGAAAACGGAGCAAGTCAATTTTAATTAATCTGCATGATTAATGTGAGAGGAGGACTGCTGGAGAATTTTGCTCGCATCAGCCACAGACAATAACGATAACGTTTTCCATCCTTGCCTCTTCAGGTTACCATCTGTTCTCCTATCGCTATTGCTCCGTCCATTTTTTGCATTAAATTGGAATCAATGCCTACACATTAAGGATATTATCATGCATTCTCAACGATAATATATATATATATATATACATGCTCTAACATGCTAGTTTGTTTTTAATTATTTTTTTTTAAAAAATCATATCTTTCTATCCATCAAGTTTTTAGTTAAATCAAACATAAAATCTTATTAAACCAAATAATCTAACATCCTAGTTTTTAATTACTTTTTTTTTGAAGAAAAATCATATTTTCCAACTTTCTCTCGGCAAGTTTTTAATCGAGTCAGATATGAAACATGATCAAACCGAATGCTATAATATACTAGTTTTAATTTTTTTTTAATTAAAAAAATCACATCTTCTAATTTTCTCTCGGCAAGTTTTTAATCGAGTCAGATATGAAACCTGATCAAACCGAATGCTATAATATACTAGTTTTAATTTTTTTTTAATTAAAAAAATCACATCTTCCAACTTCTTTTTAAGTTAAACTTTAGTTAAATCAGACATAAACTATACGCTAACATACTAGTTTTTAATTTTTTTTTAGAAAAAGAATCATATCTTCCAACTTTCTTTCAAGTTAAACTCGGTAATTTTTAGTTGAATCGGACATAAAACCATATTAAACCGAAATGCTCTAGCATACTAGTTTTTAATCTTTTTTTTAGAAAAAAAAATCAAATCTTCCACCTTTCTTGCAAGTTAACCGCGGTGAAATGAATCAAACAAGAAACCTGATTAAACCGAATCATGTGAATACAATTAAAATTCCTTCCTTCGAGAAACAATACAACAACAACCGAGTCTCGATCCTTAAACTAGTCGGCATCGGTTTCCCACGAGAAACAAGCAGCCTTGATCCTAAACTAGGTGGCGTTGGCTTCCTTGTCGAAGTTCAAGACCACTGATTGCAGAGATACACATTTCCCTTGAAAGAAAAGGAAAAAAGAACATAACAATATGAAGAATAATTTAGATGCTCCCCTTGGGCCCGCTCTAGCACATATAGACTGGATGGCTTGAAATTTGGAAGGAAAAAAGTTGCACTAAGAACATCAGAAATATACTGGAGAATTAAGAAATTGACATGGAGAAAGGAAACAAAAGTAAACACAATCTTCTTCTGAGAAAAGTTTCCGAGAAAAAGGAGCAACAGGAATTACAGTACTTTCATCAATTTGAAATCTTCCTATAGAAGAGGAAAACAAACCACCCCATGAAAATAAGAAAAACAAACAGGACTATGAGAAGCATCCATGTTTCCCAACATTAATAACAAGGAAAACAAATGGAGAAGCCATGTCCGTCTAATTCTATGGAAATGAGAAAATATTTCCAGGGAAAGGGATGAAAAAAAAACAAAAGGAACAAAGATGTAGGGCACATTTGCATCGGTGCCGTTAACGGATGTACTTGTACACTTCAAAATTGGCACCACTTTTACTTCGTTTCTTGCATGTCCTCCTCAGTTTTCCAGACAACATCATCAAGGCAGGTTGAAAGGCTTTTATAGAACTGCAGAAGACAAGGAACAAGAAAGACGGAAATATAAACCGTTTCTAACTTGAATGAGAGGGGACAAACTGTGGATGTTCTGGTTCAGGATAATCATCTAAGACATTGTCAATATATAATTAAAATGACAAATCATGCATGCACCTATTGATTGTTGGGTAGCATTTTGTTTAACGAGAGCAAGATGCAAATGGATGAATTAAATGAAAAGGAAGAGAGGGAAACTATACCTTATGGAACTCCAAAGTGTCTCCCTTTGCTTTACGCACTTCAACCATATGAAGGGAAGGTGCCACTTGAAATATCTGATTGAAATGTATGAAACTGTGAATTAATACCACAAAATGACTATGGACTTGACTTTGGCAGCACTAGTAAGTTTAATCATAAGTTAGTCACAGACCTCGGTAGCAACATTCAGGTTTCCCTTTCTCCCAGCCTTCACATTCTCAAGCCTCATCTGAGAAAGACAACGATAGCCTTAAGCATTACCTCAGACCTTTTTAATTTTTGTCAAACGAATAATGAATACTTTATGCATTTGTTACCTTGTAATTTTTCTTGTGGACATCAAAACCAAGGGGCTTGGCAGCTTCTTCGATCTTGTGAATTATTTCATTGGCAGGGCATCTAGACGTGAACCTCGTTTCCCTCTTAAATTCCTGCTGCAAGTCATATAATCACAAATATACGAGCTCCAATATTTAACGGAATTGCAAAAAAATTGACATTATAAACCTATCATATGGCCTATCACCTACAAAAGAAATCCTCATTTAAACAACTCAGATGCTGTTAGGTAGCCAATGCTACTTTGTTGATAGTGCAGAATAATACTGCTTTCATAACAGAGGCTTCTAATTTCACAGTCTATAATAATCTCTCACTATAATTGACAAAGCTGGATATCTCTAATTGTCTGGAAGGAACTTCAAAAAATAATTAATGATCCATTTTCTTGTTTACGCCTCGAATGGATAAACACATGGACAATACTAGAGTCTCATTGCAGTAAGAGATCCTGGATTGGTTCACACTCTGAAACATTGATTAATCCCTTCATAGGTGATAACATTTATCATACGTATCGACGATTTGGCAAGTTGATGTATCTCTGAAATATTTAAATGACAAGGGAAACAAGGAAAGGCATACAGCTGCATAAGCATGCAGACACAACACCAAAGAAACAGACATACTCCCCCGACTACCAGACCATATCCGCATAAGAATGTGACAATATGTCACCATCATCTCTTATTTCCACAGAAGCAGGAAGCTGATGTTTAATGTACTTGCATTAAAACATGCATCATCCACTGGAATACAATAAATCAGGTTTTAAAGGTTATGACATAAAAGAAAGGCCTTTCAACAAACAAACCTGTTCTCCATCAAACAAATTCCCAAGATTTAGTCCTTTAGACATAGAAATTAACTCGAATGCATTCATAGCTGTTGGTTGCTCCTCTTCCTTCTTCTCTGTTACATGGTGTTCCTGTTGCAAGGACAGCAGTAAGATTTAATAAACAATATTGTCAAGAAGTGCAAGAAATTGTTAACACTTCCTTCAAACTGTGTACTACTTTTTTTTTTTGCTAGTTCAAGTATAAAGAGCTCGTCTTAAACTCACTTCTGAGTCCTTAAAAACAGCTTCAACATCATCCAAGTTGGTGTCCTCTTTCTCTTCAAACACAGGAGGCTTATAACCTTTCTTAAACCATTCATCTACCAGGATTTCAGGTATGGTGATGCGCTGCCATAAAAACAAATAGTAAATTGAGAAAAATTATAAAACAATATGAAGTTGTGAGTAATGTTAATATTTCCATGCATTGAGGCCAATATAAAGTACTTAAAATCCCAGACTTCTTGGAACATACTTAAAAAAAAAAAAAAGGTCTAACAGCATATGCATGATGCGGCCAATGCATAAGCAGTACACAAAGAATCAGAAGCAATATCTGACCTAGGTAATGCAAACATCATGACATTTTTTACACATCACTTGCAGATTAGAGAAGTTGTCCAGGCATCCTAATGATATCCACTGCAGTAACAACCTTTCAGTGTTCCAACCTTGCTACCTGATCAAATCTCTAGAAGATTTAATCTCAGTTACGCAACATTCACATGCTAGACTCTGGGAAGCTTTTACATAAAGTTCTATTTAAAGTATAGATGCAACAAATTAGCATGATAACTGGATAGGCTCTATTTGTCCAACAACAGTGTTATGGCAGCTTTGGGATCAGAGTAGCTATTCCTTTTGCCAATTATGATGAAAAGAATAAACATAACTTAAAATGCACATAGCGTTCTTTGCAGTGATTCATCATATATAAATTTCTGAGACTCATTTTGATGAACTTTTGGTAGCATCTAAGAAGAGAAATTTTGGTAGAATTCTCTCTTACTTTTTGAAAAGAAGAGTTGTCAACCACTAGTTAATGTAGAAATCCTTTCTTTTTTCCTCCATTCTAAGATGCAGGAAATGTATTATAATCAGAAGCTCAAGCAAGGAATGTTAATAAAGCATAACTACTCACAGTCATAGGGTTGGGATCCAAAATTCGAGTTATCAATTTCATGGCACCAAAAGAGAGCCAAGGGGGGCAAGTAAATTCAGCTGCTGAGATCTGTATTTGGCAGAAGTTAAGTGAAAACCAGAGGGCACAGGCAAGGGGTAGAACAGTTCTATCAATTTGTAAAATGCTCACTTTTTTATACAGGTTCATAACATTTGAATCATCGAAAGGCAAATACCCTGCTAGCAATACAAAAAGTATCACTCCACATGACCACAAATCTGCAGTAGTCCCATCGTAACCTCTATCATTAAGAACCTAAACAGCAACACAAAAAATAATTAGAGGTATAAATGTGCGTAAGGCTTAAAAGGCAAACATATATGATCAAGAACTGTAGCATATAAACCGTCATCCAAACCTCAGGAGCAACATAATTTGGAGTTCCACAAGTTGTATGAAGCAGGCCATCATCCTGCCAAAAAAAACCGGTTAGTAAAAAAAATTGCTTTCCTTGCAATAGTCACAGAAGAGACTTTAAAAAACAACAAAAATATTATTTCCATGAAAAAAAAAAGTAACTGTAAGGAAATAGTTCTTATCAGTAGCCTTAAACAGGATTAATTTCTGCCAGGCCTATTTTTATTGGCAAAGCTTGTATTTGAGAATAAGTATAGCATAGGCCTCTTTCCTTATTCATAAGCTTCAGTACATCCCAGCCTGCTTTAATGAAGGTCGTTATTTTGAACCAATCAAATTGATAATATCCATAATAGGGACTTGGTTGGCAGAATGATGTCTATAAGAAGACTTCAAATGAGATGAAGAATTGATGGTAGTTACCCTGACTTGTTGGGACAGCGCACTCAACCCAAAATCTGAAACTTTGAGGTTCCCATAAGCATCCAACAACAAATTTTCTGGCTGCAACACCCAATAAAAAAAGCAAAAGAACAATGAAGGTCATGATGAACAAAATATATACATAAACAACCTATTTACATGTTACAAGGTGATTAAAGTTCTGAGTACCTTAAGGTCTCTGTGAAAAACACCCCTGCTGTGGCAATAGTCCACTACATTGATAAGCTGCTGGAAATATCTCCGAGCTTCATCTTCTCTCATCCGTCCATGGTTTACCTTTGTAGAATTAAAACAGAAAAATTATACATGCAAAGAAATGCTCCGTAATTGGTATGAAAATAAAGAGTCAAAAGAAACTTCCAGTCCTTTTAATGTTTTGGTTCCAATCAACACAAGATTGCATTATTATAAACAAAAACAAATGCACTGATGATTACAACTAAGATTGTAATTGTCAATGATAAGGAGATAAGCCTTAACAGGTGTACAACAAATTTCTAGTACTTGTAATAGCATCCAACATGTAATTCCCATAACTCTACCGAGGATATTGAGCCAGTAAAACTGGTGGAGCATAAACTAGTGGAAAAAAAAAAGGTTTGATAACAATACAAAACTTACAATTTTGTCAAAAAGCTCTCCCCCGGTGACAAACTCCAAAACAATAAATATCTTTGTCTTACTTCCCATCACCTGAAAATCAACATTTGTTTTCTGCTAAAGCTTAGAGGAAGATTTATATCAAAATACTGCTTTACATAACACAATTAAGATAGCTACTGACTCTTTGAAATAAAGTTTAGTTCGAGGCTAAAATAGGCAAAAAGATCACAAGGTCAAACCTAACAATTATTTAGAAATCAAATGTTAGTTAAGGTAACTTTTACAAGCATGCTTGATTCCGTCACTATTTCTATACAAGACAATCCTTCATTCTTTACACTGATGCTAGAACTTAACTCATATGGAAAAAATGGGACAACTGGATACTGAACAAAATTACTGTTCATAGTCTTGGCCAAAAACATGTAAGAACAGAACCAGAAAATCTGATGTTGCTCCCATTTGGTAGAGAAGGATGCAAAGGAAGACTAATTATAAGGATAAGCATAAAGCATATAGCTCCCATTTGGTAGAGAAGGATGCAAGGGAAGACTAATTTTAAGGATAAGCATACAGCATATAGCTTGTAATAAATGCTGAAGACAGAGAGGGACCTCATATAATCGAACAACATTTGGATGCTTGATAAGCTTCATTGTCTCAATCTCCCGCTTGATCTGTCAGAACAACGGCAATTTTAGAATTCTGGGACAATATTGGAACACCTTTTCTGGTGGTAGCAAATATATAAAATAAAAGAAGTCTGTAGGATCCAAAAGGGAAAAAAGGGCCAGAATCTTCCAGAAGTGTACGAGAAAGCAATTGAAAAACAAACATAGATAATGCATATAGTATCAGTTTCTCTTGAGACATGTAAAGCAGTGAGAAACAAACAATTTTTCATAAAAAGAATTGACTAACCAGACCTGTTCAGCCATCTTGTGTTTGAGAACCTTCTCTTTATCAAGGATCTTCAGGGCCACAGGTTCCCCTGTCTCAGAATTCCTCGCAAACTTTACTTTTGCAAACGTTCCTTCACCAATTGTCCTTCCCACTTCATATTTACCCACTCTACGCTTGATTTTAGGTTGACTCATGCTTTGTTTATGGGTTCAACACTCTTATTCTTGCAGTTATGCAAACTTCTAACTCTTCCTGAAATGCATAAGAAAGTGTAAGTGCCAGACCAATACAGCAATAAAGTTCAATAAACATGGGATCTGTTGAGCATATCCCCAATTGTGAAGAAATGGTCAAGACTTGGCTGGTTCTGGATGATTTTAAGGTTTGCATTACATATTCTGGAGATTACAACAATCAAAAACCTTTCCATAAAGTATAGCTCAATTAAATAGCAAATCAACCAATACAAAGAAACAACAAAGACTAAAAATGCCATAAAATGTGAACACAAGGAACTTACAGCATGATAGAAAAGAAAAAAAAAAAGCCACACTATGCAGAAAAGATCTACATCAACAACCTAATGAGAAAGCAAACAAACTAATCCAAAGTGATAATAACCAATGAGAAGCTAGAAAACACCCTGCCCAGTTGCCATTTTATCAGTACAGTGAATAGATCAGGTTGCCGAAACATAACCAGAAATAAAACCAGAAGGAGGTGAAACAAAACGACAAAAAACAAGTATCTAAGTTGAAAATCTTGAACTGGGAAAACAAAGAACTTAAAAATGTCTTCACCAATTAAGACAGATACTGAAAACTCAATCAAATCAAGATTTAGTGAATTAACCTCAAATCCAATTGCAACCAGAGCCACCAAAATGCCCACGGAAGTGGAATTTAGACCAGAAACATCTCAGTAGTCAATCAAAGACTGCTTATAAAAGCAACTAAATAAATACTTTATAGTTTATAATTAACAAATAAAAAATGAGTTTAAAACAACTAAACAGAATCTTCCTCTGAAACACCATGTTAAAAATAAGAAACTATAGCTGAAGTTCAAGAAACTCAAGGGACCTCAAAGTTCTTGCCAACTTTACAAATTCCCACCTCCAAAAACAAAAACCCAAATCAAATTGTACAAAAACTAACACATTAAAAAGCAAAGATAGGACCTTTTCCAAAAACAAAAGCCCAAGAATTATACTGGAATGAAGGAAAGAAAAGGCCTCTTGTGGTAATAAAAAGAAGGAAGCTTTTAGCTTCAGAGAGATAAAAAAACAATAAGTAAAAAAGTCAAAGACGAGTTTCAAAGCAAATTCAACATAGAAAACATATCTTACACAATGGATAAATAATGACTATTAAAATAATAACAATGATTAGAAGGAGAGAGAGGATATACTTGAGCAAGACTTTTTAAATATGGGGACTGAGAGAGGCAGAGAGATAAGCAAGAAAGGCTGGAAATTATTGCTTTAGAATCGGCTTTTGAGATGACTGAAAAGGCAAGGATAAGGCAAAGGAAACGGCAATGAGTGAGACTGGTTTTGATGATTTATAGTAAGTAACCTTGTTGATGACGATCACCTCCTGGCCTCTGCAACCAGACAAATGGTTGCCTACTACTGTACTCTACTCTACCTGTCTTAATTTTACTGCCATAATTTACTTGCTTACAGCAACACAAGCACGTGTCTACTAATGTAAGTAGTGAGAACAAATAGTTGATGTTAGCTGGCTGGCAGGAGTTTAGTAGGAAAGAAATATGCCTCCGATCTGTTGATGATTTTGCTGACGTCTTCAGATTTTTGCTTAATTGGGTTTGTGGTGTGTTTGGAGGAGAGGTAACTTGTGTTTTTTTAAATAAAAAGTATGTTTTTATAGTTTTTGAAGATGTAGTTTATACTTAAATATATTATATTTTTTAAAAAAATCACCACATTTTTTAAAAAATCACCACATTTCCAAGCTAAACACAGCACACTTGGGGTTTGAATCTAAATTATAATGGACGGCAACGGGTGTCTATGACTCGTGTATCTACTATATTTATATTCTACTCTTAGTCGTTAAGATGTTTAGATATATATTATATTCATGGCCCCACATGTCGGAACAAACTTTTTTTTTACCTAAAAAAATTTAGAAGACAATTATGTAAAAAAAAAAAAAAAAAATGATAATCAAGTTATATCTCAATTAATTTAATAATATAATAAAAAAATAGGTAACAACAACAACAAATAAACTAAAAAAAAAACCTCAAGTAAAGCTGTGTTAACATGTAAAACATGTGATCAAAAAGCCTCGAGTAAAGTTGTGTTAACACGTAAAACATGTGATCTGGCATATAAGATTTAAATAACCATGTAGAAGAACGGTTCCAGTAAAAATCAATTGTAAAAAAGACATGAAAAAAAAATATTTAAGCTAACTCGACTCAATTTTTTAAACTTGTGACCCGTAAAGTTAACAAAATCTTGATCATTAAAATGTTGAGAGATGAGATCGAAAAAAAAAAGTCCTGATAAAAAAAGATTGAAAACAAAACAAATAACAATCAAAAGAATAAGGACTAAATATGATATAAAATAAAATGAACTAAAATATTGATGGATGCAATTGGAAAAATGATTCAATTAAGAGAATGATATAAAATATTGAGAAATGCAATTGAAAAGATAATTTAATTAAAAGAATAATTTTAAAAAATCAAAATCAAAAGAATAGAAACCAAATTTGAAAACTGAAAAAACCAAAGGAGGATTGAATTGAAAGAAAATCTCAATTATATGGATAATCTAAAATAAAACAGATAACAATAAAAAAAAATACATTGAAAAATGTGCAGGGGTTAGTTTTTAAATTGAGGAAGAGAGAAAAAAAAAAATAGACACCGACACAAAACCCAACATATTTTTTCCACATGCATCGCTCAGGATTGGAGGTTATGTCATGGGGATTAAAATGTCGTTGTGAAAGCTGGAGTTTGGCTACCGGATAAACTGGAGTTTGGCTAAGGGAATAAATACAATTTATTATTCATATCTCATTTTAAATTTTAAATTTTAAATTTTACAAGAAGATAAAAAAACAAAAACTCACTCTAAATTACAGAATTCAATACTGAATTAGTCTCGCATTGTAAAACTAACCAAATGAGACTTGGAATAAATATTTATTTACATAATAATAACAAAAAATGGATGCATGGTGTGTTACTCGTGCGATAAAAACAATGCAATAAAAAATTAAAAAAAAAAATAACAACAGCAAAACGGTTGACTCAAAAGGCTTTTTTCTTCTTCGATTATTTTTTAGTTTGTGAAAGTAACGTAATGCATTAGTCTTATATGATAACATTAATTAAATTATCAATGGTGTGTTAATCGTGTAAATTGTAATGTAAAATGGGAGGCCGGACCACGTGGCCATGTGGGTGGTTTCCGTTGTTGTTGAAACTAGTGGTTGGACTGAAACCGCTGCAAACAACCATTCATATATATGAAGACATGACGACAAAGGCATTTCTTTATTACCGAACCTCTCGCGGTCATGCCTTCTTTGGGTTAAAACGGCATTCATGGCGGTCATGTCTTCTTTGGGTTAAAACGGCATTCATGGCGGTCGTATGTCTATCACTCCTAACATTTGGGACCATTTTACTCTCAGGCAATCCGACACCACCAGCGTATGTTTGGTAATGTTGTCTAACATCCGTAGGAAAGATACGTTTGGTATATAATAATGTAAATATATAAAAATATGGTGGTCATACAATCATTATAGAGATCTGAAGTGTATATTAAGTAAATATGTAAAGTTGTAAAAAATAATGGGAAAACAATCATAAATTAAACAAAACAAGTATTGAAATTATACTTAAATAAAATTAGTTTAGATTACTTGTTTATTGAAGTCTTAAAAAATATCTAATCTGAAATTTTGTTGTTGTCAATAATTAATTATTTATTATTAAAGTTTTATTGTTCCTTACTTGATGCAAAAAGATTTTCTTTAATAAATCTCTCGGGATTCCATTAACTCATTCTTTTTAGGTGCACGCTTTAACAAGGTTTAATGGACTTAAATGAATAATAATCAACATCTCTCTACGAAGATTGAACTTAAACTCTACAGAAGAAAGAAAAAATAGAATGACAAGGCTTTAGAAAACTTGAAAACCAAAACATTAATACTTATAATTATAGAATCTTTACAATTCATGAATGTTTTATTAATTATGATAAATATTTATAGTTCAAGAATTAATATTTAGAATTCATGAATGTGTATAAATTCATGAAAGAATTCATAGTTCATGAATATCCAAAGCATTCATAATCATGAATTACTTATAATTCATGAAAGAACTCATAAATGTTCATAGTAATAACAATAATTTTCATGACATAATTAATGGATTGCTTAATATATTAAAATATTTTAGGGATAAAAAATTTTATTGATCAAATAAAGATTAAATAACAAATGTTTTTTATTTTCCAAAACCAAGCCCAAACTCATAGCAAATATTTTCCTAACTCATGTAATTTTCCCAAAACCTTTACCAAACTATCATTTAAAAAAAATATATCATGGTTTTAACCCCAAATATGAGTGGACCTCACATATAATTTTTTTAAATAAACTAGTTTTAATAAGTAATGTGATGTAGAATGCTTTTCAAAAGTTCTTTTCAATTGAAAATACATCAACATGATTGTTTTTCAGAGTTTTTTTTTATTTTTGACATTAACACATTAAAACATCAAAAAACTCCTGAAAAACATAAATTATATGTTTTTTCATGCAAAAAGCAATTGCAAAAACATTTTTAAAAGCAAAAGCTATAGCGGTACCAAACCAACATTGAATCAACTGGTTATTAACAAATAGGGTTTGCTTACTATTATGTTGTATCTCAAATAGCGTTATTAAACATGGCCTAACCCAATAGGTTAACCCGAGACTCGGTCTACCCAGGGCCTCACTTGGATTGGGTTTTAAAAAAAATCAAGTGGTAGTTGACCTGATCAAACCTGGATGACCCAACAAGTTAACCCATGTCCTAGTCGATTTGGTTGATCCGATCAAAATCCAATTTAACTAAAAATAATATCGTTTTAATTTTAAAAATAAAATTTTAAAATGATATAATTTTGGATTGATTTGAATGAACTGCTATAACTTAGATCAAATTTAAAAACTTTGATATCAAGTTTAAGGAAATAATATGATGCACAATAGAACAAATTTATGAACTTACAATAATAGTCTGAGCTATTATCCTCACTATTCATAAGATATGGATGGAATTAGGGTGTAATTGAAGTCACGGTTTGAAAGTTCAAAATAGCTTTTGAATTTTAATAATTATTTTATAGAAATTATACTATTTTCTCTAAAAAAAATAGCCCCTTCTAATATATTTTTTTAAATCACCTTGCCTATGCCAAAAATTATTTCACCCTTACCAAAAAAAATAAAATTTGGTATGGTTTTTGTAAATTAATTTAAGTTATTTTTTTATTTTAAATTAAAAAATATTACAAACATAGTTGGTTAAAAAAGATTTATACTTCGATCAAAACGTCATTATAAAATTGAGGAATTTATTTATTTATTTTTTTAATCTCTAACTTCTTATTTATATTTTTTTTCCATAAAAAATCATTGTAATCAATTTTTACCAAATCTAATTCTAACTTAACTCATTTTTATTGTCAAATATTTATAAAAATAACTTTTTAAATTTGATTCCTGGTCAAAAGTCATTTTCTCTCATCTCAAACGTAATCTTAATTATAATACAATAGAAGAGTACTCCCTTCCTTGTGTCACCCGATACCCTTTTGGCCTCCCATGCAAAAAATAAAAAAAAAATAAAAAATGCAAGCTTTGGATTTTATTTTTTCTCTTTAACAATTATGAATTGTAAATTGGGAGGATTTTTTTTAATTTATTTTCTTACATGATTAAAAAAGGATTTTTTTTTTCACCCTCGATTCATTGCCCAAGTCCAAATAAGATTAAAAAAGGGAGATGGAGAAAGTGCAATAAAACAAGGGCACAAACTCTTCTGGACGCACAAGGATCAACATGTTTGCTGCAACACATTCAATATAAGAGATTAGTTCCTTTTTAGAGAACAAAAAAATTAAGGATTTTTGTAAAAGCAGGTTATATTCTAACCCGACCAAAAATAATAATAATAATAGATAAATAAATAAATAAGTAAGCAAGCATTTGGAGGGGCAAAATTAAACAAAAAAAAGTTATAAGACATTAATTTATTGGGAAAGAAAGGATGAGGACAAATTTAAAAAATGCTAAACAAAAAGGGTCAATGTGCAAATTTAAAAGATGAGACTATATAAATGCCCATCTTTTCTTCTTTTGGCCTATGGCTAGAAGCCATATATAAGAGAGGGAAATGATTTGTGTGATTTTTTTCCTTGCAAATTATATATATATAAAGAGAAGTGTAATTAGAGTCATTAGCACTTAAAAAAAAGAATTAAGAGGGGTGATTTAGTGCTTGGAACTTCTTTCGAAGAAATAAATCTAAAGCTAGGGTTTAAAAAGAAAGAAGAAGGAAACTTGAATTTTTCTTGCATCCATTCCTTGAATCTTTATCCAAGTAAGTTGAAGAACATGTTTAGAATGATTAATTGTTATAATTTTGTGTTTTGATGAAGAAATTAAATTGCTATGATTATGTGAATTTGGGGATTTATGGTGTTAATTATTGAAATGATGCAATTTATGATTGAACTATATTAGGAAGCATAAATTATTAATGGGTAAGTGTT
>Ga0307510_10005518_pt1 | contig 15079 bp, 5 predicted proteins | sample 12_EM_MG_FD_207224 | JGI IMG/M metagenome (GOLD analysis project Ga0307510, IMG submission 207224) | Populus trichocarpa ectomycorrhiza microbial communities from riparian zone in the Pacific Northwest, United States - 12_EM | ecosystem: Host-associated > Plants > Roots > Unclassified | place...
TAATTTAATTTAAAAACTAAATTCTTATAAAAAAAACTAAATTGAACAGAGAACAACAAATAAAAAGATATAGGATAACCCAAGCTTTGTGAAAAATCCTATAGAATGCAAATTAAAAAAAAAAAAACATAATGGAAGCCAATCTCGAATTAAATAAATGTCGTGAGATGAAATTAAAAAAACATGAGCTTAAGAAAATGAAGAAAAAACAAGTAAACCTGAGCGAATTTTCTAAATATGAGTTAATTTTTCAAATTCACAACTTGTAAAATTCTAAGCTCAGACTCAATCAAGAAGCTTAATTTTCAACAAATTTAATGTTAAAGTATGAAATTGAAAAAACAACTCAATTTAAAAAAATTCCAAGGGAAAAAAATAAAAATTAAAAGAATGATGATCAAATTGGTAGAAAAAAAACCTAAGAAGGATGAAATCACAAAAAAAACTTTGAAAATCTTCCAAAACAAAAAAAATATCAATTAAAAAAATAAGGATAAAATCTGAAAGATAAAAAAATTAAAAGGGGTGAAATAAAAGAAATCCAATTTCATAAATCATCTCAAATAAAAAAATAGCAATAAAAAAATCAAATATAAAGGAAGAACAAATCGAATGACTACTTTGAATTTTTAAAGGCTTAGTACGAAGATCAAGGAAAAGAGAGGGAAAAAAGAAAAAAAAGATCGTATGCACCAAATTAAAGGCTCGTTTGGCAAGCATGCCACATAAGGATGGAGGGGATGCCAATATGATTTGACACCATCCTAGAAGTTACTGTTTGGACACCATATGACGTCTCACGTGCTGCCTAAAAGGAGTAAAGACAATTCACACATGCACATGCAAAACCGTATATTTTTTTTAATAATATCTATATTAATTCAATTAAATTAAAAGCTAACCTGATTATTACAAAAAACCTATGATGAAAAGACACAAAGACCCCTGAACACAAGTTCTAGAAATTTTACTTTTAAAGTCAAATAAGTTATTTTATTGTTTTAAAAAATACGATAAAGCTCCCAGAGCAAGGTTTAATATTTTTTTTGCTTTTAAATGTGATTAAGTAATTTTATTGTGTAAGTGATTAAGTAATTTTATTGTTTTGAAAAATGTGAAAAGAACTTCTTGCCTTCACCCAATTTGAAAATGACTTTTTAATATTTCAAACCACACCTCCTTGTGTTTTAGTACACAGTAAAACACTAGAATATGTTTGGGAACGTGGTGCAAACCGCGTTCCCAAAAAAATTAATTTTTTTTGCTAAAATTTAATATGATTTGTACGTTTTGGATCGTTTTGATGTGCTGATGTCAAAAATAATTTTTAAAAAATAAAAAAAATCATTGGCATGCATTTTGGCACAAAAAGTTATTTGAAAAGCAACCACTACCATACTGCAAACACCCTCTAAGTTCTTATATCTCTTTTTAATAATAATAATTATGTATGACATCCTTTCACTTTAGTTTTAGATTTGAGAGCTCTTAATACTTTTTTTTTAAAAAAGTTAGATAAAAGAAAAATTAATTAAAAAATGTTTTTAAAAAATATTTAGAAAATTGTAAAACTTTTTTTTACCAATTATTTTTTTTATTGCTAGAAAAAAATTTCAATTTTTTATTCACATTGTATTTTTAATTTATTTTAAAAATATAAAATAATTAAAAGAAAAGATTTAAATAGTCTTTTAAATTGAGAGACTAAGTAAGCTATGACATATCACAATAAGAGCCCAACATGATATTAAAAAAATTTAGAAAAGATAAAAATTGACTAGAAAATTAAAAAATAGTTAAATATTTTTACCAATTATTTATTTATTTATTTATTTTTATAAATAAATTTGATTTTCTTATTTACATTATAATTTTTTTAATTTGTTTTAACAAATACAAAAAAATGAAAGAAAAGATTAAAAGATCTTCTTAATTTTTATTAAATTATTCTTTATTTATTTTTTACATCTTATTTTGAAAAGATAAATAAAAACATTAAGGAAAAAATAAATTATATGTAAAAATTATAAGATCTTAAACACATAAAGTCAAAACTTTTAAATTGGAAAATCATAAAAAATAGTTTTCCATGAAACTATACACAAATGGAATTAAGTGTTTCTCACCAATAATTAATAATCTTATCCTTTGTTGATGAAGTATAAGATAAATTTTACTTTTCAAAATAAAATAAAAAAATTTATAAGACAATAAAGAAAGCACTTTTATTGTGGTAAATAACTAAACAATTAGCTAAATTATAAAAAATTATAAATAGAATAAAACAACAAAAAATTATTTTAGTATTTTTTCCTTTTATAAAAATTTAAGAAATGTAGGTTTCGATATACCAAATAATTATTCTCGGTCATATTGGATATATGTCATGCTTTCAACATGACACCTCGTTAACTTATATACGGTGGAGGGACTTAAAATTTAATAAAATATATACCAGAGGGATCCTATAACTTATATTAATTTAGTTAGTTTAATGGGTGAGGTTTTATTAGAGATTTTTATAGTTATTAACTTTAAAATTTATATAATTAATTGAGTTATATATAAACTAATTTGAAAACATATATTAATTAAACAAAAAAAACACATGGCATAATTAACCACAGCTCTATATTATCATTTCTATTCTAGTCCACCTCTTAGGCTATGTTTGGCGTGTATTATTTGGGAACGTGGTGTAGTCTGGGAACTTTGTTTGCACTGTGTTTTTAAAAAATTAAATTTTTTTTTATTTGTTAAAAATTAATTTTTTGGTGTGTTTTAAATTGTTTTGATGCGCTGATCTTAAAAATAATTTTTTAAAAATAAAAAAATATTATTTTGATGCATTTCGGTACGAAGCAACCGCAATCACACTTCCGTCTGCAATGCATAAGATTTATTATTTATTAAATGACTATACTGCCCTTCATATAAATAATAACACTGGGTTATTTTTTCTTCATTTCCCTCTCTGTTGCTCTCTCTGTTGCGCGGGAAAAAAAAGAGAGAAAATCGTATAGAACACCACACGTAAAAGCTAGGGTTTTCTTCTTCTCTGCAGCAAATCAGAATCCACCACAGGTAAATCAACGGATATTTTCTTCTTCCCTGCTCCTCATTTGTTCAATAAAACCCCAATCTGGCTTCCATTGATTTTGAAACTACGGTTTTTGATTTAGAAACTAGGGTTTTTGATTTAGGGATATTTTATTCTTCTCTACTCCTAATTTGTTCGATAAATCAACAGTGTGCCTCCATTTTCTTGTCTCATTTCTGTAATTCAGCCTCACCCACCCTCTTGCTAACCTCTATTGTTCGTTCATTCTTTTTAATCACTCTGTTGCTTTTGCTTTGTTTTGCTTTGCTTTACTCAATTCACTCTGGTTTGGATTATCGGTTTTTTTTTTTTTTAATTTCAAAAGGGCCTGTCCCTTTAACCTCTATTGCTAACCTCTATTCACCCTCTTGCTAACCTCTATTGTTCATTCATTCTTTTTAATCACTCTGTTGCTTTTGCTTTGTTTTGCTTTGCTTTACTCAATTCACTCTGGTTTGGATTATCGGTTTTTTTTTTTTTTAATTTCAAAAGGGCCTGTCCCTTTAACTCTGTCCTTGTATTCCTTCCTTGCCCTTTGACAATGCTTGAAATACTGAAATTTTTGTTGGTTTATGTGAAAGTTGATGACCACAAATCCCATTTAACAAACAATTTAAAAACAGGGGCTGCTTTCCTTTTCCATCCTAACCATTTCTACACTTTTAATTAGATGGTTGGGTTTAACAAGATGTTTGCTAGTCCCTGGAGTCTTTGGTCTTATACATAAGATACGAGTTGTATTTTATCGCTGCTTGATGCTTGTTATAGCTCAATAAATTGCTATAAACCTCTTTATCTTCTCTCAGTTGTTTGGTCTCTCTCTATCTATCTTTACTAACCAATTAAGCAATCTCCTTAATCCTTACCTTATCTTGTACGATGATCAAAGTTTTCTTTTTTATTCTTTCCTTGGCACTGTTATGTTTGCCTGTTTTCTCAAGTCCTGTGGGTTCTCTTTCATTTTTTAAGGGTTCTCTTTGACGACTTGTCCACTTGGTTCTGGGCTTTGCTCAAATGCTTTTGTGTTTCATTTATTGCTGCAATAATGGGTGCTTTATTTTGTTGGAGGGGCCGTGAGGGACTAAAAAGTACGTTTGTCTACCATAGGACCCAGGTAATATCTGACCTGGAATTCATGAAAGCAGTTGTTTACCTCATGAGGGGTAGAGTTATATACAACCAACATAAAAAATAATAGAAAATGACCATTTTGAACATAAGATATCAGCATTGAACGAGTAATTGAACATTGATTTTGATTACATAATTAGTCTCTCCATATAGGTGGCAACTTGGAAGTGGCTATAGCATTAGTTTGACAGTGATTTAGACCAAGCTCAAACTTGGGGAAGAGTTGGGTCCATTAATTAATGGTATGCTTATTATAGTTAAATAACCTTCTACTGTGAACATGCAAATTCTATACAATCCTAGTTCAGCCTCTATATCAAATACTGAACTGCCAGCCTGCATGTTGCTTTGTCTAAGGCAGGTACCCCTTTGATTCTTAGATTTTCTCATTTTAAATTTATGACGAGTCATTTCACACTTTACATATCTGCAATAAGCTTTTTTAGTATTTATAGTTTACATGTAATGCTTTATACAACTTGATTACATAATTAGTTTCTCTATATAGGACTGGTATAGTCGAGTCAAGTGAAAAACAGGAGTTCAGTAGTGTATTTAGGCTGGATATGGACTTTTTGGCATCCAAAAATTGTTGTGCTAGATTACTAGAGAACAAAATTTCTTCATATAGACTATAGTCAAGGGTGGAAATATGCAACAATTGGGAGGTGAAATTTAATCATGTTGGAGAGCTCTTTGTTTTGAATGAGAAATTCGTTTTTTTCCACCTTTTTTGGCTAGCATTATTAACTTGGTAATAAGTAATGGAAAACAAGCTTCTTTCTTTCTTTTTGTGTTTGCTCTATTTTATCTGCTAATTGGACTTTCTTGATTGCTAAATTGTAAAATTTGAGCTGATTACAGTTCATTTTAGTGTGTAATTGCTTCACTAATGTATCAAAGTTGTAAACTTTCAAAGAGACAGTGTTCAAATTCCAATCTTCGTTGTTTCTAGGTTGCTTTCTGGATATATGACTGCCTTGTTTGTGTTTTTTGCAGAGAAAAAAATGTGTGACTTCATGGGTTTCATGATGACCAAACTATGAAATCTAGATAAGGGTCTCCCCTCAGTTGTCTCACAGGCCAAACTAGGGGTATGTCAGCTGGCAAAGGGAGACTAAATGGTACTCAAAACTATGTTCCTTTGTAATTCATCCTTAATAATCTCAAAGATACTAGTTAATATCAAAATCCCTTCTGCTATTTTCTCGTCTACTACTAAAAGTCACAATCGTTGCTCTTATTATTACTTTTTCTCTAGCTCTTCTTCTTCTAAGAACAAGAACTGGAGCCTTATACACCAAATTGTTAAAGCCTTTCACAACCAACAAAACCCTAAACCCTTAAACCCTATTCTTCTCTCTAAATTACAACTCTACCATGTACCAGACGTTATTATATCCCTTCAGCCTAAGCCCTTTTCGGCTATTAGATTCTTTGAGTGGGCTGAGAACTTTTTCATTTCACCACTCTCTGCACCATCATTCTGTGCCCTCCTCCATGTCTTGCTTCAAAACCAATTATTTAGTCGTGCTGCTTGTGTTTTCGATAAGTTTATAATGCAATTTGGAAATGATTATGACACTTTGGATGCCTTTCGGGATGGTTTTTGTGATTTGGATTCGACAAACCATAGTGTTGTTTATGGGTTTTTGATCGAGAGTTACTGTCGAAAAGGGATGTTTGATAAATCTGTTGATATATTCATGCATGTTTGTGTAAAGGGTATTTTTGTTTCACCAAATGTGGTGTACTTGTTGTTGGGTTCTTTGGTTGATTCACATTGTGTTGATGTAATTGTGGATAAGTATGGTGAGCTGTGTTCAGCTATGAGAGAACAGCCTTTTAGTGTTTATGAATTTGTAATGAATAGGTTTATGAACAAGGGTGAGGTTGAAATGGGTTTGAGATTCCATAAAGCTTTGATTCAAGGAGGTTTTGGTCTGGATATCATTACTTGCAATAAGATTTTAAAAGGTATTTGGATGCAAAATGATATAGGAGTTGCAGATGATTATTTTAATATGGTAGTGAGGATTGGCCCAAAACCAAATGTTGTCACATTTAGCACATTGATTGATGCATATTGCAAAGAGGGAAATTTGGATAAAGCATTTGTGCTTTTTGATGTTATGGCAGGGAATGGTGTGGCATCTGACTTAATTGTCTACAGCATTCTTATTGATGGCCTGTTTAAGGCAGGGAGGCTGGAAGATGGACAAAGGCTCTTGTTGGTAGCGTTAGATAAGGGTATCAAGTTGGATGTTGTTGGTTTCAGCTCAGCCATGGATGCATATGTGAAAATCGGGGATTTAGGGAGGGTAATTCAGATATATAAGAGAATGTTGAATGAAGGGATTTCACCTAATGTGGTCAGCTGCAGCATTCTTATAAAGGGGTTCTGTCAGAATGGTAGGACCTTAGAGGCTTGTGGACTGTTTGTTCAGATTCTGAAACTTGGTTTTGAGCCATCTATTTTAACTTACAGTGCTCTCATTGCTGGATTTTGCAAATCAGGAAATCTAAGGGATGGGTTTTATTTATATGAGGATATGATAAAGAAGAGGTGTGAACCTGATACCATTGTTTACAGTGTTCTGATAAATGGTCTATGCAAACAAGGGTTGGTGGGTAATGCACTAAGATTCTTCTTTCAAGCTGTGAATAGGGGTTTAAGTCCCAATGTTTTTACTTTGAACACCTTGCTAGACAGCTTCTGTAGATTGAAATGCATAGTTGGTGCTATGAAGGTGTACTATCTAATGGGAATGTTAAATATAAAAGCAGACACAGTGACCTACACCATCCTTATTAAAGGCGCTGCTCAATTAGGTAGAGTTGATGAGGCACTGATGTTATTCTTCCAAATGCTCAAGAAGGATTTCAAACCAGATGTTATTACATATTGCACTCTGATTGATGGACTTTGTAAGCTGAAAAAATCATCTGCAGGATTATGTATTTTTGATTTCATGTGCAAGAATGCTGTGGCCCCTGATATTGCAATTTATAATGTTCTCATTAGTATGCATTCTAGGGAAGGCCATTTGGAGGCTGCACTTGGACTCTTTGTCCATGTTGTTGAGAGAGGGCCAAAACCTGATGTTTTTACTTTCAACACAATGATTTGCTGTTACTGCAATTTCAAAAGGTTAGATGATGCAGTTCAGCTTTTTGCGAAGATGACAAGTGAACAGCTCAGACCCAATGCCATTACTTTTACCATACTGATTGATGCATTTTGTAGAGAAGGTAGAATGGATGATGCCATGTTGATGTTTTCCAAAATGCTGGAAGAGGGTCCCGAACCCAATTTGGTGACATATAGTTGTTTGATTCATGGTTATTTCAAATCTCAAAGTATGATGGAAAGTGGCTTAAAGCTGTATAATGAGATGCTTGAAAACAATATTGCTCCAAATATTGTCAGTTACAGCATTCTCATTGATGGTCTATGTAAAAGAGGTCTAATGAAGGAAGCGTCTTGTGCTTTTCGTTGTGCACTAGACAAACATTTATTGCCTGATGTGATAGCTTATACGATTCTGATCCGTGGATATTGCAAGGTTGGGAGATTAACTGAAGCCATGATGTTGTATGACAATATGTTATTGAATAGACTCACTCCAGACCGCTTCCTGGAAAGAACACTTGAGGAGTATCAACTTAAAAAAGCTGGAGCAAAACATTTGTGTGCTTGAGGAGGATGTATGGAGACCTTCCTATCATCATCCTGCAATTAGGCATCATCATGGTGAATGAAATTACTACTGCTGCTTTCTAGGTACTGATTATAATGTATATTAGTGTTATATTTCATCATACATATTCACTTGTAAGTATAGACAAAACTCTGTTCTTACCCTGTAAAGAAGATAGCCGTGAACTCTTGTCTGGATCCATTGTATTATCACTTGGAACACCAGACCAAAAAATTTACCCTTAAAGAATATCACAATTTACATATTTTTTTCTAATTTTTAATCTGTCTTGAACGTTAGCAGATGTTTCTTCTTAGGGAAAAAGTAAAATGGCCTCATGTTTATTTCTCTTGTTTTTCTTTTGAGATCTGCCTTGCATACGCAATCAATTACTATGGCATTATTCTTTTTCAAGGCCTGATGGTGATCTTCGGAAAGCTACGAGTTAAAACTTATAAAAAGCGTAATCAACCCATGCGGCAGTTCTACCAAGAAAAATGAGTTTTTCGTGAATAATTATTTGCTCATGTGGTTTGCTGTCATCTTTTGTTATCCCCTTGCAATCTGATATTACCTTCAAACTGATGGGTTTCTATTTCCAAAGGTGAGCTTAATGATTGTAGGGGTGTTGATCCATGGAGACACGATTGCTTTCTACTCCTACAGGTAAACATGCTGGTGGTAAATAGTTATATGACTTTTGCGTGGTTAAAAGATTTTGATATTCTGGAATGAGCAGTTGGGTAGAATAAAAGAAGTACTTTGACTGGGGATGGTTATTGCTCTGAAGCTTAAGCTCACAATGAACTTTTTGCCGTGATGGAAGATGGCAGAGGCAAAGAATGGAAGTAGACACGTTCGACATGCAATTACTCCAAAAATGGGGGTGAGGATCTTGCAAAGAAAGGGCTCTCTCTCCAACATGTCTTTCATCAATAGGTAATGACAAAGCTCAGCTAAGAAATTGTACTGGGCCTTTGCCTACGTTCTGCATTTTAGATTGCCCGTGTTTTCTCCAGTATCAAGGCAAGCTGCGTACCGGTTCAGAATTGGCTTACTTATCATTCAATCATTATGCAATTTTATTTCAGGGAGTATTTGTGGACAGACTGAACAGATAAAACTTAGAAGAGCTCTAGAGATGGAATGGATAGTTTTGGATGAAAAAGAACGGTTCTCTGGAAGATGAGAGAATTCTGTCAGAAAAGGAAAGAGGTAACGAGTCAACATCTGCCAAAGTTACTCATTAAGACCCGGATTAGATTCTTACCCTTTTTGTGCAAGAAACAAGAACATTTGTAAGATTCCATAAATATTCTTCCAATTTCTTCTGGCAACTTCCCATACATCTACATCATACTCCGCGTTAATAGTTTCAGGAATACCCAGCAAGAATCATTCTGATCCTATCTCTGTTCATCTGAAGAAAGGAAGGATCCCAAATGTGACATGCTATTACATCTTTTAAACTCTCATTTAGACCTGGGAAGAAAGGGCCAAGGATACCCAAAGAGTTTAAACTTCAAGTGTGGAGGCAGTTATGCTGAGGTTGTTATCGATCTTACTCGTACATGTTCAACATGTTATATCAATGAAATGAAAGTTTTGCTCCAAGTTTTCTTCCTGTTTGTGAAAGGTGGTACGTGTTTCCTGCAGGTATGATCTGTTGTTCCAAGGCAACTAATTTTCCTTGTCATTGACTGTTCCTTCTGAAGTTTCAGAAAAGTAGATTCTGTCTTGTAATTTCAAGAAAGTTGTTGCATGTCCTATTTCTCAAACCCAAGTGGAAGGTCATGAAACACTGCCATGTTACAAGAGATGACACAGACAGCAACAAACAGGATGATGCTATTAACGGGATGATGCTAGCAAACAGGCTGTTTAATTTTACTTTCAGCAGAGCATAAACATAAAAGCTGGGTGGAGAAAGGGTTACGTTCAGCTAGGAATTCCTGAGCTTCAAGGCTCTTACCACCTCTCCTTCCTTTGCCTTGGCATCAAGTTCTGATCTTACTTGCTGTGTGGTCATCCCAAGTTTCATGAAGTAGTATAAAATCTGAGTTTCATCCCCTTGCCGCTGATGTTGCCGAATCATCTTGGTTTCATTCTTTGCTTAGTGACTTATCTATTGCACCTCGTCTACCCTGATAATATTTCCACCACCTATCTCGTAGTCAATCCTATTAATCATACTAGGACTAAGCATTTAAAGGTTGATTTGCATTTTGTTCATGATCGAGTTGCGTCGAAGAGATATCAGAGTCAAGTTTGTTTCCAGTAGTGATCATGTGGCTGATATTCTCACCAATATTTTCACCAAAAGGCTCTCTTCTGCTCCATTTGCTTTGCCAATTTGAGCTCTCTCGCATCTCAAGCTCAAATTGGGGGGGAAGGGTGGGGTAACAGACAATAGTGATTTGATATCCCTAATATCATGCTATCTATATATGATGGTCTTATATTTTAGGACATACAATGTATTGTAATTAAGACAAGATTATATATTAATTGTATAATGAGAATATATATACAAATCACATTGAGATTATCGTACTAAATTTAGTTTGCAGGCAAAGTCACTTTGGTGATGGAAGCAAATGATTCAAAAACATTTTTTACTGTAAGAATGGAAGGGCAAAGAAGCATTGGAGGATTAACTTGCTTAGTCCATTTCCAATGGCCTTGCAATAAATCAAAGAGTAATTTATGAAGAAATGTTTTGAAAATGTGAAAGGGAAGGGCATGGCGCATTTTATCATCAACAATTTTTGAACATTTTCAAGTCTAGGACTAGCAACAGTTGCCGGAAACAAATGTCCAGGCTAGAACATAACACGTTTAGAGATATCACCATGTTAATGTTAAAAAGGATTCTTAGCATTGGGGTTGTCCGAGAATCGCTCAATCTGAATCCATTCAAACTTTAAAGTTTTTCCATTCAAAAGGGATGACAGTTATATGAAGAAATTTTTTTTTACCAGGATCTCAATCCACTTACTAAGAGCCCTTGTCAAGCTTTTGTGATCCTTGCACATTTCAGCCCTTGGAGGAGGCAAGAGGTGAACTGCAACTAGCTAGTTTTCATTCAATATGCCACATTTTTTATGAATATAAAAGGAATGACCCAACAGTAACTTTGGACAATGAAGATCACCACTGTAAGATTTTGCAGTTGGAACATCACATTGTGACATATCGGTTGATACAACTGAGGTAAACCTCAGACTTTTAAAAATGGATATAACCTATGAATGTAGAGACCATACTTGATTATTTTACAGCAACTTTGTGGACAAAGGGTTTAGTAGAGGGTAATGGAGCTTTAGTTGATCTTCTCACCACTTGCTTGGCGTCTCTTCTCTTCTTCAACCTGTTCAAGCAACGCTTCTAACTCTGCTTCTGACAAGCCCTCTAACCGCTTCTGCAAAACCAGATTGAGGCCCGATTCCATGTCAGGAGCAAACAAAAGAGGAATTCAAAGTGGTTATTGGGTATTTTCCCATACTTTTTCCATGTACTAAAAGAATCTAGAGTCCGGTTCTACACAAAAAGGTGTGAAGTGACTGACTATACATGTTGACAGATAAACGAAGATGCAAATAAAAGAGTAGATACAAGAAAACTTTTGCAGCATATCAAACATCAAATTGTCAGCTTTTACCAAAACTCCTTTTCCACTAAATGAAATGAATGGCTACCCTTCACATTCTTTATGAAAATATATGAGAATTGTATGGAATATTTAAGTACTAATTTGTTAATAAGAGCAATTCAGGACTCAGAAAAAAGAAAGAAAGAAAAGAAATATGTAGTTTTATTTTGTTTTTTCAACCATTTACGAGATACTACAAGATATGCATCTAAGAACAAGCATACAAAATCGATCAAAAAGGAATCACTGTCGCAGTAAATAAAAGAATGTCATATATGCATCATGCATGACTTTTGGCAAATAAATACTTCTGCAGATTTGAGAAGAAAACTCTACAAAAAACAATACCTCCATGACTTTGTTTTCATAATCACGAAGTTGTTGGGCATATGTCATTTCCTTGTTTGAAACCCTAAAGATGTATGTTGAAATCCATCCAACTGTTAGACCCAAAACTAATACCAATTGAACAACATTCCCTGCTTGTAAAGGATCAACACCAGCATACTGCAGAATCCATCATAAAAGGACCATCAGATAATGCAAGTATACAGCGAACTATCTCAATGCATGATATCTATCCATGATTAAGAAAAACAAATTCCAGAAAACATCTTAATGTAACAAGCGAAACATTGCAGCACAATAAAAACTGCTAATGCATTACATAGCAGTTTACTCCATCGATCAGTGAGGCAGTGCAAATTGGTGTGTAAGTAAAGAGGAAACAGAAAAGAATGGAAATGGAAAAGGTTGGAATGATTTTAAGGATGAGAATGCCACGATACCTCCAATCCACTTTCCAAGCCAATGCCGAGAAGTGTGACTCCAAGTCCAATCAACAAGACATCCTTCCTGTTGTACCCAAAAGGAGTCTGTTCTAGGAACAAGTACAAGAAAGATATGAATACAACATCCAAGTCAACAAAATTAGAACACCAAAATGACTGACATTCATTTAAGAGGCACTGACATTTAGCAGCCAGCCACTTTTACACACACAAGGAAATCCTTTATTTTTTTAAGTTAAAGAAAAAAGGAATAATCATAACACTCAAATTCATCATGAATTGCTGCTCGTACATGCCTTGCCTTGATCGGAGGAACCATCTTCACTGCTACTACGGGTAGTAAAGGTCACTTTCTTTGACATCATGCTGCCAAGTCCTTTTCTTGGAAAACAGAATTTTTCCTTTCTATACAAGCTTTGTGGAATTAATCTTCCTGAATAGTTGATAATATCATAAGTAAGAGTAACACTACAGGCCTTGAAAACAAGAAGTGTCCTTGCAAAAGTACTCATCAAGTCTGCTTGATAAATATTGTCAGAACAGGGATCCAAGAATAACTAATACTCAAATCATGAAGTTGCGTTGGGAATTGGTAATTGCATATAATTTATTGGAACTTAAGCTCAAGGTAAACTAATATCAGTGTCAACACAAACAACACATGAAGCAAGAAACATTTTGTGCATGCTGAATTCAGGACAGAATTTAAAATTGGGACAAAAAATTCTAATTTCATGTAATTAATTTGCAGTTAGAACTATAGGTTAACTAGCATCATTGTGAATGAAACACATGAAATCAAGAAACAGTGTACACATGCTGAATCCATAGCAGAAGTTGATGTCGGTGCATCTTGGCTGGGCTACACATTTTAATTGCTAAATTATAATAAAGAATCACATGCCTCATTAAGGACCAAAAGAAAATCTTGGGAGGAAATGAGGCAATCATAGTATCCAATCAGCTGCAAAAGGAAAGGGATAAAAGGGCATTTCCGTAGTGATCAACAACCTAAAGATACTCAACAAGTATCCATAGCTACCCTCATAGATTGGGAACAATTTAGATTATTAATTGGAGTTTCAAAAATCGGCTCAAATCTCAGGGCATTCTTCAATAGTGCAAAAACATGCCTAGATTTTATCTACTTTTATACCCAAAAGAGAACTTCTAGAGCTAATCTCACTAAGACCAATCAATCTTCCATCAGATAAGGAAACGCCAACTACAGTTACTCCTTGAGAATACATTTGAAGCAATTCAAAGTAAATGAGTCCAAAAAAGACTAAGAAAAACAACCACTTTTAGATTCAAAGAATTTTGAAACGAATTATATCATCTAAATAGCTTTCATCACATATGAGTAGTACAGAAACAAGACAAAATTCAAAATAATAAGAAAAAAAGGACCTGCTAACAGACCTTTCATGAAAGCTCCAGCTCGCAATTGCATGAATGGAAGAGCTGAGAACCCCACAAAGGAGGTAGCTCCATTATTTCGTAAGATGCTGCAGTTTGGGTTTCCATGCAGTAGAGAAGACATCCCTGTACTCATCTCTGAAGTCAAACACAACAAAACTTTAGTAAACTCATCCACCACTTCGTTTCTTGCTTTTAGATTAACTCATTGATCAAGAAAGGTCCTTTAAACTTGTTCTCTCTTTTCCTCTCAATATGTTCCATAAAAGAGGCAAAATCAGAAGAGAGAAAGGAAGAGAAATATGGTACTGTACCAGGATGAGGAAGCACTGGGTGGCTAGTGCTGCTCGGTGCAGTAAGGCCTCTTGATGAGGGAAATAAATATGGCCCACTCAAGGCTATATATCTTTTTCAAGAAAAATTGAGATGACGAGTGTCAGGGACTTACAAATAACTTAGAAGCTGTAGATTAGTAAAACTAATTAATTAATACAAAGCTGGTAGCCGTACTTCACTACGGTTAGATTTTCAAGTTAATTTTTAATATACTGATATTATCAATGTAATTTCAAATATTATAATTTTTTTAATAGAAAAATAAAAAATTATTATTTATATTTAATAAAATAAATTAAAAATATATTAGCCAATAAAAGTAAAAAACAAATGCTCATGCAAAATTTTAACATAATTATTCTTTTTATTTCATATGTTTTTTTTTTAAAGGTTCATTTTAATTGTTAAGAACAAACAATTTTTAATTTTATAAAAGCATTATACCAATAAAATTTATTTATATGAAATATCAAAAGAAAAAAAATTAAAGACAAAATACAACAATCTCTTTCTTTGAAGTGTTATAAAATTTAAAAAATAATTACTATTTTTAAAAAAGTGAACTAAACAATTTAAAAAAACATAAGAGAGGGTACTAATTAAATTTTAAATAAAAAGTGAAAAAATAAATAAAAAATAAAGGAGTATTAATTAAAATTTAAATAAAAAGTTTAATAAAAAAAAATAGAAGCCAAACATTGTTGGGTTTGATAGGTCAAACCCACGTGTCACGGTTTAAATTGTTGTATCAGAACACCACTTTTATTCTAGTATTACTGGTTAATAAAGAAAGATATTTTCGAGGGAAATGGAGTCCACACAGCAGGTAAGATCACAACTTGATGCCAAGGCAAAGAAGGAGAGGTGGTGAGAGCCTTGAAGCTCAGGAATTCCTAGCTGAACGTAACCCTTTCTCCACCCAGCTTTTACGTTTATCTCTGCTGGTTTA
>Ga0307510_10005519_pt1 | contig 15079 bp, 7 predicted proteins | sample 12_EM_MG_FD_207224 | JGI IMG/M metagenome (GOLD analysis project Ga0307510, IMG submission 207224) | Populus trichocarpa ectomycorrhiza microbial communities from riparian zone in the Pacific Northwest, United States - 12_EM | ecosystem: Host-associated > Plants > Roots > Unclassified | place...
TTAAGAAAATTAAAAGTTTCAAAATCACCATACCATCAAAATTTTATAAAATAAAGATTTTGTTATTTTTTAAAAATCAAAATTATATTCTTATCGAGCTTAAGGGTATTTTTAAATTAAAAAAATATATTTTTTAATTTGAATAAAAAAAAATTAATAAAAAGACATATAAAAAAAATAAATATGATCAAAAATATAAAAATATAAGAATAAATTGATCATTTAGCCTAAAAAATAGAATAAAAATAAAAAAAACACAAAATAAATTCGATGGAACGTCTACTACGTGGGACCCATATAGCCACATCCCCCACCATGTCATTGGCCATCTTTATTTCTCTCTCGGCCGTGGTTTCTCTCTCTCTCCCCCTCCCCCTCTCCCCGTGTTTTTTCGTCCCTCGATTTGATTATCTAACAATAGTCTCAATTAGGCAATCAGTCTGTCCATCTGGGCTTGGTCACATTTTATCTTTTTATTCTCTCCTGCCTTCCCTTTTTCTAGCCTCTCCTTCTCAATGACAGTCGAGTCATTCATAGTACAGGCTGTCTTATGTCTATCTTTTCTTGTATTAACATCACTTACATTGTCTTTCTGATTTGTTGGATCTGATTATGTTTTCTTTCTTTATTCTTTCCCATTTTAATTCGTTTTACCAGATCTAAATTTTGTTACACAATTTTTAATTTTTATGATGTTTTTTTTATAAAAATCTAATATTTTTAATGTTTGTTCATTGAGTGTTTTTTTTCCAGCTTTACATACCAAATTAACCAATACTTGAGAGATTGTTGTGCGTAATAACTCGTGGGATTGTTTTTAATCAATCCAGCTCTAATTACATTGAAATCTCAATATTTCTCTTCAAAATTATCATTTACTGTGAAAAATATTTTCTGGGTTTCTTTTAAATTAATTCAATTTCTCATAAAGTTCATTCCTTTTCAGTGATTGCAATTCTGGGTTTCTCTCAAAAAATGGTAACAGTCAATATAGGAATGCTTCATTATGTGATAGATCATATTTATGGAGCATTTATGCACAGAACCAAAATAAGCCCACCATTCTTTTCTAGAGGATGGGGTGGTTCAAAGCTTGAGCTTTTAGAGAGAATGATTGAGGACTTATTCCCTGAAGTTGAAGGCCAAAATTGGCCTCCAACTTTGATACAACCTATTTGGAGAACAGTTTGGGAAACCAGAACTGCTTGTTTAAGAGAAGGGGTTTTTAGGACTACTTGTGATGAGCAATTGATTAGTGCGTTGCCTCCTGAGAGTCACACTGCAAGGGTTGCTTTTCTTGCACCCAAATGTGTCCCGCCACAGAAGACGGCCTGTGTGGTTCATCTTGCAGGTAACACGGTATATCTTTAGCTCTGCTTGAATTTGAATAGTAGCTATAGTTTTAGATTAATTTTTTTAATTATAATTTGTGAGTGTTTGTACAGAAGTTTAGATGAAATTTTATGTTGATTGGAGAAATTGTGAATGAAATGTTTTTATTTGGTTCACGGATTGTCGTAGAAGTTGGTTAAATGCTTGTTTGATAGTTTTCAATCCAGTTTAATAGTTGTCGAAATGTTAGGGTGATTGCAAAGTGAGTATGGGGTTGCCTCTGTTGGCAGTGTGATGAATGGGTGCAACCTCATTTCCGCCTTAATTTGATGGTTACTATGGACTAGATTCTAAACCTTCATTTTGCAGGCACTGGGGACCATACATTTGATCGTAGATTGCGTCTTGGTGGACCATTATTGAAGCAAAATATTGCTACCATGGTGCTAGAGAGGTTAGAGTTAATCTTGACTTATTAGTCAATCTAGTAGGTGAAATCTCTTTGATTGTATCGCGTATACTACAAGTGCTGGATTTGATTTGAAAATACAAATTGCAGCCCTTTCTATGGACGGAGACGACCCATGCTGCAATGCGGTGCAAAGCTATTGTGTGTTAGTGACTTGCTTTTATTAGGTAGAGCAACCATTGAAGAGACACGCAGTCTCTTACATTGGTTAGACTCTGAGGGAGGGTTTGGAAAGATGGGTGTTTGTGGACTTAGCATGGGTAAGAACACTTTTGGTTTTAAAATTCTAGGTTGCACTTACCTTTCCTGGTGACCATTCAAAAGTAGACTGATTGAGTTTCTTAAAATCAACATGCTAGTTCAGAGTTCTGAAGAACATCAAACAATGTCCAAGATTTTGGTCCATTTTCCTCTTAAAAATCTTGATGCTCTTATTGAATTTAGGAGGAGTACATGCTGCAATGGTTGGATCACTGCATCTCACACCTGTTGCAACCCTTCCTTTTCTCTCTCCACACTCTGCTGTTGTGGCATTCTGTGATGGGATACTAAGGTATGGCACTGCCTGGGAGGCACTGAGAGAGGATCTTGCGGTGCAAAAGACTGTGATGACTCTTGAGGAGGCGAGACAACGGATGCGAAATGTGCTGTCTCTCACGGATGTCACGCGCTTTCCAATTCCCAAAAATCCCAATGCTGTAATATTTGTCGCTGCCACTGTAAGTATCATATATCTGTATCACCAGATGATGCTATTTTAAGAAAATGTGAGGAATTTGTGATTATTTACTCCTTCAGTCAACCATTACTATATTTCTAGATGGGTTGGTGATTATTTACTCCACTTAGCATCAACATGTTTATCAAGTCTGTGTTTTTTCCATTAAAACTGCAAGTTACCATGCCAATAAATGCTAGTTTGGACAGCCAAACAGGTAATGCGAACATTGAACCTACTGATAAGCACTTAGACTATTTAGCAAATTAGTCCCCATGGGCTCTAGGAATTATTGTTACCTGGATATACATGCATTATGCCATTTCATTTTAGGCTGCTTCTACTGTTTACAGTTTTCAAATTCCTTCCTGCTAATTCTAATATTAGTTCATATCGTAATCAACTGTAATTGTGTTTTTAGGATGATGGTTACATACCAAAACATTCTGTTTTAGAGCTTCAAAAGGCTTGGCCAGGTTCAGAGGTGAGATGGGTTACTGGAGGACATGTCTCGTCCTTCCTTCTACACAATGATGAATTTCGAAGAGCGATTGTTGATGGGCTTAACAGATTAGAGTGGAAGGAGCCTCCTTTGTGAAATGGATCACATATGAAGAAGGCAACAATTGTTCTTTTTGGTTATATTCTTCACCCAGTAATTCTTGCTAAACTTGTACAATGTTTTACATCTGATTTTTAGGAGCTCCCTTCAGATAGAAGGGAAAATGGGGTGTTTTTTGAATTATTTGTTCTCTTTACTGTAAAGGAACAACACTGATTGAGGGTATAATGTATTTGACTTAATTAGAATTAACAATAAAAATTCTGAAATAATCATGAAAGGTCTTTCTTTTTTTTGGTTGTGGAGTTCTGATTATGTTCAGCTACAAAATTATTGCAACTGCTATTGCATTTTCAATCCCAGCGCTTGCATGTTTAGGAAAGCGTTAAATACACGTCATGAAAAAAACATGGCATCAATATGGACACGCAGTTTTTGAGTCTATATACTCCAGGTTCCAGGATTTTGTTTAGTTTATCTGGAGCTTGCTCTGCAGGCTGAAATCAGAAAGAACTAATCCTACCTGGAGTATTTCACGTAGAACCTGCTCTTATAAATCAGGCATCGTGTCATGAACTCAAATGCACTGACTAAACAAGGTTGTCTAAAGATGGTGGGAAATAAGAACTCGCAATCATCGGCATTTTTGAAGTTGAGAGACTCATGGTAGAAAGAAGTGGGGAAGCGGGAAATCCCTAGCTATGAGAAGTTCGTCTGATATTATCAATATTACATGGTAGTTTCAACGGAAAACATTGGCATTTTGAAGCTTTGGTTGTTGAAGAATTGGGGAAGAATTAGGAAAGGAGCAGTTAGAATGTTTGGCAATCTCCCCTATCCCAACAGAATCATAAAAAGGAAATGTCAGTTTACAAACACTGGCTTGCCCCATGTCTCCTAGTCCTGTATTGGTTTATTGAGTGGATAATTGTAAATTGGAGAAACGAAAGAAAAAGATACATATTTTCCTCTCATACCACTTCAAGGTACATTTAAGTTGCAAATCCATGCTCACGGGAATTGCTTTTCCAGCCAACGCCTACTTGCAGCTTTCCAGTGGAGTGCCGCACAAGCACCTGTTATGGAAATATGCGGTGTAATCTAAGCTCGGCAACTTATCACCTTGGGGTATCAGACCGCAAAGCCTGTTGTAACTCACGTTCAAGGACAGGAAACTTAACTCAGTCATCTGAGTAGGAATGCTTCCGAAAATCTTGTTGTGGTTAATATCCAAATATGTCAAGGTGGTTGGAAACACCACCTTTGAAAAATTAAACTCCAGCAAATTCCCTGAGAGATCCACACTTTGAGTAGTTTGTTTGGACCAAAAAACATGGAAGCATCACCTTCAAGTTTGTTGCGCGAGAAATCAACCAAACGAAAGTTTCTGTTGTCTAGTGAAGCGGGGATTTTACCAGAAAGTTGGTTATGAGACAGGGAAATACCCGGTACTCTGCCTACAAAGTTGCCAAATGATTCTGGGATTGGACCAGTAAGCTTGTTCCTGTCCAAGCCAAGAATATCAATTTCTGGCAGTAAAGCGAGTGAGCTTGGTATTGATCCTGAAAGGCTGTTGAAAGACAGGTCCAATACTCTCAGATTCTTGAGGTTGCTAAGAGAGTCAGGTACTGAGCCAGTGAGGTTGAGCCGGCTAAGTGTGAGTGAAATGAGGTGTATGACTTGGAAATGGAGGTTGGTATGGGGCCGGTAATATTTGTCAACTTGTGGAACTCAAGGGTTTTGAGATAGGGCATGTCCCCGACTTCAGCAGGGATTTCACCAGAAAGGTTGCCAGAAAAAATTCTTAGGGAAACTACGCGGTTGGTGGTGGGGTCACACTCCACCTGGTTCCAAGCTGTGCAGCAGTCAGTGCCTGGCAGCCATGAGGCTAGGTGGTAAGGATCACCAAAATGTTTTTTAATTTGGAGGAGAACTTTTTTATCACGGGAATTGCAAAGTTCTTCTGAAAGGGAGAGCGAAAGAAGATTGAAGAGGGTTTTCATGTTTGGGATTGTGACATATGATATGCTAGCGTTTCTATTTATAGGGATAGAGGTGCCATGTGAGCCATTATTCAGAGCTCAACTTGATGTCATCTTTTGACTTGGGTGTTCAGGAAACAGATCGAGTAAAGAGTGCAGCAGCCATCAAGCAGCCAAAGGAATAATTTTTGCTTGGATTTTACCTATCTGTCCATGGATGGACTAGGGATTGAAGACACTGAAAAGGTATTTTGGTATCTGACTTCCCTCGTTAATGTTTCGAAAGTGAGGAAACTTTTAGACAGAATAATAAAGCTATAGAAAAGTGCTATGGTGGTGGAGTGGGAATTTTTGTTTTTTTAACAGATATGAATGGATATTGCTGTGTCGGTTTGCCACTTTACATGCATGGCTATATTCAGCAGACTTGGAATGGTCAACTGGTCAATTATGATGGCCTCGGTTTTTTTTTTTTAATCTCATATGAGCTGGATCTCAAATTCTAGATATTTGTTAAAAGGAAGAGTTGAACAGACCAAAACTGCCCTGCTCCAATAAGGATGTTGAGGAGACACAGTTGTTGCCGAATGCCATGCAACCAGTTGTCGATACGAGTTCCGGTACTTCATTAGTTTGCCATTTTGGCTGTAGATTCCAGACACTATGAGAAGATTTTGAAGTTGATGATCTCAAAGAACGTTCCAGCTGTGGGTGATTATACAGGTTTGCAACTCCACTTAAACTATGATGTAGGTTTTTATATATAGCTTACACTGGGAGACTATTAAGTTGCAAATGAGAGACTCCCGTGAGCTGTTACAGAAGCTAAGAGCTTGTAGAATCATGCATGGTTTCTTAGTGAAATCCATAACTTGGCTTTGACACTTATGTTAGCCTCTGTCCAGTTTTGTAGTTGAGTGCCATACAGGCACATATTATCGAAATATGTGGAGTAATCAAAGTTCTGCAAGTTTGATATCCTCTTCAAAGCTTGATAGCCTTAAAATTTGCATGGCCGATCGACTTTGGGTTTTTTGACGTCTAAATTCACCATAGAGGCTCCTTAGCTGTATTTACATGGCTATTGTAAAAACAGATCGTTTGACGAGTCAATAATGACGCCTTTCTTAATCTGATATGAGATGGATCTAAATTTCTGTGTCTTCGAAAGAGAATATAAACCTTCACTTCTGGAAATCTTTTGATACCACCACCAAAAACAACTTCACCACTAAGTGATCCCTAGCAGGTATTGTCAATGAAAACGACATATATCAAGATGTGATAAAAGACTAAAATGGGCAAAATCTTGGTGCTTTGACAATTCTTATGGGACAAGTGATACTGTTGTCTTTTTTCTCAGTTAATAACACAAATATAACTTACTAATACAAACATTATAAATCAAGATTTGTTTTCTTCTATGAGAGGCACTTTAGTGTCTGTCCTACTGCTCTTTGCAGCAGGTCCAAGTGGAGAACTGCTAAAAACTAGTCTATGGCTCTAAGCCTCGGGACAGTTTTGTTAGTGTTGTCAAATGTAGTAATTTGTAAGTAAGATAGCCTTATGCAAGATTCAAATACTCTCGAATTTCTGTGAATTCAATGGACTTGAATAAGTACAAGGAGGAATAATTGAAAACAAAGATAATAATAGATATTTCTTATCTTTGACTAATCTTATTTTCTCAATACATGTTGCTTTCAGAAATATTGCAAATCCTTATTACACTGGAAATACTTCTTTACCCGCTGAACTATTTGCAGTTTCCAAGTGGAGCTCCGCACAAGCACCTGTTATGGAAATAACTGGAGTAATCAAAGCTCTGCAACTTACCACCTACCGGAATCTGGCCACACAGCCTGTTGTAACTCACGTTCAGGGACTGCAAAGGTAGCTGAGTCATTTGTGGAGGAATGCTACCGAAAATCTTGTTGTGATTAATGTCCAGATTTTCCATGGTACTTGGAAATACCACATTTGACAAATTGAATTCGAATAGATTCCTGGAGAGATACACATTATTAGTAGTTTTGTTTAGCCCAAATAACATGGAAGCATCACCAACAAGTTTGTTGCGAGATAAATCAATGACGCTGAAGTCCATGTTCCCTAATGATGCAGGGATTTCTCCAGTAAGTTGGTTGTGAGACAAGTAAAGATCCGGTACGCTGCCTTTAAAGGTACCAAATGATTCTGGGATCGAGCCCGTAAGCTTGTTCCTGTCCAAGTGAAGAGCACCAAGATTTGGCAGCAAAGCTAGTGAGCTTGGTATTGATCCAGAGAAGCCGTTAAAAGAGAGGTCCAAGTATGTGAGATTCTTGAGCTGGCTGAGAAAGTCAGGTACTGTCCCAGTGAGATTTAGCCAGTCAAGTCTGAGAGACGTTAGGTGTACGAGCTTGGCAATGGCGGGCTGTACGGGGCCTGTAATATCAGTCAGCTTGCGAAACACAAGGTTCTGGAGATAGGGCAAGTCCCCAACTGCAGCGGGGATTTGGCCAGAAAGGTTGCCAGCAAAAACGGTGAGAGAAATGATGCGGTTGGTTGTGGAGTCACACTCAACCTGGTACCAGTCTGTGCAGCAATCAGTATCTGACTTCCATGAGGCTAAGAGGTAAGGATCGCCAAAATCTTTTTTGATTTGGAGGAGAACCTGTTTATCTTGGGGATTGCAAAGTTCTTTTGAGAGGGAGAGTGAAAGAAGGGTACTGGAAATGAGTAGGGAAAGGAAAAGGGTATTCATGTTTGCTTCTGCTCTGGTAGATCTCTTCTTCCTTTTTTTCACTTTGTTCTTTGAGATATGGAGTGCAAACGCTCTATTTAAAGGGTTCTGGCATCGATATGTTCGTATGGTATGACGAAAGACTATAGGCACCTCAAAGCTGGATTTATCGAGGGAAAGTCCAAGAAAATCTTGGCCAAAATATTTGACTAAACTATGCCATAAATGTGTCAGATTTCAATTCGTTTCTGCTCACGTGAGTAGTTTGTGTTCATCCTCTTGACTACTTCTATTAAATTCTACCTGTCTTTAATTGGTGGCCAAGTGTTCATAATCCTTACTGGCGTTGTATTATATATTTATTATGGATCCCATCACATATTCTTCCCTCTTGTCCTGCCTTGTTATCTACTCGAGGGCTGGAAAATTCAGTCCATAAAACTCTCTAACAAATAAACAAAATACAATATAATTTCATCCATAAAACACTTTACACGGAACAAAGGCTTCCTCATAATCAACTTTACACGGCTACACGAAACCAAACTAGTTTGCACCAGTCAATGACGAGGGTCATGTTCGTTGCTTCGATTTCGTTTGGGTGTGTGTTTGGATTCTTAAAACAATGTTTTTTAATTGAACATATTTTTAATTTTTAATATTATTACATTAAAAACACCTTAAAATATATTAATTTGATATTTTTTTAATGAAAATAATTTGAAAAAACCAATCGAACCGCAGTCCTAAATACACCTCGTTATTCTGAAATAACCAACCCGGATCTCAATTTCTAGATGGTGTGGAAGGAAAGTTCGGAGAGAAAATATATATAATATATACCGACACTTGAATACACCTCCACCAACAACAACTTCACCGATTGATCTCTCATGGGGTTATAGACGTAAGGTCCTATATGGAATCAAAATGTGATAAGGTTGCAATTGCCTTAGTGATTTGATTGGTTTGGACTACAATAAGTGTCCACTAAGAAAAGATTGAGAAAGGGGATATATAGCAACTAAAATATAATAAACTTTCTTGATGGAATCTACAAAAATATCATTTATTATTGTTTATATGATTTTTTAATAATAGTTTTATGCGAATTTTACTTTATGTATAGATCTCATTTTGAAGTTTGGTAGGGATTAATTTGCTTTCCACCTTCGAAACCACCTGCTCTTTTCTCTTCACATTATAAATAAGATTTTATAGAGCATAGTTGGATGAGAATACGGTCCATAATCACAATGTTAAGATATTATTATCATATCTTTTTTTTTTCTTAAGTGAAATTAAGGTTAAATGGGTAGCCCTTCATTCTTAAAAATCTCATCTCGACCTTATAAAAAAATTGAGGTAGAGTTTTTATTTTTATTTTTTTGGTCCAATCTAAAAAAACAAAACACAGTGCCACGGGTTTGACTTTTCTCTTAAACATATGATCATCAGAGTTTGTTAGGCCACAGATTTTGTTTGACCCACGTAATATTCACTTAAGATGAAGTCCAAGTTAACTTGTCTTGCTTCAAAGGTTGTAATTAAAGACTCCTTTATTGTTAAGTTTAGTAGAAAGAAATCCTTTAACTCTTCATATATCTCTCTTAATTTCCCTCGAACACCTAATTACAGTACCCAGGTAGGTGATTAGTTAAAATAGTTGAAGTACGTGCCGTTTTCTTCTTCTCTCCCTCTCTTAATTTTCTATCTATTTATCTTCTTCTTCTTTTTTTGTTTATTAAAGACTCGAAATTGAAATTGGGTTGTGATGTTCTTTTTCATCGCTTCCTCGATTTGACGGATATAGCTAAGAAAAAGGTAATGATGTGTTTAATTATTTTAATTTTAATTTAATGCATGAATTCTAGCATTGTTTTAAATACTAGAGGGATTCGAGCATTGATATTTTTGTATTATGTGGACATTATGATTCTTATGAAGGGCATATTTGTTCTTTAGTGTGTGTTTGGATTTTTAAAAATAATTTTTTAATTGAATATGTATTAAAATAATATTTTTTTTATTTTTAATATCAATAAATTACAATTATCAAAAAACACTTTAAAACACATTAATTTTAATGCTTCTTTAAACAAAAAAAAATCTTACGAAGCATTTAAAATTAAAAAATTGAACCGCATTATTAAACATGACTCTTCAATAATCAAGATGTTAATTTCTAGATGGTGTAAAAGAATAGTTTAGGGGTTGAAATCTCAAAAAGAAGATATAGTATAGAACTACACTTGAACACACCTCCATTACAATTAAACAACTTAGATCTTATTTGTTTTTTTATTTTTTTTATTTTCATATTATTTGATTAATTTCTGGTGAGTTTACGCACTTAATTAACCCTAATCTCAAGAGCAAGATATTTTTGTATTACGTGGACATTACGATTCTTACATGCATAATATTGTTTGGATACATGTATTAGAAAAAGAATATTTGAAAGAGTCCACATTGACAAGACCCTACAATGTATTTAAAAAATGAAACCGTGTATATATATATATGGAGTAATTGTGAATAAAAAGTGTAAAGGTTATATATATATATATATATATATATATATAGCTAGATCTTGCTTGCATGAATAATGTTGCCACCCAATTTTCTTTAAATTCATCATTTCTTGTGTTAATTTAACACTTCAGTTTTTTCGAGTCTCTTCATTGATTTCTCCTCTTGAAACCACCACGATTAGCGCTTGTCATCTAGTTTTTTTTTTTAGCCGCCTGGCCCCATGTTTCCAGCTTCCAGTCAAATACGTTAAATTCAGTTATTGTTTGACTTGAATGTCTTCTATCGTTTTCCCACGTAACAATTTAGGCAATTTACTCTTGGAAACGTGGTTACAACTAAATTTTTTTAAAAAAGTATTTAAAAATAATTTTTTTTAATTTTTATATTATTTTGATATATTTATGAGTGTAAAACACTATGAACCATATCTGCTATTATACTTACAAACATCTTAAATTGCAAAGCTATTATCAGTCTGAATCACATGCTCATCACACCTTGTAATGAATAATAATTTTTTTAATTTATAAAATTATATAATTATTTAGGATATACTAGTTATTTTATTATTGATTTGCTGTGTTTTTCTCAGTAAAAAATATTAAATAAAAAATCATCAATAACAATTAAAAAAGTTAAAAAATTGAGAGATACAAATCAAGATATGATAGAATAGTATAATGAAATTATGATAATAAAATAGATAGTTGGCTCGTGCTTTATCGAATACGGTGCTGATTTTTTTTAATGTAAAAAATAATGTTCGATCACTGAAATCTTGAAGTATCGGAGGATGGATTTAACCATTTCTTCTGCATAATTTCTAATATTTCGTTGAAAATAATGATACTGCTAATTAGGTTCATTGTGGGAAGAATGCAAGCGCGCGCAGGAGATATTTGGAACATGTTCCGCGACAAGTACATCTTATAAATAATTCTTTGAAGTACGAGTTTGGCATCAGTCATTGCATAATAATTATCAGACAAATGAATCGCATAAATTTCATCATCCAGTGGCCGTAGTGATCAAGCAATGATCATGATGGTCGACTGATCAGAAGCATCTGAATAAAAATAAGACTACTCTACTCTACAGTCTACTTTTCTCCTCGCAGAGGCACCAAGTGTGCCATTCTGCTAACAACGATTTGCATATCAACAGAAGTATTCTTTAGCGTAGCCATCATTATTCAGAGTTCTCTATAAAGCAAAAGATGCTCAATCTGTAAATGGGATATTTATTCTTGGTCCAAGAAACTTAGCAAAAATAGAATCCAACAACGAATTAGGAGGGAGGAGCCTTGTCTGTCAATGCCTAAGCTACCAAAACCAAGTACAAAGAGGTTTAAGCACAACAGCTCTAGTGCTATGGCTACTGATGACCTTTTGACCTATATTAAGGGAATCGGTTTATATGAAGGAAACAGAATTTCTATGCCTTCTATGAAGAAAGTCATACAGACAGCAAGAAATTAAACTAAAGAAGAATAAAGATAGAGAGAATACTGGATAAAGCATCTTTATGTGCAAGAAACAGATTTCTATGCTGCTTTTTTCTTTCTTTAAGCTCACCACGGTATTTTTAACTCATAAAAATTTCCAAAGTTAATAGTTTTTGCTTCCTTTTCCTCGCATTAGCTTTGCTTCAGAACCCAGAAAGAAGAGAGGAGCGAGCTGTCCTCACTAAGTGATGCAGCTCAAATAAAGTAACCAGAATTGCCATGCCTTGAAAGATCAGATTTTCTGGACCGGAGATTGAAGGGTAATGTGGATAGTTTAATTTTTTTAGTTGACAATTTTATAAAGCTAAGATAGCTGAAAGAATCTATGATAGTGAACATGCACTGAATCACTTTATTTTAAAAACTAAAAAGATTATCTTTGTCCTTTCAAGTGGGGTGGCAATCACCTTTTCCTAATCTGAGACTCATTATGGACCATTCCAGCCTTGCATTTATGCTTGTAAGCAAAACACAAGCCTTCCCCATTACACTTCATCTAGTGGAACTCGTAGCATTGCAGCAGCTCTTACTAATTCTTTCTTACCTTTTCCTTTCAAAATTAAGATTCTTTTTTTCTGCTCAAAGCAAACCAGAAAGGTATTGTTAAACTGTTAGCGGAGTTGGTACATGCTCTCAAGTTAAGCCTCAGCAGGAGGATTATATAAACTTGGTTTTAGCAGATAGCTTTTAAAACGTAAACTCCTACTGCACTTGAGCCTCCTTGAAAACAGTGCCTCCTCATCACCCTCAAAGATTCCAAATGCCTAAAAAATCATAACACTCGGAGAACAGATCATTTGCTGATCGCGGCTTTCTTGGAAGCGTAAGAGTTCCTGGCTGTGATATGAGTCAGCGAAAGGAGGTGAAGATGACCAACTCTGGCTGCAAAAATTGTTCTTGCATGTGAAGGTGAGAAATTAAATCTCTATGACATATAGATGAACAGTCCTTTTCATACATACTGCACCGGTTCTTCTAATCAATATTGATTTTGCTGTTTCCACTTCAGGCACTGAAACTACACGAGCAACTAAAGATACTTCAAGTTCCACAAGTCTTGCGGTCGACTGAGTTAATTGGAGTCGATCCTGTGCATCAATACGCAAGCAGCAAGCTTTGCTACTGCAAGAAGTTCTTAGGAAAAATCACTGGAAAAGGGTGCCCTCGATTTTGCACCAATGAATCCATTAGCTGCTCCTGACCACAAAGATGACTTCAAATTGAAGGACACAAAGCCTCAGCTTGGGGAACGTTGGCCTCATGGAGGACCACGCGGTGGAGGTGGGTGGATTAGCAGTGAAAGAGCAACAAGCACGTATGATCTTGTGGAGCAGATGTTTTATCTGTATGTCCGAGTTGTGAAAGCCAAAGATCTTCCCACAAACCCAGTAACTGGAAGCTGCGACCCCTACATAGAAGTTAAAGTCGGGAATTATAAAGGAGAAACACAGCATTTTGAGAAGAAGACCAACCCTGAATGGAAACAGGTTTTTGCATTCTCAAAGGAGAGAATTCAGTCTTCGGTAGTTGAAGTAATACTGAGAGATAGAGAGAGAGTGAAAAGAGATGATCACGTAGGAAAGGTGGTCTTTGACATGCATGAAGTGCCTACAAGGGTTCCACCAGACAGCCCCTTAGCCCCTCAATGGTATAGATTAGAGGCTCTCCATGGAGATAACAAGGTGAAAGGAGAGGTGATGCTTGCAGTTTGGATGGGTACACAGGCTGATGAAGCGTTTCCAGAGGCCTGGCACTCAGATGCTGCTTCAGTTCATAGGGAGGGTGTTCTCAATATCCGATCAAAGGTTTATGTTTCACCAAAACTTTGGTATCTTAGGGTAAATGTGATTGAAGCTCAGGATGTAGAACCGCTTGACCGAAGTCAGTTACCACAAGTTTTTGTGAAAGCTCAAGTTGGAAACCAGATACTCAAAACTAAGCTATGCCCAACCCGAACAACAAACCCTATGTGGAATGAAGATCTGATCTTTGTAGCAGCAGAGCCTTTTGAGGAGCAGTTGATACTTACTGTCGAAAATAAAGCAAGTCCTGCAAAAGATGAAGTTGTGGGGAGAGTAGATTTGCCACTCCAAATCTTTGAGAGGCGCCTGGATTACCGGCCAGTTCACTCCAAGTGGTTCAACCTTGAAAGATTTGGGTTCGGTGCTCTGGAGGGAGACAAGGGGCACGAACTCAAATTTTCAGTTAGGCTTCATCTCAGAGTTTGCCTTGAGGGTGCTTACCATGTACTAGACGAATCAACAATGTATATAAGCGACCAACGACCAACAGCTTGGCAGCTCTGGAAGCAGCCTATAGGAATCCTGGAAGTCGGTATCCTAAGTGCGCAAGGGCTTCTTCCAATGAAAACGAAGGAAGGGAGAGGAACTACTGATGCTTATTGTGTAGCCAAGTATGGGCTGAAGTGGGTACGGACCAGAACGATCATTGAAAACTTCAATCCAAAATGGAATGAGCAGTATACATGGGAGGTGTATGACCCTTCCACGGTGATTACCTTCGGAGTTTTTGACAACTGCCACTTGGGTGGGGGTGAAAAACCGGCAACTGGTGGTGGAGCTCGAATTGACTCGAGAATTGGAAAGGTAAGAATTCGACTATCTACCTTGGAAACAGATCGAATATACACGAACTCCTATCCACTTCTAGTCCTACAACCATCTGGACTGAAAAAGATGGGAGAACTCCAACTAGCAGTTCGATTCACCTGCCTATCACTAGCAAATATGATTTACCTATACGGGCACCCCATGTTGCCGAAAATGCATTATTTGCATCCTTTTACTGTAAATCAGCTAGACAGTTTGAGATATCAGGCCATGAATATTGTAGCAGTAAGGCTTGGCAGAGCTGAGCCACCACTAAGGAAAGAGATTGTGGAGTATATGCTGGATGTGGATTCTCACATGTGGAGCATGAGAAGAAGCAAAGCTAACTTCTTCCGTATTGTGTCGCTTTTTTCTGGTGTGATCTCAATAAGCAAGTGGCTTGGTGAAGTGTGTAAATGGAAGAACCCAGTCACAACAGTCTTAGTTCATGTTTTATTTTTCATATTGGTCTGCTACCCGGAACTAATTCTGCCTACTATTTTTCTTTATATGTTCCTGATCGGAATATGGAATTACCGTCTCCGCCCAAGGCACCCCCCTCACATGGATACCAAACTTTCATGGGCAGAAGCAGTTCACCCAGATGAACTGGATGAAGAGTTTGACACTTTTCCCACATCAAAGC
>Ga0307510_10005520_pt1 | contig 15078 bp, 15 predicted proteins | sample 12_EM_MG_FD_207224 | JGI IMG/M metagenome (GOLD analysis project Ga0307510, IMG submission 207224) | Populus trichocarpa ectomycorrhiza microbial communities from riparian zone in the Pacific Northwest, United States - 12_EM | ecosystem: Host-associated > Plants > Roots > Unclassified | place...
TCAGACATTTAGGTGCAGACGTTTGTGCTGCGTTAGGTAAAAGTAGGTGGTGACGTTGGGGTGGTGCAATTGAGGCGGAACCAACGGCGGACTGTGAAAATGAGCGGAACTAGCCACAGGCCTGCCTGATAATGCCGGTTTCGGCTGATTCGGGTAGTGTTGCTGTGGTCCGGTCTGGTCTGGTGACTCTGGTCTGACATCGGGACCGAAGTCAAATCGGTCCGGTCCAGGACCGGACCAGAATTTGATCAGTTTTCTGGGCAGTCTGGACTGGGCAAGGCAAACCATGAGGAATGCCTATTAACCACCTAAGTTATCACCCACCACCATTTTGGCACCCACCATCACTTCAGCATTCCACCAAATACATAAAATTTTCTTCATCTTACTTTACACATATAAGTCCTTGGATCATACCTTTGTCTGTAAAGTTGAATGAATGAAAACAGTGCAGTAGTTCTTGAGATCCTGAAATTGTGCTTTGTCATGCTGACAGTTCCCCTTCAATTGCTGAATATTGCCTTTTCCATTTGTGGCATTTATCCAGACTTAATGCACTCCAGTGTATACACAAAATCAACATGTGGCTCTTGTGGGCAATGTTACACTCCTGGGCACTTGGTCCACATTTTTCTCTTTTTCTTGACTGATATGTACTTATACAATCACATGACCTTGAATCACATGACTGCTTACCTGTACAACAGAGCCATCTTGCCAGGAACTCCATTGTTCCCTTCCTTTGTATGCCCTCTATTGTTCTCTTCTTATGGTAGTCTGTGACCACCATTGTTTGTGACCCCATTGTTCTGTGATGCTTATTGTTTGTGACTCTATTGTTCTCCTGTTTTGTATGCTTAGTCAGGTAGCTGCCCTTTTGTATATAAGCTGGACTTATATCCTAGAGTTGGGCCTTAAGCCTGACTTAGTTTGCAATCTATTGCATTCTCAGTCCTTGTTGCTTGAACAAACATTCTTCTTTTCTCTTTCTTTGAAAATATCTTCAAATCCTTGAAGATATTTCCCATTCCTCTTTATCTCCACCCAGACATTGGTCTTAGCGACCTTTTCGCCTTTATCACATTTCAGAACTACTCTGGTTATTAAGGGAATTATGACCCTTGTAACTTCATCACTGCTGCATATCTCACCTTTGCGCACGTTGCACCTTAAGGTTCAATAGGCCTTAACATAAGTCAGGCTTTCTTCAAACATCCTTGAAACATAGGACAAACACCAGTCACATCCTGGTGGCAGTAGTCCTTATTGGAGAACTCGGAGATGAATATAAACAAGTCCATAGGAGACAATCAGACGATCTTCCAGCACACATCAAAGGAGCCACATACTACAAGTATCAAAGACCAGGGAGCAGCGATAACTAGTGTTGCCGAAGTCTGGTTCAGTTCGGTTCAGGGTAGATTTTCCTGAACCTTGAACCGGACTTTGGGTTCGGTTCAGAGGATTTTGCAAACCCCAAACCTGAACCTGTAAGAACCGAACCTTGGGTCGAGTTCAGGTTCATAGGGGGTCCGGACCTGAACCGGACTTGAAGGTTGCGTGGTGCGTTTCATCCAATGGAATCAAGGTGGGTACATGCTCCAGGATGAACATGTCACACACAGAAGCACAGGTGGATGGCATGCGCGTGTGTGTTTGAGGTGGCAGAGGGGAGTGCAACTGTGTGGGAGTCACAGATCTAGTCGCCGGGGCTATGGGCTCATCACCGTCGGGGTCATTGAAATTTTCGATTTCAGACGCATCGAGAAGTTCGCCATCAGGACCTATAGCACAACCTTCAGATGCCATGGCTGCAATCCTGAGCTAGCAAGATCACGCAGATGAAAAACGGGGAGAAGCGAGGGCGTCGGTGTATTGTCGCCGGAGCTAGCTAGTGTCGCGATGTGTTGACGAGAGGGTTGGCGTTGCGGCAGATGGAGTTGGGGATGACGATGACGGTGATGGCAATGGCGGAAGACAGATGCATTGACGAGGACAGACGATGGCAAGGACGAGCAATGGCGATGGCGAGGGTGAGGAGGAAGCGAGGGGCGAAATTGAAAGGCGAAAAACGAGAGCAAATCACGAAAGGAGAATCTCAGAAAGGCGGCTGCGGCTCAGCAGGCTTGCAAACCGTCACACAGACAAGCACACAGTTAGAAAAGAGGGGGAATAGGGCCGCAGTTGCCTTCTATGCCTCTTGACAAAGCTGGGCGCGGTGCTTTTATATGCAGAGTACGGTTGATACAGCGAGTATTCTATGCGCGAAGTAAGTAAGAAGGTGAAATTTGAAGAACGAACGTCTATGCCGGCGACAGGCCGCATGGAGTCGTATGGAAGGAAAAGCCGGTGTCCATTGTTGAGAAATTTTACTGAATCGTCGCGAGGTGCGCAACGTCAAGCGTAGTGACGACGGGGGTGAGGGATGGTACGGCGATACTCGAGGCCGAAGTCTAAAACTAATGAGGAGAGAGCGAGTCTAAAACGGAATAAGGGAGAAAAACGCACAACGAAATCCGAGCCAATCTATATCTATCCTGAATCCTTCCTAATTCTCCTTATGGGTCCAGACCTTGGGGCGGTCGGCGGGGGCAGCGCAAGGCGCGTACAGCGTGGGGCGATGGCGACTCCGGGTCTTGACGTCGACCGATCCGATATGGGCAATCCGCGAGTCTTCAGCCGAGAGGGCTTGGTGCGTGCCGAGCAGGGCGACTTGACTGCAAGAGGAAAGGCTCCGACTTGCTGACGACAAGGGTGGAGAGTGGGGAAAACGAGATGGGCGAGGGTGAGGAGTCGCACAGGAGGACAAGGGACAAGGTGAACGCATGGCGGGCCCGGGCAGCTTGGGAGGCGTCACGTGGTCGGAGATGGCCGATTCCAAGGCCACATTACTGTGTGAGGTCGAAAGAGAGCACAAGGAATGAGACGGCGCAACTGAACAAGGGTGAAGGCAACTTGCAGGACAGTTGCTGCTGTGAGTACAGTACCTTCAGGTTTGAGGTCCGGTTCAGTCCGAACTGGGTTCACAACATTTGGCCCCCTCCCGAACCTTGAACTGGACTTCCGGTTCAGTTCGGGCACTATGCTGAACCTTGAACTGGACTTCGGTCCAGTTCGCAAAAGTTCGGGTCCGAACCATGGTTCAGAACCAGACTGCAGCATCACTAGCGATAACAGGTACTATGTTGACCTTCCAACTAAATCACATGCCCCAGTTGAATTTGTTCAAGTAAACGACACCTACTTTTGGGTTGGACTTTGCTGGAAACCAGAAGGCTGGTTTACCTCTATCAAAGCAAAACTACAAAATAGTAATCAGCTTGGTTGGTGGAATGAATCAGATCCACAACACCCAGACTACGTCAGTCCAGAGCACTTTAGCCCAACACTTCATACCACCATCGAACAACCAGAAGAAGAAATCCTTGTAGGAGGAGTTCACCACATCACAACCCTCCAAGGAAGCCACCCATTCACAGAACAAACTCCTATCCTTCCCCAAATCAAAGCAGCAGTTTACCAAGGAATTGATATCCCTCTTGACACTACCCTAGCTGCTGCTCACCCTCAATTATCCATCTGCACCACAATATCAGGACAACAAGAGAAGATTAATGTTGCTACTGGACAAACCAGACAGGAGACACAAAGAATCAATGTCATCGCCAATCCCTCTAACGGCGCACTCAAAGGAAATCCTCCAACTATCTTCAACAGAGATAGAAGCACAACTAGAAAGTTCATGATCAACTTTGACCTCTGGAAGGCAATCAACTGACAGAACAACATTATGAGGAAACCCTTTTCCAGAGTCGTTACCCTGTGACCCTGGGAACCAACAACCCTGTGACCCTGGGAAGATAATATATGACCTATCTTTTTTTTTTTTTTTTTTTTTTTTTTGAAAGCGTTTTATTTCTCAATAAGTAGCTACTAGTAACTAAACTATCAAGAAATAAGTGCCGCATGGCGGGAGACGAGCGTCAGCCCCAAGTGGCGCACTGAAGCCGGGCCGTAAGGCCGGGGGGTAAGGGAGAAAATGCCTTTACGCACATCCCGTCTGGGATAGTGTGGGGCTCAGGGTTATGGTTTATGGCCGTACCCTACTACCCACTAAAACCTCACGCCTGTTTGTCCAGTCGTTCGGGAGGTCTCCTTCTCTTTCTAAGACTTTTTCCCAGGTGTTTACTACTAATCTGGTAAACCCTTTGTTTCTTTTGATTTTGGTCGCGGTTATTTTATCCTCAGTGAGTCTTTCGTTAATCGCGCGTAACCATCTTGACTTAATTTCTTGTTCTTTTCATGGATTACTCTCTTGCATCAGAGAGCCCAGATAAGGAAGGCTGATTCAGAGAGGAGGATTTGGAGTAGGCGCGTGGCGCCCTTGAGGTGAGCTTTATTGGGGTGATGGTCTTGGTTTTGGTTTTGATGTTCGCTGTGTTGGACTGTGAGGCAGCCGCATCCTAGGATAGTCCCTAGGTCGTTCCCTGGCCAGGGGAGGTTCACCCGTTGGATCATTTTATTGTGTAGGGCGCAGGGCCATGCGTGGTGATAGGCGGCACAAGCTTGACGACTGCCGGATACCTCATGTCAGTTTGTGTGTTGTCTTGTGCAGCACTTCTATATCTCTCAGAACGATGATGCTGCACCCTATGTATGGGTCTCAAAACGAAAAAAGGCCCCTCGATAGCTGGATCAGATGACAGATATTTGGGCCAAGGTGCATGGTTGCTTTGTTGACGGTGATGCCACCTTCTGACTGGCTGGTTTTGGTGCGGTCAGCCCCCCTCCGTCCTGTTATCTTGCCATGGTGTCTCAGGTGTGCACCTTGCGCCTGCTCAGTCACAGTGCCTGTGTTCCACTTCATTTTTGCCCTTGTTTGGGCCCCCTTGCAGTGGCATGTCAATTTGCGCTCTCTCTTTCGTGGTAGCGCTTTCGGGTTGTACCAGCCCTCTTGGCAGGGCATCCAGCTCTGTGCCCTCTTGCGGCAGAATCCCGATGACGACCTGGCCTGGTCCTATGGTGGTGCTTCACGCCAGCGCTCTGGCTCACCAAATGCCCCAGGTTCCATGCCTCAGGCTTTGCGGTGGCAACGGAGCTCCTTTACATTCGCAGGAGTCAACTTTTGCGGGTTCAATATTCCTCGCGTTGGTGTTTGACCATGCATGCAGACCTTCAATGGTCAGGTTCTCTGGGCTGCCAGGGAAGACAAGTGAGTCCCCCTTATTGATGCTCCCCCTAATTTCTCCAGGTCTTCTGCGGGTAAAACGGGTGGCTTCGCGCTTTCATGGGTGCCACATTTCTATAGCGCTTACTGGACTTTAGGGGTAGAACCACAAGTGCTTGTACAGTCAATATCACAGAGTACATAGTAAGTAGATGTACAACACCAGGGAATTCAACATCATGCATGGGTTCCAAGTGGAACGGGAGAGGGATCTGTGCGTCCCTAGCACTGGGTGGGGGGGAAGCGTGAGTATGTGGGAGGATATGAATGGCGGCACTGTCAGTGTGCTCTATTTCCTCTGTCACAAAGTCTACATGAGGTTCATTGTAAAACACAATAATAAAATGTCCTGGGCCTTTCCGTGAGTGAATTGTGCTTATGATATTTGGTGACTGGTGGGTTGGGGATTCCACAGAGCAGTGGGTCATGCAGCAGCAGTTCTAACTGGTGAGTGTTGACATCAGTGACGTGGCAACTCCCTGGAGGGTGACAGTACTGGGTAGCCAGTGTGTAGGCACACATCAAGTGGCAAAAGCTCAGGACACATTTCTTCAGTAGGCCATTGTGGTTCAGAAACGTGGGGTCGGGGCAGTAGACATTTATCTGAAGACTGCTAGAGGGTGTTCGGTTTATTCTCAACTTATGCATTGTGAGGGGGCAGTAGTAGGCTTTTTATTGAGTTGTAGGTGGGGGTGTCTCACAGGACAGGTTCTCGTCATCAGTTTACTTTATTTTGATAACGGTGGGGTGGATGGTGTATCCTTTGTTGAATCCTTGCCCCGACAATGGTCATGGGAAAAACCGGCCTGGTGTTGGTTGCGGTTCAAGGAGCCCCTCTAATATATGACCTATCAAGGAACTGGTCATCAACAAGATCACATGACAAGATGCACTTTGGATGGGTGTCCAACCCATTGATCAACATGTGGAAGATTGTAGGAATGATCAACAAGATGCGTCCACTAAACAATCAACCAAGATGTGATGTGACCCAATCAACCAAGATGTGACTTGTGTGGGCAAGGTCCCAATCAAGATGTATAATGTAATCCATAGTTACTATGCATTGACTGCACAGTCCCCTATCCCCTGTAATTGTACCTACCCTAAACTGCGCACAGACCACCCTGTATTAGTATATAAGACCTACAAATTTATGTAAACAGTCCTTAGACTGTTCTCTTGTCAACCCCTACACTGGAGCCTCACAAAGCTCCCTCATCATTACCAGCAGTCTACTCCGTCCTGCCTCTCCTCACCTTCTGCCTCTTCCTCATCAACATCTTACTGCTGCTCCTTTGGATCAGTCACCTTCAACTCCATGCTGTTGTTGAGTCTCACTACCCATAAAGTAGTGAGTTCCTGACAGCAATGACATACCCAAAAAAATTACTTGGCAATAAGGCTCACCTGCCAACTCCAGGACTATAGGCTGCATGTGCAGAAACTATGGGAGGCGTTGGCCTTTGTCCACATAAGGGGCATGCCAGGCCAGTGCACAAGGGCGTCGTTGTATGTCCTGTGTTCCACAAATTGTTAATAGTCAACAGTGAACTCCCATATGAGGAGTGCAAGTGGCATGAGCTAGGATGATGTTTGTGGCCATCAGTAAGCTTGGGTGGGTCATGGTAATCAATGCAGGGGGATGTTAGCAGGTGGAAGGGGGGCAGGGGTGAAGGAAGAAGATGCACTGGAGCCTGTACATGGGCTTGATGCCACTAGCAGCTTGACAACATGGGTCTCCATGTTGGTCGAAGAGGTGGGGGCAGAGGTGGTGGGTATTTGAGAACTGGTCAGGATATGGAAAGAATGTGGGCCAGTGGGGCCCTCACTTGCTGGAGAGTCAGAGGTCAGGACTGGTCAGGACATGGAAAGAATGCAAGCCGCCAAGGGGCACTTACCCACTGGAGATAGCAAGGGGCAAGACTGGTCAGGGTGGGCTGGAGAGGTCAAAGGTTGCCTCTGCATATGCAATGACCTCATGTGATTATCTTTCCTTGGTGGCCTAGGTGGAACAACCAACACCAGAGACAAATACTCTGAGCATACCAAAGGGTGCACTCACTCTGACATGTTCCTTGTGTGCCTGGGCATCAGACTTGTGGGCCAATCTGTCTTCAGCAAGGTTTGTCTCAGCAGCCTTAATATCCACAATCATATCCTCCAAAGTCTTCTTGTCCATCTGCCATTCTTCCCATGCACTCATAGAGGTATGCTTCATCTCTGCAAGCGATGTTCTTGTTTGCTCAAGTTCCTGTTCAATGTTCTTTAGAGCCTTCTGGAGGTATTCTTGTTGGGCCTGCAGATAACAAGTTAGCAGTCATAAAAATGGACATGCAAATGGGGAACATATACCCATGATGAAGAGGGCTGTGTGTCTGTGGTAGACTTGTATCCATCATACATTGCATTTAGTGATGCCAACACCTTCTCACCAGCCTGGCTGATTTCCTTGAATTGTTGTATATGATTCTGCTGATCAGCTAAAAAAAATGAAGAGGGTGATATGGGGCAGGAGGTATGATTTGAACACCCATGACACAGGTCTGGAATTGAGCATTGATGGTCATTGTGATGTGGGCCAAGGACTTTGCAAGTGATCCCACCCTTAACATCATGGAAGAATGATACAAGAGCCTTGAGGCAAAGAGTACTCTAGTCATCTCACTTCTTAACAGTAGAAATCAAGTAGGTGGAGAGCCCAGATGGGGACTATTGCACACCAATAAAGGAGGCCTACTTCCCTATGTTCTCCTCTGCTGTCCCAGTCCACCTTGTTCCCTCCATCTGGCAGGCCTTCCATAACAGCATGGCATGTGTTGTCACAGGGACCACATCCAAGCTGAGTCATACTAGTGTGTGCCTACCAGACGATCCCCTGCCTGCACTGATCATAGGTGGCTGTACTTGCACAGAGATGTTATTGTTGGGCAGATAGTCACAATTGATAGAACCTGGGGTTGTCAAACATGCCATTGCCATATATTATGGTTATCTTGAGGAAATCAAGGGTTGAAGCAGAATTTGGGTTGGCTGGTATTGTCAAACATTTCCACATGCCTGACAATTTCCTGAATGGCATCATTTCTCATACTCATCCAGACACAAGGCAATGCTGTATTTGAATGTTAAGTTCTTTTGGCCACCTTGCACTGTGAAAAAGTTCCTAATGCACCATAAGTGCACACAAAAATAGGATACATATTATTTTTTTCTGAAAAAGTATCTGAAAAGTACAAAAAAAAAACAGCAAAGTAAGTTGGCTTTTTTACAACCTCAATCTCAATCTACCTTCTTCTGGCAAAACAAGCACAAAAAAATAGATCGGACTAAAAAGAACATAGAGGACCACTCTGATGGTGCCACAGATTATTGAGTGGATCTTGATGATGAGATCGAAGTTGGGCCCTGGCATAAGTCCAACAGATGATCCACCTGAACTTGATCTGCTGGCTGCTGCCACTGCACTGGGTGGTCCACTGCCTACTGCCACTGCACTGGTCAGTCTGCTTGGACTCTGGTGTTTGAAGTAACCCAGGCCTGGAACATTGTCAACAACATTGTCTGACAAGATCCAGTCTTGCCAAGGTATGTTTTCATAAATTTCTGGAGAGATATTGTTGAAGGGATAGAAACTACAAACATATTGTTCATGTACTAGGAACAGGGCTGGAAACAGTGAATGGTCTTCATGGGTGTTAATGGCAATGGCTTGCCATGGTGTGTCTGATATCATGGGTTGTTGGAGAAGTCAATAAACACAAATCTCCCAAACTGTTCTTTGTTGAATAGTTTGCCTGAAGAGAAGGGTAATATTGTAATGACTCACATCAGGGAGAAATCGAATAAAAACATCATATTTATCGAACACAGAGTAATAGGGCCTACACATCAATATACCATTATGTGGATCGTGCCAATGATCTCCTTTGGCCTCTTTAGGGATCCACCTATAGCACTTCAGGTTGTCCCACTGTCTCATTTCAACATGAGGTCAAGTCAAATACATTCAACTTACAACTGCCCACTCTGCTTGAGCAATGATGTGGCATCACTGGAGAAATGGACGAAAGTGGGTCCCATATATGACACAGCAAGGCAGACCATGGAATATGTTGTGTCAATCAATTCCAGTCTTGAATGCAGTGGTAATCAATACTTCATGTTGCCCTGCCCAGTCAAATCCATTAGGTGGCCCATCAGTAGGAAGTGGAAGTGTGAATGGAGATAGTGGCATCATAATTGCTCAGCTATTGGGGTAAGATGAAGGAAGATAACCACTGGGGAGCAAAGGTGCACATTGTTTTTATAGTAATATGGATTGCCTTTGATGTGAGATAATTTCTTGTGGGTTTGATTCCCTACTTTTTTCATCGTCATTCATGCTTTTTGGCTGAACATTCCCTTGGTTCCATCTCTGACAGAGTTTGCTGAAAATTGCTTTATTGTACACATATAATACATGGAAGAATGCAGCTGAAGAAAGAGGGGACAACACACCATGATAGTGTAACTAGACCAAAGTGGCCTAGTAGTGAGTTCCAACAAGGGATAGAAGGAAAGGAATGATCTTGCGATCCTGAAAGACAAGAACCTATGAACAGAATCTGGGTAGATGAATGATATGACCCAAGAGGGATGAAGACACAAGGCAATGCCAATCTGCAAGGGTAACAAGAACAGAGACAAGAGAGTAGGAACGTATCATTACATATGTGAGCTGAGAGAGACAGAGGACGACAAGGTGGTTCAGTTTATTGTCTGTCTTGTTGGGCGAAAACAAAGTCAAACACAAATAATATAGAAAAGGGGCAGTGCAATGGCCTTAGACCAAGAAGACAGATACAATGCAGTGGCTTAGTTGACTGTCAGATGGTCAAGCAAGAGCAAGAGCATGAGGGGAGACAATGGGCTGATATTGCCTGCCCTGACAAGGTCAGGCCAGAGGGCTTTTAGGCAAGAGTTGGGTGATAGAGACAACCACCCTGCAAGTCAGACAGGTAGAGAGGGAAAAAGAATAAGAGCAAATTAGGTGCTTACTGGTGATGTAGACAATGAGCAGCTGTGTCGAAATGCAGAAATCTTACTAGACCATAGTAAAGAGTGCGACAGCAAACATGTAGATGTCATGAGTGAGGTAAAGCAATGCTCAGTGGTAATAACACTAAAGTAAAATAAAAGAGGTGGGTGTAGAATGGAGAGTGGGTAATCTAAAGCAAGAGATAGAGAAACATACAAAGAGTCCTAAATGAGCCTCTATATAGCAAAACCCTTTTCCTAATATCAGGGTTGTCAGACTGAGGCTGACTTGCAAGGGGCCACAAGTGATGCATGCTATGTGGAGCAGTAGATACCATAAGGTTTGGGGTGTGACAAGGGGAAGTCTTGGCTATCAGGGGGAAAGTCAGGCTTCTAACCAGCCAGCTGGGCAGGTTATACCTAATCCTAGTAGTGTAGTGTACAAATTCTTGTAGATGTGTATAGCCAATCAGAGTGATTTCAGGTCATGCTGAATATGATTATGTCAACCATGAACTTTAGTTTTGCACAACCTGCCCAGTAGGCTGGCACAAAATGTCAGCCACAAGTGTGGGATTGTTATGAGATTCTGGACTGACCTAATCTCTGCCATGTAAAAGATCAGTCTGGACCCTTCTGGTTCAGACCTTGTCTAGATGTGTCTGGATACACCTTATGCAAACCTTTTCATATATAGTCTAGTACCTGTCTAGAATGGCCTGAGCATTCTAGACCTTCCCCTTTGGCTAGATCTAATCTAGCCTTCCTTGTTTGTACCATGTAAACAGTCTTGCACCTGCCTATAAAACAGGTGCCAATTGTGAAGAGTTGGGTCTCCAGACTCAACTTACAATCAAAGTCATTTCCCCTTTACCCCTGTCACAGAAGCCTTGCTTCTATCTGTCCTTATCAAATCTTTATCAGTAGAGCCTTGCTCCTGATCTCATCAATCTATCTCTGATTCTTTGAATCACAATCATACCACTCTTTGAGCATATTATATCATCCTTTCCCACAAGTCACCTGATTCATATCATGTGACTTCCCTCCCCTCAATGAAAATGAAGGTTCATTGAGCCTAACAGGGATACCTTAGTCAATAGCAGGAGAATGAACAGTAAACAGTGATAAATTCAGCCAACTATGCCACATGATACAGCTCAGGTAAGCAGCCCTAAACTATGCTACCTCATTGGCTTGTGGGAAAGAATGCAAACCAGTTCACAAAATTCAGTCACATGACCTGGATGTATTGGGCAGGTTGTGCAAAACTAAAGTTCATGGTTGACATAATTATATTCAGCATGACCCAAAATCACTCTAATTGGCTATACACATCTACAAGAATTTGTATGCTACACTACTAGGATTAGGTGTAACCTGTGTAGCAAATGGCGCACAGAGTGGATCAACAAGATTACCTGGTCCATTCCTCATGGACACACTTAGCATTCATTTTGACAGACAGTAGCACATTCGTTTAGTCCAGAACCTTAATTCACTTGTTATATACTGTAGACAGTTTGTTTTTGTGCCCTCAGTTCTCGTGTCTGACTTGCATGCATTCTGAGGTGAGTAGATTACCATTCCCAATACCATCATAGTTCTCATGTCTGACTTGCACGTGTTCTGAGGCCATTGTGTGCCCAGAATTCACTCCTTATTCACAACAGGTTATGGGCCCTGCCCTAGCCCAATAGAACCACTGTCATTGCTGCAACGTGTCACATTACATTCCCTATATCTTTCCCAGTACTCCCTGACACTGTCCCCTTCCTCAACAAAGATGGTAGCAACTGGGCCACCTTTGCTGCACATTTCCGAGAGGCCATGCAGGCTGCATACCACTGGGGATACTTTGACGGAACGACCACATGTCCTGTTCCAAAGGACATAGCCCACCCCATAATTGCAGAACACCAGGCCGCCAAGGAATGGCAGCACAAAAATGGCACAGCATGAGGCCTTCTGTCCCTGAGGCTTGCAGATGGAACCCTACTTTGTATCTGTGCCCACAAAATGGCAAAGGGGCGATGGGAGCAACTTATTGAAGAGTTTGGTCAGCCAGCATACAAAGACACCACAAAGGATGAGGGACTCACCAGAGAAGTACCCGCACAAACAGTTAGTGCAGAGCTGAAGGCAACACCAGGCGAGCCAGACACCACTGAAGAGGACCCCTTCTGCGCCGAACCATGCAGCGCAGAGGATAACGAAGACCTTGACTGGGCTGGATTTGGCATCTAGCTGGCCAAGGAGGGGGAGGCATAGGATGTCGAAGAGGAGGCCAGAGCAGACATTGCACTGCTCGAGGAGGACAGCACCCCTCACACCGAATCCCACCCCGCTCCCCACAATGTGCTGCACATGCCCGCAGCTACTCGCACCCCAGCATCCCTAGGAGCACCGGATGAGGAGGAGGATCACCTCCAAACTGTCACCCTGCGCAGAGAATGTGCCATCAAGAGGCAGAACCAGATGCTCCTGGAGCGACTCTGGGTTCTGTGGTACATCGTCTGGGCCCGGCTACTGAAGCCACTATGGGGTGCAGCCCTGCAGATCCTGGCCCTTCTTGAGTTCAGCATCGAGGCCACACTGCCACTGCCAAATGAGGCTACAAAACCTCCCATTTGCCAGCAGCCTGAGCAGACCCAAGCCCCCACCAGAGTTGGAGGGTCATTGGAGTTGCTCCTGGGCAAGGCACCATGGTGCGCGACTGGCCAGATGGGCCTGATGTCGGCACGGACATATGAGGGCCAGATGCCCATTGGAGAGGTGCACAGCTGCCCTCCTGACCTTCCCAACCCGCAGATGCAGGGCTCCATCATTTGGGAGCCAGCATTCGCTGCTCCGAAGGCCCGAGTCTGTGCGCATCAGGCACAGAGGCCCCTTCTTGACATGGGTGCTCATACATGCCCTGATCTGTGGCCCAGCCTGGGCGTCATCATCGTCAATCCGGATACCTGTATCAGGTCAGCATCACAGCTTGAGGGGGAGCAAAACTTTCACTTACCGTGTGTGGGGAGCAAGCTGCATGCTGCCCCATCACCCCCTCAAATTTTCCCATCTTCATTTTCACCCTTTCTGCCATCTGACATCCTTGTGCGCAAAAATCCATCACATGGAGAAGGCACTGCCACCGAGTGGCATGCCATCAAAGACCATCCCCATCCCGAACCTCAGAAACTGCCCAATCCACAAGCAGAAAACCTGCAGGAAGCAGGGGGAGCATTGTCAGCCTTGGGCAATGTACCTGTGATCCTTGGAGGCCTAGACCCTCTTGGGCTTGCCGGCACAGTCATGAATGTAGATGCCAATGAAGCCAAACCCCCAGGCTTTGACACGTATGAACAAGGGGGAGCGTTGCCTGTTGTGGGCACTACACCAGCCCTGGCCGAGGGAATCACCGGCATCAAACCTGCTAGCAAGGCTGAGAAAGCCATTGTCGCCAGGCCCAAGGCATTGGTCCCATGGGCGCAAGATAAGGCCAGGCGCAGACATGAAGTCGATGCGCAACCATATAAGACGCTGCCACAGAAGGGCAAGCGCAACACAGAGGCACTTCCACAAGAGGTGCAGTGAGGAGACAAGGGCGTGCTCGAGACGCTACCATGAACCCATGAATGCGAGCCTGACTGGCTGCCACAAGAAGTGTCGCACAAGGACACCCAGTCAACTTGGGAAGTCGGCAACACCAGGCGAGAGATTAAGATACTGCCAAGAAAGGGCAAGCTCAAAGCAGAGGCACTGCTGCAAGGGGGCCCCAACAAGGGCAAAAGCGCACACGATGCGCCACCACGAAGGGACCTGAGTGTGGGTGCCCTACCCCTTTGGGATCCAGGAGGGAGGCCGCCGAGGGAGCAAACCCTCAATTCGAAGAGGCCTGTTGAGGCCATGAACATTGCAGCGGGCATCAACGCCCCACAACAAAAACGTTGCAGCGGGCATCATCGCCCACAAGAAAATCCTTGGCTGTACAGAAGTGGTGTCAGTTTGTCAGTACCACTGCAAGGAGCCAACCATGCACCTTTATCCTTATTCCATCACTCCAAGCTCCTGCTGTCAAGGAGTCCACCCACTTTTGTTTCGAGGCCCATACAGAGGGCATGGCATTGTCCCGGGTGATGCAGAGCAGAGACAGCACAACAAGGACAAGGCAATGCAGCCATTTGGTGGCTGTCACACCCATGTCACACATTGTCACACACGTCCCCGCACCATGCATGCTCTGGTGCACTGGCAGAGAAACCCCAATGTGCAGCTACAGTCGCTGAATATAATCCTTGCACACCCCCATTTTTATTTGGAGGCATTTTGCTGCAGTGCCCAGACTGTCTGCGAAATGAGGGGGAGTGTAGCAAATGGCACGCAGAGCAGATTGACAAGATTACCCGGTCCATTCCTCATGGACACACTTAGCATTCATTTTGACAGACAGTAGCACATTTGTTTAGTCCAGAACCTTAATTCACTTGTTATATACCATAGACAGTTTGTTTTTGTGCCCTCAGTTCTCATGTCTGACTTGCATGCATTCTGAGGTGAGTAGATTACCATTCCCAATACCATCATAGTTCTTGTGTCTGACTTGCACATGTTCTGAGGCCATTGTGTGCCCAGAATTCACTCCTTATTCATGACAACCTGCCCAGTTGGCTGGTTAGGAGCCTGGGGGAAAGTATCAATCAAGCAGCATTTACTTCAGGTCAGAGCACATGATTACAGTCAGGTGATCCATAAGTCAAGTGATCTAATCAGCTGACCACTTTGGGTAAAACAGCTTTGCCCTTGGGCTGAGGACTTGATCTTCTTCATGGAACTGGAACTGAGAA
>Ga0307510_10005521_pt1 | contig 15076 bp, 14 predicted proteins | sample 12_EM_MG_FD_207224 | JGI IMG/M metagenome (GOLD analysis project Ga0307510, IMG submission 207224) | Populus trichocarpa ectomycorrhiza microbial communities from riparian zone in the Pacific Northwest, United States - 12_EM | ecosystem: Host-associated > Plants > Roots > Unclassified | place...
CGTCGACCATCAGGTTCCCGTACGTCTTGCCCAGCCGGATCATCGTGATCGTCGACAGCATGTTGAGCACGAGCTTCTGGGCCGTGCCCGCCTTCAACCTCGTTGATCCGGTGAGGAGTTCGGGGCCCACGACGACCTCGATGCCGTGCTCGGCGGCCGCGGCGAGGGCGCTGTGCGCGTTGCAGGACAGGCCGATGGTCAACGCGCCTTCGCCGCGCGCGTGTTCTACGGCTGCGATCGCGTACGGGGTCCGGCCCGAGGCGGAGATGCCGACCACCGTGTCGTCGGCGGTCAGCGTGAGCGCGTCGAGGTCGGCCTTCGCCAGTTCCCGGGAGTCCTCGGCGCCTTCGATGGACGTGACCAGGGCCGCCGGGCCGCCGGCGATCAGGCCGACCACCTCGGCGGGGGCCGTGTTGAAGGTCGGCGGGCACTCGGACGCGTCCAGCACGCCCAGCCGGCCGGCGGTACCGGCGCCCATGTAGATGAGCCGGCCTCCTCTGGTCATGCGGTCCGCCACGGCGTCGATCGCGGCGGAGATTTCGGGGAGGCGGCGAGCTACTGCGGCGGCGACTGTGGCGTCCTCGGCGTTCATGAGGCGGGCGATGTCGAGGGTGGGGAGTTGGTCGATACCGGCGAGTTCCGGCCGGAAGGCTTCGGTGGTGAGTGACTCCAACTCGGCGCGGAGGTCACGGGGGTTGGACGTAGAGGTCATGGATCAGCGGCTCTTTCTGTTGTTCCTTGTCCGCGGGCCGGTGGGGGCTGGTCGCGCAGTTCCCCGCGCCCCTTAAAAACGCAGGCCGACCGGTGTTTTTAAGGGGCGCGGGGCTGTGTCTATTTGCGGCTCCGCCGCGTGGGCGCGACCAGCCACAACGCACCCGCAGACAACCACGAACCGTCAGCGCCTATGCCGATGCGCCAGTGCCTCATAAGACGCCGACAACGCGGGCGCAGCCTGTTCATACGTCCGTTGCGCAACGCCGATGAACAAGCAGTCCACCACCAGCAACTGACTCGTCCGGGACGACATCGCGGCCGGCCGAAGCTCACTCTCCCGAGCGGTGGACGTCGTGAGTATGTGATCGGCGTACTGCGTCACCGGCCCGTCCGGCCGCCCCGTGATCGCAACGGTCGTAGCCCCATGTTCAAAAGCCACCCGCAACGGCTCGATGACGTCACCGGTGGACCCGGAGTGGGTGATCGCGATCGCCACGTCCCCCGCCCTCAGCTGCACGGCGTTCGTGACGGCGAGGTGCGGGTCGCTGTGGGCGTGGGCTATGAGTCCTATCCGCAGCAGCTTCTGGGTGAGGTCCTGGGCGACGAGCCCGGACGCCCCGACGCCGTAGATGTCGGTACGGCGGGCCGTGGCGAGCGCGGTGACGGCGGCGCCGAGCTGGACGGTGTCGAGTCCGGCGGCGGTGTCGGCGAGGGTCTGCTGCTCGTCGTAGGCGAGTTTCGCGACGACGTCGGCGATGGGGTCGTCGACGGCTATGTCGGTGGTGAGGGCGGGCGCCCGCCCGGACTGCTGCTGCGCGGCGAGCCCGGCCAGCGCCAGGCGCAGGTCGCGGTAGCCGGGGTAGCCGAGGATGCGGGCGGTGCGGACGACGGTGGCCTCGCTGGTGCCGGTGAGTTCGGCGAGGCCGGTGACCGTGAGGGCCGCGCAGCCGGCCGGGTCGGCGGCGACGGTCTCGGCGACGCGCTGCATGGAGCGCGTCATGGAGGGGGCGAGGGTGCGCACCTTGGCGGCCAGTGCGGCGGGCGGCGTACTCCCCGAGGCGCTTCCGAAAATTTCCTTCACGTCCTGGGTCACCTTTGAAAGATATTTTCGAGGCGGTGGTCGGGTCAAGGGTGCGCACAATGGGTGCATGGCACCCAGTAGTCCCGATAGTGATCCCGTCAGTCCCCTGGAGCAGGCACTGCACGCCGCCCGCGCCCTCGTGCTCGCCGATCTGGCCGCGCGCGAGGTCGTGGCGGCGGACGTGGTGTCCATGGTGGAGGAGTCCATCGTGGAGCGGCGATGGTGGGTGGAGCAGTGGCCGGAGGGTGTGGAGTACGTCGCCGGGCTGGTCGCGCAGGACGTGCAGGACGCGCTGCTGGAGGCGTACGGGCGCTGGCCGCTCTGCCCGGTCTGCGCGTCCGGCGACCCGCACGCCCTGGAGATCGAACCGGAACTCGGCCCCGACCCGCACTGGGTGTGCCACCAGGCGGGCGTGAAGGTCGCCGCGGTGGGAAGCCTGGGTTCCCTGTGACCGTCTACATCGACCCGCCCACCTGGCCGGGGCACGGGCGCCTCTGGTCCCACCTCGTCAGTGATGTCTCGTACGACGAACTCCACCTGTTCGCCGAGGAGTTGGGCGTGCCGCGCCGGGCCTTCGAGCGCGATCACTACGATATTCCGTCGCATCGTTACGCGGACGCGGTGGCCGCCGGCGCGGTGGAGGTCAGGAGCCGGGAGGTGGTCCGGCTGCTGACGGCGGCGGGCTTGCGCAGGCCCAAGGGGCGGGCGCGGTAACGGAGTTGGTCAGCGCCCCAACTCGTAGGCGAACTCGCCCTCGACCTCGTCCTCGCTCACCTTCCTGAAACCCGCCCGGGTGACGACGGCCTGCGACGGGAGGTTGTCCCGCTCGACCGTCGCGAAGACGGTCCGTACGTCGTCCCGGGCCAGTGCCCACTCCGAGAGCGCGCGGAGCGCCTCCGTCGCGTAGCCCTGGCCGCGGGCGCCCGCCACCAGGTCGTAGCCGATCTCCGTGCGGCCCTCCTCGTCGGGGACGCCGTGGAAGCCCAGGCCGCCGACCGCGCGGCCGTCCTCGCGGCGGACGAGGACGAACACGCCGAACTCCGGGCGGTGCACGCCCGATACGTAGGCCTTCAGCAGGAAGGTCGCGGCCTCCCGGGTGCCCTCGTACGGGCCGCCCTCGATCCACTCGAAGCCGCCGTCGCCGCCCGAGACCAGGTCACCGGCGGCCGCGGGGGTGATGCCCTGGAGGGTGAGGCGGTCGGTGGCGTGGACGAGGTTGTTGCGCCAGCGCCACTCGGTGACGGGGGCGCGGCCGGGGAGGTCGCCGCGGCCGGTCGCCCACAGCAGGGTGCGCCAGTGGTCGGCGCCGGGGCGGATGTGCGGGAAGATCCGGCCGAGCACGAACTCGCCGAGTTCGGGGGTGGGTTGGTAGGTCAGGCCCAGGCCCTCGGCGATGTCGTGCGTGTGCAGCAGCACCTCGGCGACGCCCATCGCGGCGAAGCCCTCGCGGTTCGCGCTGCGGAACGGGTACGGGTGGAACGCGCGTACCTCGCGGGGCGTGGTGCGGAGGGTGGCGGCGAGCAGGGCGCCGGTCGTCTCGATGACGTCCAGGGCACCGGAGTTGTCGGTGCCCTCGTCGAAGGTGATGTCGAAGGGGACGTACGCGTGCTGCGCGCGCCCGGCCAACTGCCCCGCGTACGAGATGAGATCACCGGCGATGTGCTCGGCGGTGTACCGGCAGCTCCAGTCCAGCCGGCCGGCCTTCACCTCGTCCCAGTCCCGGTCCGTCGCGGTCCTCAGCAGTGCGAGGCAGCTCGCTACGGCCTCTTCCACCTGGTGTGCGCCTGCGTTTCCGCCCGTGGTCCCCATGCGGGGGAGCATACGGGCCGTGGCCGCGACGCGCTCTGGTAAAAGCATTCGCCAACTGCATATGACGGCGATTTGATCATTCAGGCGCTTGGGCTGCGTCGAGGGGCCGGGCCGACCTGCCGGGGAATGCGGGCAAATGGCGTGAAGGGTGACCATGTGGACGCTTCCTCAATGGCCTCTGAAATGTAACCCACAAGTAGGAATGACCGCCCCTTTGCATTCCTCCCGGTTATTCCAGGGATGCAAAAAGGAGATGCTTGCCGAACTCGTCATTCCCGGGTGATCATTTCGTTGTCGCCGAACAGTCGGTGGCGAAAGGCAAATCGCCGAAAATCCAGGAGGTTCCCCATGGAGAACATCGCCGAGGTCGTCGAGATCGTCGAGATCGAAGAGGTCGAGTCCTACGAGCCCATGCTGCTCCAGGGCCCGAACGTCGACTAATTCTGTGCCCGCTCCGGCGGCCCGGGGAATCCGCTTCCCCGGGCGCCGGGGCCCCAGTCCAGGGGTGAACGTGTCTGTACAAGTGACTGAGTCCGTCCAGGCCAGCGAGTTCATCCGGCTGACGCCCCGACCGGGCGCGGCCGGCCAGTGGATCGCCGACGACCTGCTGACCAGGCGATCCTTCAAGCTGGGTGCGCAGGAGGCGGCCGTGCTCGTCCTCGCGGGCCGGCCGCGGGAACGGCGGCTGCTGGCCGAGGAGGCCGCCGCCGAACTGGGCGTACCGCCCGAGCGTGCCGAGGCCGTCGTCGCCACGATGGAGAAGGTCGGCCTCCTCGTCGACGACGCCTACCTCGACACCCCGCGCTACCAATGGGGTCGGGAATTGTTCCGGCGGTGGGAGGAGAAAGGCTGGCGCATGGCCGCCGAATACCATCTCGCCGCGCATGATTTCCCCGGCGTCGATTACAGCAAGGGAATCTCGGTCGACCGGGAGCGAATTCACCGGTACCGTGACGAGGAAATCGACGGTGACCGTTTCAAGGAACCCGCGTCGGCGGAACGGATACCGCTCCCCGCACTCTCCCCGGACCTCGCGCCCATGCCCGTCGGCACGGACGCGGGCCGCACCCGGCAGCTCGACCGGCCCGGACTCCTCACGATCGCCGCCCTCGCCCTCGGCATCGTGGAGACGACACGCAGCCGCGCCCCCGGCTCCGCCGACTACCTCACCCGCACCAGCCCGTCCGGCGGCCGCCGCCATCCCACCGAGGGCTATCTCGCCGTCCTCGACGTCGACGGCGTCGAACCCGGCTGGTACCACGTGCACGGCGGACTGCACGCGCTGGTGAAACTGCCCCTCCCCGCCCCGGACCCGGACTCCGAGGAGTTCCGCCGCGTCTTCCGGGCCAGCACCACCCGCCCCGCCTTCGACGTGCGCTGCCTGCTCGTGCTCACCTCCGTGTTCCGCCGCAACATGTGGCGCTACCGCGAGCCCCGCACCTACCGCAGCATCCACATGGACGCCGGCCACATCGCCTCCACCGTGACCCAACTCGCCGAGGGCTTCGGCATACCGGCCTTTCCCGCCTACGGCGACCTGGAGTCCGGGGTCGAGCGGATGATCGGCGTCGACGGGCTGGCGGAGGGGCTGATCGCGACGGTGGCTCTGGGCTGACGCCCTCTTTTGGTCCCCTGACTCCCCTGCCGCGCAGCCCAGTTGCCCCCAGCCCCTCCCGCAAGGACTTGAAAGGAGCAGCCCCATGTCCAACGCGTCCGCCCTCCCACCCATGCTGCGCATCGGCGGCGGGCTCAGTCCGCGGGACGGTGTGCACGTCCAGGACCTGGCCGGCCGCCGTCGCGGGTACGTCGACCGGCGCACCCTGGCCCGTACGATCGCCGCGGGCGCCCCGCCGGACGGGTCCGGTGCCCTCGCCTCCTGGCTGGCCGGAGCCGAGGCCGCGCCCCAACCCGCCGAGGAACTGGTCGAGTTCTGGCACCGGCGGCGCTGGCGACCTTCCCTCGAGTACCACCTCCTCTCCCGCGATCTGCCGTACGCCGACTCCGGCCCCGACGCCGTCGACACCCGCCGCGAGGTGCTCGCCGGATACGGCGGCGGTGACCGGCTGCCGCCCCGGATCCGCCCGGAGGGCCGCCGCGTGCCGCTGCCCGAGCCTGTGCCGGGCGACCCCGGCCGCAGCCTCGGCACGGCGCTGCTGAGCCGCCGTTCGGTGCGCAGCTACCTGCCGCGGCCCACCCCGGCCGGCGCGCTCTCGCACGTCCTGCGCACCGGGCTCGCCACGGTCGCCGCCAACCAGCGCCGCACCGGCGAGGACGACCCCCGGGAACTGCTCCGGTCCTTCGGTACGGCCTTCGACTTCTACGTCCTGACGTACAACGTCGACGGCATCGCCCCCGGCGCCTGGCACCTCGATCTGGCCCCCACCGAAACGGAGTTGACCGAGATCAGCCCCGGCGACCACCGGGGCGCCATGCGGGAGGTGTTCTACGGCTCGCCTTGGCCGCTGACCGCCGCGTTCACGCTGGTCATGGTCGCGGACTTCGAGCAGTACCAGTTCCGCTACCGGCACGAACGCGCCCTGCGCAACCTGTACATCGAGTCCGGCCACCTGGCCCAGCGCCTCCTGCTGCTCGCCGACACGCACGGTTTGGGCACGCTGGTCACCCCGGCGGTACGGGACGGACTGATCGAGGAGTTGCTGGGCCTCGACCCCGTACGTCAGGCCACCATCTACACGCTGACCATGGGCCCCGATCCACGGCACGGCACCCGGACGCGCGTGAAATGAGCGCCGCACCGGACACGGTGGCGCACGTCTCCCGGGGCTGGATACGCGAACAGGCCCGCCCCCTGCTGGAGTTGGCGCTGCCCGCCGTCCTCGCGACCTCCGTCGCGCGCGCCGGTGACCTCATCAGCCTCGCGCTCACCGGCCACTACAGCTCGACGGCGCTGGCAGGGGTCGCCGGGGCGATCGTGGTCGTAGAACTGGCACTCGGCGTCCTGCTGGCCGGGGTGACGGGCTACCAGGTGCTGTGCGCCCGGCACCTCGGTGCCGGTGAACGGGCCGCCGCCATACGGGTGTTGCACGCCTCGCTGCGGCCGGTCGGCGCGCTGGCGGTGCTGGCAGCCCTGGCCCTGATGCTGGCGGCTCGCCCCCTGGTCGCCCTCACCGTGCACGACCCGGCGGCCGTCGCGGCCGGTGCCGCCTACCTCCGCGCCCGCGCGCCCGGTCTGCCGCTCGCGGTGCTCTCCGCGCTCGGCACGATCACCCTCCAGGCGGCGAAACGGACCCGGCTCACCCTGCTCACGAACTGCGTCACCATGCCCGTCAACCTGCTCGCGAGCTGGGCCCTGATCTACGGCGTCGGCCCGCTGCCCGCGCTGGGCGCCGCCGGGAACGGCCTCGGCGTCACCCTCTCCCTTCTCTGCGCGGGCGCCCTCCAGGTCGTGCTGCTGCGGCGGGCGGGTCTTTGGGACTGGCTCGGTACCTGGCGTACGACGCCGTGGGACCGTCGATCGGCGCGGGAGAGCTGGGAGTTGGCGTGGCCCGCGATGGTGTCCATGGCCGTGGACTACCTCGCGTCCTTCGCCTTCTTCGCGGCGATCGGACTGCTGTCGCTCACCGAACTGGCCGCCTCCCGCGTGGTGTTCCAGCTCGTCCTGCTGGTCTTCATGCTGTCCAACGCGTTCTCGGGGGCGGCCGGTGTGCTCATGTCCCGGGCGGCGGGCGGGGGTTGTCCGGACGCGGTCCGTGGGCACTGGCGGGCGAACCGTGTCCTCGTCGCCGGTGCGCTCACTCTGGGGGCGGGTGTGCTTGCGGTCGCCGTGCGTCCGGTGCTGCGGCTGTTCACCGGCGATCCGGCCGTCGTCTCCGCCGGGGTGGGCGCCACGTTGCTGGTCGCCGCGAGTCTGCCCCTTGTCGCCGTGACTGTGAGCAACACGGCCGCGTTGCGCGCTCTGCGGAACACCCGGGCCGACATGGTCGCCAACACGGTCGCGGCCTGGGCTGTCCAACTTCCGCTGGCCTGGGTGGCGGTGCGGGTGGGGTGGGGGCTGACCGGGGCGTTCGGTGGGGTGCTGGGGTACTGGGCGGTCCGGGCGGCGGTCACTGAGTGGGCGGTTCGGCGGTTGATGGGGGCGGGGGCATGAGTACCCGGGATTGCCGTGTTCGCCCAGGAGTTCGGGGGTTCTGTCGCGGGGCGGCTGCGGGCGGTCCGTGGCTGGTCGCGCAGTTCCCCGCGCCCCTGAAAACTGGGCCCGAGTTACGAGGGAGCGCGTGCGCAGTTCCCGGTGTCTCTGAAACTGGGGCCGAGTTACGAGGGGGCGCGTGCGCAGTTCCCGGTGTTCCTGAAGCTGGGCCCGAGTCACGAAGCAGCGCGTGCGCAGTCCCCGGCGCCTCTGAAACTGGGTCTGCGTTTCGAAGCGGCGCGTGCGCAGTTCCCGGTGTCCTTGAAACGGGGGCCGAGTTACGAAGGGGCGCGGGGAACTGCGCGACCAGCCACGACGTACCCGCAGCCGCCCCGAAACAGCACCCTCCGAGCTCTTAGGCGGTAGGCATGACCTCCCCCACCCTCTCCCCGGACGGGCGCTCCGTGGCGTACGTCGACGCGGACGGCTCGGTCACAGTCACCGAGCCCGCGACCGGTGACGTACAAGCCCTGCACCCACTGCCCCCCGGTTCCGTGCACGCCCTCCAATGGGCCCCGGACAACGCTCACTTGCTGCTCATCACGGAGGCGAGCGGCCGTGAGCGGTTCACTCCACACGCCCTGCGACTCGTGGACGGCACCCTCCTGCCCCTGGCCCCCGAGCACACCCTCCAGGTGCGCGGAATCTGGACCTCGCCCGCGCATCCGCACGCCATGGTCACGGCCGTCCGCCGCCGAGGCGACCGCACGCTCCACCCTTGGTACCTCCCTCTGGACGACGCCCCCGCCCGCCAACTCGCGCACTGCGCCCCCGGCACGCGCGACTGGGCCTTCGACGCCCAACTCGCCTGCCGCGCCTGCCTGGTGGGCCTCCCCGACGGCACCCTCCGCCTCCTCACCACCGCGGACGGTCACGACTGGCGACCGCTCCTCGACCTCCCCCTCGACGACGCCCCGGACACCCGCCTCCTCGGCATCCACCCGGCCTCCGGCGAGGTCCTGCTGCTGACCGCGTACCAGGCGGACGCCGTCCGGATCGCCGCCGTCCACCCCGGCACCGGCCGCCCCCGCACCCTCCTCGCCGCACCGCCGCCGTACGACATCGCCACCGCCTGGCTCGCCCCGGACGGCACACCCCGCGCCGCCCTCCACCACGCGGCCCGCCGCCACCACACCTGCGCCGACCCCGGCTACGCCCGCGACCTCGCCCGCGCAGCCGCCCGTATCCCCGGCGACCTCGAACTCCTGGGCCACGACAGCGCCGACACCCGCTGGCTCCTCGCCGCCCACGACCCGGCCCGCCCACCACGCCACCACGTCTACGACCGGGAGGAGGGGACGGCCGTAGCACTGCAACCGAAGGAACCGAAGGAACCGAAGGAACCGAAAGAACCGAAAGAATCTGAGAAGCCGTCCGCCGAAGGTCCCCGCACCACCGACCTCACCCTCACCGCCTCCGACGGCCACCCCCTCACCGCCTACCTCACCCTGCCCCCGGACGCCGCCGCGCCGCCGCCCCTCATCCTTCGTATCCACGGGGGACCTTGGGCCCGCGACCGCTGGCGTCACGACCCCGAGGCGGCCTGGCTCGCCGCCGCCGGTATGGCGGTGCTGCGCGTCAACTTCCGTGGTTCCAGCGGCTATGGGCGTGCCTTCCGTGATCTGGGAGACGGAGAGTGGGGCGCTCGCATGCAGCGGGATCTCTACGACGCGGTGGACGCCGTGGCCGGGCGGGGGCTGTGCGATCCGCACCGGGTCGCCGCGTACGGCGGTTCCTACGGCGGCTACGCGTCCCTGCTCGCCCTCACCGACCCCCGTTTCCGCTGCGCCGTCGCCGTGAACCCGCTCGTCGACCTCGCCTCCTCCGACTGGGCGGCCGGCCCCTACTGGCGCCGAATGCGCGCCCTGTGGGACAAGCAGATCGGCTGGAGCCGTTTGCCGGAGGGGGAGTTGAGGCATCGTTCGCCGCTGCATCGCGTCACGGACATGCGCGGGCCGGCGTTGGTCGTACGCGGCGCGCACGACCCGCGCGTCGACGCGGCCGGCATCGAGGCGTTCGTACGGGCCAGACGCTCGGCGGGCGGAGAGGTGGAGGAGCTGGTTCTGCCGGACGACGGTCACGCCGTACGCAGTTCAGCCGGTCAGGAGGCCCTCCGGCGGGCGCTCTCCGCCTTCCTCACCCGGCAGTTGGGTCTGCCGAGGCCAGCAGCTCCAGCTCCGCCGCCAGGTTGTAACGCGCCGTCGCCTCCCACTCCGCCGCCCCGTACGGCGTCCTGAACAACCGTGGCAGGGACAGGAGTTGCTGCAAGATCGCCGAACGGCCTTCCCGGAACGCGTCGTTGGGGACGAAGTGGTACTCCTCGCGGACTGCGGCCGTGTACGCGGCGTACGCCGACGGCGGCGCGGCCAGGATCGCGAGGTCCGCGTCGCACAGGACCTGGCCGTCGCGGTCGTCGTCGGCGGGCGCGTGCGTGACGGTGAGCCGGACCAGCCGGGCGACCTCCGCGGTCCTGTCCTGCGGCACGCCCGCCTCGGCCAGGGCCCGCTCGGCGAGCCGCGCGGAGCGTTCCTCGTTCTCGGAACGGTCCGGGAGGTAGACCGCGTCGTGGAACCAGGCCGCGAGCCGTACGACGTCCGGGTCGTCGGCGTGCTTCTCCAGTACGTCGATGTGGTCGAGGACCGACGTGAGGTGCGTGAGCGTGTGGTAGTGCCGCTGCGGCTCCTGCCAGCGGGCGAGGAGGTTCTCGGCGTACGGCGCGGGGTCGGGACCGTCGTCGGGTGTGGAGTCGGGGGTGCGGGCGGGTGTGCGGGCGCCTTCGAGGGCGCGGGTCCAGCGGGCGCGGAGGGCGTCGAGATCGGCCATGCTCCTTATTTTCCTCCCGCGGCCGTGCCCCTAGCGTGGAAGGCATGACTTTCGCCGACACAGCACACGACGTACGCGACCCCGAACTGCCCGGTCTCCTCCTCACCACCGAGCGCGACGCGCTGATCCCGCTCCTGCGTTCCCGCCCCGACGAGGACTTCGCGCTGGCGACCCTCGCGTGTCCGGGGTGGACCGTGCGGGATGTGCTCGCGCACTGTTCGGCCGCGCTGACGCGGGTGGTGGAGCGCCGGTTCGAGGAGGGGGTGTTCTCGCCGGAGGCCAACGACCGGGACATCGCGGAGCGGGCCGACTGGACGAACGCGCGGGTCGTCGACGAACTGGAGCGGGGCATGACCGAGGCGGGCGCGGTGATCGCCCGCGGGAGCGGCGCGCTGGACGCGGTCGCGCTCGGCGAGTGGGTGCACGCCGGGGACGTACGGGACGTCCTCGGGGAGCCCGGGGCCTACGGTGGCGCGGGGCTGGGGTCCGCTCTGACCCTTCTCGGCCTTGTGACCCGTCAGAAGAACCACCGGCCTCTGCACGCCGATCTCGACGACCTGGACGATCCGCTGCGGCTGGGCGACCTGTCGGGCGAGCTGACCCCCGCGCGGTACATCGGCGACGCGCCCACGCTCGTACGGCTGTACTCGGGGCGGCCGGTGCCGGACGGCTCGACGTACGAGCTGGCGGGCGCGACGCCGGAGGAGCTGATCATCTTCGGGTGATGGTGTGACGGGGGTGATCTCGCGGCCCCCACCCCTCCCGCGTACCCTGAGATTGGACTAGACCTGTAGCCGCTCCAGGGAACACGACGGAAGGGGTCCTATGAGCACGCGTGCAGTCCTGGAGGTGATCGCTCTCGGCGCCGAGGACGCGCTCGCCGCCCAGGCCGGAGGCGCGGACCGTCTCGAACTGGTCACCGACATGGCGGCCGACGGACTCACCCCGCCGGTGGAGACCTTCGCCGCGATCCGTGCCGCCGTCGACATCGGCCTGCGCGTGATGCTGCGCCTCGCGGACGGCTTCGCCGCGGGGAACGTGGACCGGCTCGTCCGGGTCGCCGGGGAGCTGCGGACCGCCGGCGCCGACCAGTTCGTGCTCGGCTTCCTCGACCCGGACGGCCGCGTCGACCTGGACGCCGTCGAGCGGGTCGTGGCCGAACTGGACGGCTGCGCCTGGACGTTCCACCGCGCGATCGACCGCGCCGCCGACCGCGACGCCCTGCGCAAACAACTCGCGGACCTGCCGGGCCTGGACGCCTACCTCACCGCCGGTTCGCCGGACGGCGTCGACGACGGCCTCCCCACGCTGCTCCGCGAGGCGGCGCTGCGCGGCGAACCGGGCTACGAGCAGCGCGTCCTGGTCGGCGGCGGCCTGCGCCTCGACCACGTACCGACCCTGCTCGCCGCCGGAGTCGACGCCTTCCACATCGGAGGGGCCGCCCGTCCGGAGGGCTGGGAGCGGCCGGTGTCGGCGACGGCGGTGGGCGAGTGGCGGGCGGTGCTCGACGGAGCGTGAGCCGCGCCCGCTGAACCGGCCTTTCCGCTCAGGTGAGTTGGGACGGCAGCGGGGCCGCGTGCGTGACGATCAGACCGGACACCGCTCGCGTCAGAGCGACGTACAGGCGGCGCAGGCCGGTGCGTTCGTCCGGTTCGCCGTCGACCACGGCCTGCGGCTCGTCGAGGACCACGTAGTCGTACTCCAGACCCTTCGCGAGCGACGCCGGGACGAGGGTCAGACGGGTGTCTACGGTCGTCTCCTCACCGGGGTCGATATAGCCGATGCCCGCCGCCGTGAGCGCCGCCGCCAGTTCGGGGACGCGGGCATCGGCCGCGATCAGACCTGTCGACCCCTCGTTGCGCAGCAACTCCTCGCAGGCGGCGACCACTTCGGCCGTGCCGGTGGTCTCGCGGAGGTCGAAGAAACCGGGGTTCTCACGGACCGAGGCGACGGGGGTGAGCCCCGGGGCGATGTGGGGGAGGAGCCGGGAGGCGTACGTGATGACGTCCGTCGGCACGCGGAAACCGGCCGTCAACTCCTCGATCACACCGTCCGACTTGCCGAGGTGGGCCAGCGCCTCGTCCCAACTCCGCGTCGCCCAGGGCGTGGTGCCCTGCGCCAGGTCGCCGAGGATGGTCGCGGAACCGGTGGTGCAGCGGCGGCCCACGGCCCGGTACTGCATCGGGGAGAGGTCCTGCGCCTCGTCGAGCACGACATGCCCGAGCGAGTGCGTCCGCTGCACGAGGTCGGTCGCCTCGTCGATCAACACGGCGTCCGCGGCCGACCACTTGGCGGCCTTCACACTCCGCACCGCCTTCGCCCAGAGGATCGTCTTCTGCTCGTCCTCGTCGAGGACGCCGTCCGCGTGCACGGCGAGGAAGTCCGCGTCGGTGAGCAGCCGCAGCACGAGCTTCGCGGGCTCGACCGGCGGCCACACCGCTTTGACGGCCGCCTTCACCGCCGCGTTGCGGGCCACGGAGTCCTGCACCCGGTCGTCCGGCGCCTCCCCGGACCGCTCCATCTGCACCAGCACGGCATGCGCGATGCGCTGCGGAAGGGCCTCGCGGGCGGCGCCGTAGCGGATGTCGCGGTCGAGCAACTCCCGCACGATGGCTTCGAGTTCGTACGCCGGGACCCGCCAGCGGCGTGAGCCGCGCACCACCATCACCGGCTCGGTGGGAATAGTCACGCGCGAGTAGATGGCCCGGCGGAGGACTTCGGCCATCCGCGCGTCGCCCTTGATGACGGCGGCCGGTGCCTCGTCGGCGCCCTGTACCTCGACGTGGGCGACCAGGTCGTCCACCGTGCCCTGGCGGACCGTCAACTCTCCCAGCGCGGGAAGCACTTGCTCGATGTAGTGCAGGAAGGACTTGTTCGGCCCGATGACGAGGGTGCCGGTACGGGCGAGCCGCTCGCGGTGGGCGTAGAGGAGGTAGGCGACCCGGTGCAGACCGACGGCGGTCTTTCCGGTACCCGGACCTCCCTGCACACACACTGTCCCGCCGAGACCGGACCGTACGATCTCGTCCTGCTCGGGCTGGATGGTCGCGACGATGTCGCGCATCGGGCCGACGCGGGGCCGCTCGATCTCCTGCTGGAGCAGCTTGCTGGTGGCGGCGGCCTCGGCCGGGTCCATGAGGTGCTCGTCCTCGTACGCCGTGAGGTCGCCGCCCGTGTAACCGAAGCGGCGGCGCAGCGAGACGTCCAGCGGGTCCTTCTTGGACGCCCGGTAGAACGGCTGCGAGACCGGCGCACGCCAGTCGATGACCATCGGGTCGCCCACGGCGTCGTGCACATGCCGGCGCCCGATGTAGAACTGCTCGCCCTCCGCGCCCTCGGCCCGCTCGACGCCGGGCGCGTGCAGGTAGTTCAGGCGGCCGAAGAACAGCGGGGTGTCGCTCAGGTCGGCCAGCGCCTTGATGCGGTCGTCGATCTGGCGGGAGAGGACCGCGGCGTTGACCCAGTTCGCCGTGACGTCCTTGATGTCGAGCGACTCGGCGTCCTCACGCATGGCGCGCAGCGCGGAACGGGAGGAGGCGAGGTGGGAGCGTTCGCGGGAGAGGGGATCGTCGGTGGGCGTGGACAAGGGGGTGCCTCCGGAAGACCTGCTGATGCGGCTGCTGGGTGTGTGCTCGGTGGGTGCCGACCGGTTTCCGTCCGGGCGGCGGCACTCCCTGCGGGGAGGCGGGCAAGAGCGGAGATTCTAGGTGAGGGCGGCTGGCGGGGGCGAATGGTTTTACGGCCGCGCCGACGGCTGCGCGTGTGTCCCCTAGGGGACGACCCCTCCACCCAGGAGGGGAACGGGTCCGCCCGGAGGTGTACACGGGCGGCCCGGAGGTTGGCTCTCTGGACCGATGCCGACCTTATGTCCCAAGACGCACCATGGAGACATGAGCGCAGCAACCCTTCACCCCACCCCCGCCCCCGTCCGCCCGTCCGGCGCCACACCGGTCACCGGCGGCACCCGCCCCCATCGCCTGGGCAATGCCCTCCGCGCCATAAAAGTGTTCGCGGGCGCCGCGTTCAGCGTGGTCGTCCTCGGTGAGTACGGCGAGGAAGCGGGCATACGCCGTAAGTGACCCCCGGGGTCACCCACGGCCGGTGCTCAGCTCTCCGCGAGGATCTCGTCCGCGTCCATGATCCGGTACGCGTACCCCTGCTCCGCCAGGAAGCGTTGGCGGTGGGCGGCGAAGTCCTGGTCGATCGTGTCCCGCGCGACGACCGAGTAGAAGTGCGCCTGGTGACCGTCGGCCTTCGGCCGCAGCACCCGCCCGAGGCGCTGTGCCTCCTCCTGACGCGAGCCGAACGTGCCCGACACCTGGATGGCGACGGTGGCCTCCGGCAGGTCGATGGAGAAGTTGGCGACCTTGGAGACGACGAGCACGCTGATCTCCCCCTCGCGGAAGGCGCCGAAGAGCTTCTCCCGCTGCGCGTTGGAGGTCTCGCCCTTGATCACGGGCGCGTTCAAGTGCTCGCCCAGCTCGTCGAGTTGGTCGATGTAC
>Ga0307510_10005522_pt1 | contig 15075 bp, 12 predicted proteins | sample 12_EM_MG_FD_207224 | JGI IMG/M metagenome (GOLD analysis project Ga0307510, IMG submission 207224) | Populus trichocarpa ectomycorrhiza microbial communities from riparian zone in the Pacific Northwest, United States - 12_EM | ecosystem: Host-associated > Plants > Roots > Unclassified | place...
GTTTCCAGTTGAGTAATAAAAAGAGTTTATACTATACTTGTTTGAAATACCATTAGTGGATCCTCTAACCTTGACAATTGTTTTATCCTTGTTTAATCCTTACATCAATATCACATCTCAAAGCTCTATTTAACTTATTATTATTGTTGTTATTGTTGTTGTTATTGTTGTTGTTATCTATAATTTATACAATTAACCTCCTTGTGGTTCGACCCTGGTCTTGCCGGGTTATTTATTACTTCGACACTCCTACACTTGGGAAAAGACATCAATCTTTTGGTCGTGTCAAGATCGTTGCCGGCGTGCCGCTGTTAATGAAGATTGCAGAGGAAGCCCGAAGCCGTGAGCTGTTGAGGAGATCGTCGTCGGCTCGTCGCTGTTAAAATCGCGATGAACAGAAAAGGAAGCCGCGACCATGAGCACTGAGGAAAGAAAAGGAGTGAAGACTGGAGTCACTGGACCGTGAGCACTGTCACTGACCGCTTTTGTGGAGGATGGAGATCGTTGTCGCTGCTTTTGTGGTTGCCGATTAGGGATTTGTTTGATTGGAAAGAGTATTTTGTGCGTTGTGATTTGTGAAGATTGAAGACAGTAAATTGATTCCCTGAAGTGAAGAGAGTCGCGTGAGTCCCTGACTGTGCAAGAAACATCCAATAGGCGCCTGACAGCTGGACATGAGGGGGGGAATTTTGTTTCAGCACCTCATTTTGGCACAATCGCAAAATCGGTCCTGAAATCGTGATTTTGCGCGATTTCATCAGATTTTTATGATTTCACCCGATTTTATCCATTTTTTATTTTTTCAAGCAATTCAACACGTAAAGCATGTTTTGACTCGTAAAATCGTACGATTTTACGAGTCAAAACGCGATTTTAACAACCTTGACAAAGACCTTAACAGGGGAAATCCTTTTCCTCCTCACATATGGAACTGAAGCCATGATTCCAACAGAGATTTGATGTCTTAGCGCTAGAGTACTGCACTTCTCTCCTCAAAACAATAAGCAAGGACTCATAGTCAATCTAGAGTTACTGGAAGAGCCTAGACTCATAGCTGCAATAAGGAATGAAGCCTACAGACACAAGGCTACTCAATACCACAACACTAGAGTAAAAAAACAGAACCTTCAAATGATGAGACTTGGTACTGAGGAAGCTAGAAGCCACGGGTAACAAAGATAATAGAGGAAAGCTAGCTCTAGAGTGGGTTGGTCCCTTCAGAGTGACATAGGTGATCAGAGCTAACACCTATCACTTAGAGGATCTACAAGGCTCTAACCTTCCTCATGCGTGGCATTTAGACCACCTTAAGTTGTATTATTGTTGAATTCATCAATAAAGAATGCATATTTTTATTATTTGTGTTGTACTTAATCTGCATTCCTTTCTTAGGACTACTTTCCTACAGATCCAATCGGGGTTACACACCCCTGTGGCATTCAGGGCCCACTTCTCCAAGACGGTAGCGAAGTCTTAAGTGAGCATCAACCTCTACTGTCACCAATCAGGGTTACACACCCTTGTGGTGTCTGGGACCCATTTCTCCAGGGCAGTAGTAGGGGATCAATGCTTCACTCTTCAGGGCGACTTTCAATGCCCCCTCCCTTTCTTTTGTCTAGCCTTTTTAGTTGGAAGTAAGAGCACTAGAGCGGTCTTATCAGGTTCATCTTGTCTGTCCAAACGGGTTACTTTACGGTTTGGGACCTACATCTCTCCTGGATAGTACGGGGCCAGTCACTATGGCATTCAAGAGTGTTGAGGCGGGCTTATCAGGCTCACCTCGTTTATCCAACTCGGGTTACACACCCTGTATGTGGTCTGGGACCCACATCTCTCCTGGATAGCACGGGGACCAGCCTCTACAACATCAAGAAGTGCTGGAACCAGCCCTTCTACAACAACGCCTCCTACTGGTCCAAACGGGGTTACACACCCTTGTGGTGTTCAGGACCCACTTCTCCAGCACAGAAGTAAGTGTCCAATGCTCCTCTAAGATGGATGATGGAACCAGTCTTTCCACGACAATACCTCCTACTGATCCAAATTGGGTTACATACCCTGTGGCGTCTAGGACCCACTTCTCTAGGACAGTATAGTCTCAGGAGCTCTTAGCTCACTAAGAGAGCCCCTATCAGCATCCTCAACTTCCAAGGGTCTAGACTAAAAAACCTCCTCATGAGACCCCGTAGGAGTATCCACTACTGCCCTGGTGGGCAAGACCCTGAGGTTGTCTTCCTTTTCTTTGACATCCTGATAAGGATTACGACTCAACTAAGGTTAGTCAAAAACTTCTTTTAGTCTTAAGTCTCCCTATGTTTCCAAAATGAGTAGACTTGGGAGGCTACTAATGGGTCATGGTTTTTTAAAAACCCCCCATTTAAAGGCCATCACATGAAAGTCATAACCCAAAATGGGGTTATGTTTTCTGCACGCCCATGATCCAAGTTGGGCCATAACACGTCCACGCCTAACTCCAAGTTTCTTTTTGGGTTTAGCCTACAGCTGAACACAACCACACTTGGGTTCAGCATACAAGCTGAACCCAAATATACCTAGGTTCACCATACAGCTGAACCCAAATACACTTGGGTTCAGCATACGAGCTGAACCCAACCACACTTGGGTTCAGTGTACGAGCTGAACTCAACAACACCAGGGTTCAGCGTACAGCTAAACCCAACCACACATGGGTTCAGCATATGAGCTGAACTTAAATACACTTGGGTTCAGCCTACAGTTGAACCTAACTTCTCTTGGGTTCAGCCTACAGTTGAACCCAAAAACACCTAGGTTCAATGTACAACTAAACTCGTCTCTTCTTGGGTTCAGCCTACAGCTGAACCTAATCATACTTGGGTTCAGCGTACAAGCTGAACCTAAATACACCTGGGTTCAGCGTACAACTAAACCCAACTCCTTTTAAGTTCAGCCTACATCTCAACCCAAATACACCTAGGTTTAGCGTATAGCTGAACTCAACTCTTCTTGGGTTCAGTCTATAGCAGAACCCATCTCCTCTTGGGTTCAACGTGCAAGTTTAACCCACATACACCTGAGTTCAACGTATAGCTAAAAGTAACCTCACTCGATAAGTCTCCCCTACTTTGAGCCTGGGCTAGTGATTATGATACCTATCAAATCCTATTAATTACGAACAAGCAGTTCATGCTTATATTAATGAGATGTGATGGCATGAATAATAAAATAATATTATTTTACTATTACGAGATTACATCTCTACCCCTCACATGTCATATGAAGCAAGTCAAGACAAGTAATATAGAAGCAAAACCTTGTGCTCTTAGACAAAAACACATTCCTTCTCTTCTTCCTTTACATCTACATCTTTTTCTCCTTTATCTTTATAAAAGCTCATTAATACCTTCATTAATTTCTTTCTATCATACCAAATACCTCGTACTGATTTGATCTTCGGAGGGTCCCCCAACAACACCCCCTTAGGGGTCTCTAAGGGACTTTGTGCAGGTATTCGTTCAAAAGAAGATTTACAACCCCTGAAGGTATCCATTAAAGAGGAGGTCGATACTGTCTAAAAACAAGGTCGTAGAACACACTATGAATGATCTACAAGGATCTTTAGGAATAACTCCTTCCAGAATATTCCTTGTGATTTTTGTAACCTCATCAGAAATATATACTTGATGAACAATAACCTCACTAATTTGAAATTTTTTCATATTGTTATTATTAATGAAGCTAATAGACTCGTTCAACCCTAGAAAAAGCTTGATAATCATCGATTGTATGTTAAATTAATGAACCTTTTGTAATATTTTTTCTTGTTTTGAATGAAGGAAAGTTTTAGCTTTTTTTCTCTCAAAATGTAGAAGCTAATATGATTAATTATAAAATTCTATAAATAAATGCATAATGGTCCAAAGTCATCACTCAATGTATTATTAATTATATAAGTATTTCAATTGAAACCATCTCTCTCTCATAAATGTTTGGAATTTGACTTAAAGGTCAATCTCAATCTTTGATGTTATCAATTCATCATAGAATTTTGAACACTTATACAGTCATCATGAAAGTCAAAATTACATCAAAGCATAGATCATACAAACCCCCCTCTTCAGAAGAACATAAGATTCATTTATGAGATGTGCTATTCTTTAATGGGAATAATTCCTTATAAAATCCAGGACATATAAAATGGTTATAGTGGGAAATAAGCTCATAATAAGACATGTCACAATTGGAAGATTCAACTATAAACCTCTCACAAAGATCTACTCTATACTCAATTCTATTTTAGATATTATTTCTATGTACGTTTGTGTTTATGCGTGTCATTTTCTGAGATTTTTACAATGAAAAGAAACACAAGTAGCACTTTGAAAAGCTAAATTTTACTTGAGAATCTACATTAGACAAAGCCATGGAAGATAAAGAAAGAAATTGGTCAAAATAGAATTGCTAAGACGAGATCACCTCCTTAAAAAATGAAGTAGCTCAGTTAATTGACTTGCTTGAATAGACTTTTAATCCAAATAGCTTGAAAGAAGATCCCCAAATATTGGAACGGTTACATCACAATTTAATACCATAATGCCTTCCTTTTGCTCTCTTTTATCAGTTAAAGCAACATCGCATGCAATTCCTTCTCTTTATCATCGTATATTTCCTTATCAAAAGGGAATTTCAAATGCCCATAGGTTCATGCTATTATATCACAAAATACAATGTGAACCATCCATCTGACATTAATAAAACTTTGAAAAGAAAGGAAACTAAAATAGATGGATAATATGAGATTCAAAGTTAGAAGAATTTCAAGTATCAAGTTTAAAAATTGATAAGCTTTGGACATACTGCATTGATATGGAGGGAAATGATGCATATCATATAATCACAAATCCTTTATCAACATAGTGAATGACCAATTAAAAATGATAGAAAAAACACAAGATGTATGTTTTTTTAAACAAACAATGTTTGATGAAGGAAGTTGATGTGAAAATAGTAAGAATGTTGAGGAGTCAAGCTACTTTTATGAATGAAAATTGTAAATAAGATCGTTTTATCTTTTCATTGAATTATCAAAGCTTATTTTATATTTTCTTTTCATAATATTTTGTGACTAAATCATGTCTTTTGATGAAGTTTGCTTTCTTTTTATATTTTATAGTTGTTTTAAAATCAAAAGATGTTTATTTAAAAGTACACTCTAACATTTTTATATTCATCCATGATTGGATAAATATAATAATAAATCCATTCAAAGATTTTTAAAATTGGTTGAATTCTAAAACATGTCATTTAGATGCTAAGAGAGGCAATCCTTTTTTTTTTAATCACAAATAACTTTCTCCACTCCCGATAAACCTTAAAAGAGAAAGTCTTGTATAATACAGTTGCGTCCAAAATAAAAACCAAATGATTTAATATCCTAAAAATTGATAAATAGTATGTATTCAGGTCATTATACCACCCATCCTACCATTTCTTCTCCTTATAGATTGATCATTATTTTTAAATGAAGCTAGCATTTATCAATATAAGAAGATTTGGATTTGAGATGAAGAAATTGTATATTTGATATCTCTTTCATAAATAAATTTTATCTATTGTTATCCCACTTTAAACCTTTATAATTTTCTTAGATAAAAACCTAGACTAGGACCACTCCTTGCATTGAGAGAAAGTTTTAAAAGTTTTTAGATAGTCAATGAAATTCTCTAAATAAAAAAAAGTAAGAAAGAATATGAAAAATGAAAGTGGTATAAAAAAGAGCAAGAAAATGACTATGTGAAAAGTAAAGATGATTAGAGAAAAAAAAAAAAAAGAAGAGCTATCCAAAACATCCCAAATGATGGAGCATAGTCTAAAGTTAGATATAAAATGTTAATGAGAAAGCATGAAATGAAATTTGGAGAATGAGTTTAAGGCAAAAAACCTAAAAGATCTTTTATACATGAATAAGTGATCTTATGTCTTCTTATTCTTAAACATTTTTAGAGCCTTATTACTTAGGTGGCTCGTGCTATGCCGCGGACCAACCTTTTTTTATCACATAAAAATATCAAAAAAGGTAAACATTTCTTAAAAAATAAAAAATATATATAATATTTAGGTAATTGACTTGAATGAGTTTAATAAACTCGGTTAATTTAATAATATTATTACAAAATAAGATATCGACAATAAATAAAGCGGAAAAAAACAATTATTCAATGTAAAAGACGAACGCTTGCAATATTATGAAAATATATCTTCACAGTATTCTCAAAACATCTCAATGATTGTATTTGTTACCAAAATAAAAATTAAATGAGAATAGGATAATTGCATAGAAAGAAAGATAAAAAAAAATATGAATAAAAAAAAATAAGACAAAAAAAGTCAATTACTATTAACTTTTTAAACTATGACCCGAGTAATAAGACCGAAAGCACTATACATGAAAAATTCGTGAGGGTTAAAATCACAAAAAAAAATACAATAAAAATAATGAGTGTTAAAATTACAATAAAAAATAAATCAAAAGGCAACAATAAATTTTAAATTTGAGAGTTAAATTGAAAAGAATAAACTTGGATTGAAGAGTGAAACTAAAAACAATGAAACTTTCATAAAAGGTTCAAGGAAAAAAAATTTAAAAAAATCATAAGAATAAGCATAAAATCTTATACATCAAAACATAATAAAACAAATGAATATACAGAATTCTTCAACGTGTTTTTTTACACTAAAAAAATCTCTTAGATGTAAATTGAAAAACTTATGCACGCATCTAATTAAACAAATCAATAATCATTGTGTAAAGCAATGAGAAAAACAATTCATCAACAATAAACAAAAATGAAATTGAGAAAACCAAGAGAACAATGAAGATTAAGATACCTAACATCACAATACGGATAGTTTACCTAGTTATATTTAATGAATTCCTCTATCAAAATTAATTTCTAATAGAAAAATGCATAAAATTTGTAATAGAAATCGACACACACATAAATTTTTTTTGCATAATAATTAAAAAAAATGCAATGCTGCACATATGAAAAATCTTATAAAAAAATCAATATTAAAAAAACAAATTTAATCTATATAAAATTAAAAAACAAATCACAAATGAAACATACCAACCTCTTTAAAAATTAAACACACTTAATATCATTTAAAAATAATCACAATTTAATTCAAGCATAAACCCAAAATTTATTTGAAAAAATACACAAATAATGCATTATTTAAAAAAAATAGAATTTTTTTTAAAAGAATATTAATAAAAAAAGAATCAGGCTATACGTTGTTGAGCTTGGTAATCCAGGCCCAGTGCCTGGCCCAACAAACCAATAACCCGTGAACGGGCTTACAAGGCCAGACCCAATCATCAGCCTTTATTTTTAAAAAAACGTTTATTGGGGCGGACAACGCGGCGTCTACCCCAAGTATATCAAAAACAAATTATGCGTCGCCTGCACAACCAAGAATCCAGTCATTGTGATAGCTAGAAAAACAGGGTTTTTTTAAACCCAAAAACCCTTTTTCAACTCATTTTTTTACCCAAAACACCTAGAAAACACTCTAGAGGCCTTGTTAAACCAATCCATGGCCACCAAAAACCTAATAAATCGCCCAAAACCTGAAATCCACCCGAAACAAAAATTCTTCTCGAGCTCAGATATATTTTTTAAGGTATATCTTGAATTGTTTTGAGTTTTTTTTTGTTTTTTTAATTTATTATTATTATTATTATTATTGGGTTGGGCCGATATAGGCCCCACAAATCGAGCCATTTCGGGTCCAACCCAAACTTGGGGGGCAATTATTCCCCCCCCGACACCCTGCATGCAAAATGATAATTCGTTTTGCATGCAGGATGGTGGCAGTGAGAGACGAAGCAGAAGAAGAAGCGAGGAGAGGTTACCTGGCGTTGAGAGCTGTTGGTGGCCTGGTCGTGGAGCTTGTGGAGAGGACGGTGGTCAAGCCGATGATGGGTCATTACAGGAGGAAGAATGAGAAGTTCACAAAGGAGAAAGAGAGAGAGAAAGGTGGCGCACTCACCACGTGAGGTAGTTGGGCGGTTGTTTGTGGTGGAGATGATGGTGGTCAAGCTAGCGGTGAGAGTGCTAGTGGCTGAAGGCCGTGGTGAAGAGAGAGAGAGGAGAGAAAAGTTTGATTGGCAGCAGAAATGGAGGGAGACTGATTTTTTATCAACTTTGGACCTGATTTTCGCCTCCCTTAGACCATGAAATCCACCCCTATTTATAAGGGGTGGAAGAGGGGTGTTTCATCTTTACTGGTGCTAAATCTTGGCCCTTGATTCAACCTAGAAGGATCATAACCATTGGCTCAAAGTCTCTCAATTAACCCAATGATTAGCTTCAAACTTTTAATTTTGCTCCTGATGAGCTTCAATTTCAACCCTGAATTTCAGCGCCTTTTTCATTTTGGTCTTTGGTCTTTGATTTATGCAATTTGACCATTAATTAACCATTAAACTTTCAATTCTCTTCAATTTCACCCATGATTTCAATCAATTGCGTCCCTAGAGTTCGACGCCTTTTTCAAAATGGTCTTTGGCTGCGAATTTCTTCAATTTAGCCCTAAATTGATCCCAAAATATTGATTTTCTTGCAATTTTACCCCTGATTTTAATCAATTGACTTGGTAAAAAATAAATTTGGTCTCCTAAAATCCCAACAATTAAGCCCAAAATGGGCTCCCAAACTTAATTTTTCACCAATTAAGCTCATGATAAAATTAATTTGACTCATTTAAAGTATAATTAAGTCCTTACATCTAATTAAATCATTCAATTGAACCCAAATTAATTCTTAAACATAATTAAACTTAAATTTGGCCTATGGTTAAATCAAATTGGCCTATTAAAAATCTAATTATGCCCTTAGGCTTTATTTATATGCAAATTCGTCCAATAATCATGTAAATTAACCTTGAATTTGCATTGTCTCTCCAGTTTTGGGTAAAATGGGATACAATTAGGCTCCCGATTCTATTCAAAATTGCAGCTTGATTTTTTTTCATGTGAAATCCTCTTAGCTTCCTTTTGTCAAAATGTCAGTCTTTATTTTATTTTTTTATTTTTTTATTTTAGAAAGAAAAAAGATGAATTTGAGGAAAAACCCATATATGGGTTATGATAGTTGTCCCTCTCTTTACAATGTTTACGATAGAAAGTCAAGTGATAAACTTTAGATAGTAAGCTTTGTAAAGAAAAAAAAGAAATGAGAGTCAATAGATTCACTCAAAGAAGAAGGGATAAAGTTAGAAAGCATATTATCCAAAGGATAAAGGCTAGCAAGCTCACTCAAAAGAAAATGAGATAGGGTTTGCGAAGAAAAAAATGGTCTTTCTGAGAGACCTTTTGAAGTGGTTAGGTAGACAATCTGCCTCTTGGTAGAATTTTAAAAATTTTAAAATGGTCACATTATCGTGGGCGATCTACCCAGGTGAAAAATACAAAGGTTTTTTCTAAAGTGGTCTCATTATAATGGATGACCTACCTAGGTAGAAAAATGCAATGATTTTTTTGAGTGGTGAAAAATACGAAGATTTTTCAAAGTGGTCTGATTTTATAGGCGACCTGCTCAGGTATAAAATGAAAGATTTCCAAAGTGGTGAAAAATATAAAGGTTTTTCAAAGTGGTTTTATTATAATGGACAACTAGCCAAGGAGAAAATTTTTCATAATGGTCTTATTGTAATGGATGAACTGTCCAGGTGAAAAATGCAAAGACTTTCGAGTGATGAAAAATGCAAATGATTTTACAAAGTGGTTTTATTGTAATGCATGACCTGCCTAAGTGAAAAATGCAAAGATTTTTTAAAGTGATGAAAAATGTGAATCATTTTTTCAAAGTGGTAAAAAAATACAACTTACCTGGAAAAAGGATTTGGTCAAAGATGCCTTGAAGGGATGACAGGATGGGGCTCGAATACATATTATCTAGGAGATGAGAGCTCAAAGGAGCACATAAAAGGAAAAGAGATAGGGCTTAAAGGCGCACTATCTAAGAGATGAGGGCTCAAAGGTACGCCTAAAAGAAGAAGATAGGGTTTAAAGAAGCACTATTTAAGATATGGGAGCTCAAAGGTGCACTCAAGAAGAGATATGATATAGAGATAGGGATAACACACTATCTGAGAAGCTAGGGCTCAAAGACGTGCTTGTAAGGAGGTAGGTATAAAAAACACAATATTTAGGAATGAGGGTTCAAGGGCGCACTCAAAATGAGGTAGGGTTAGAAAATGCGCTACCTGAGAGATGAGGGTGCAAAGGCGTACTCAAAAGAAGGTAAGGTTAGAAAACCCACTACTCGAGAGATGAGGGTGCAAAAGCACACTCAAAAGGTTGTATGATTAGAAAACACACTACTCGAGAGATGAGGGCTCAAAGGTGCTCTTGAAAAAAAAGATAGGGCCTAAAGGCGCACTATATAAGGGATGAGGGCTTAAAGACACACTTGAAAAGAGGTAGGTATAGAAAACACATTACTCGAGAGACGAGGGCTCAAAGGTGCATTCATAAGGAAGAAGATAGAACCTGAAGGTGCATTATCTTAGGGAGGAGGGCTTAAAGGCACACTCGAAAAAGATTTGCTGGTGAGACACTAGTTTGTCAAATATCAAAGTAATGCATTATGATCAATATGCATGTATACTTGCTTGAGAAATATAGGTTCCTTTTCTTCATTGACTTTCCTCCTTCTTGAAAGTTTGAGTCTTTGTAGTGAGTTTCGATGGCTTTTTTGCTCTTACTTACTTGAGTCACATCTTATGATCTTGACCTCTAGGAAGGGTATGACATCAACATACTTCTTTGCCCATAAAATTTTATCTCAAAGGTCTCCAACTCTGCCCTACATTTTTGTTTTCTTCGAAAGAGAATTATAAAGCCAGCCCTACTATGTGTTTTTTGGATTGCCCCCCAGTCTGATCATGTCGTAAGCGTTCAATTTGGGTTTTATTTGGGAAAAAGGTTGTGTGAAAGAACATTTGGTTATTTACAAGGAGTTATTTTCTTGGAGAATTTTTGGAATTTCAAAGTTATTCTAAACACAAAAACTATTTTGATGTCAGTTTAAAGCAAACTTGTTCTGAAGAAATTCAAGTGATTCCTATGGACAGGTCTCCATAAGTGTTGAAAAATTTTGTTTTGCTTTTAGTGAAAATATGAAGTGACATTTTATTGGTTAAAGGCGTTCAAGCTTTAATTTAAGGGTTTTGAAGGACCATTTTTCAAAGAATTCATTTTATTTGTATGAATAATGAAGCTTGTTTTGCATGAGAAAGCATTCCCTACCGATCCAGATTGTCTGCCTTTAATTAGAAGGGCTTGATTGGACACGTAACATAGGCTTTGGCTTTTTAACTACGAAGGAAAAGATATTTGTAGGCTCAAAAGGTGTTTAAGGGACTTTAAAGCTAAGAATCACTAGTGCTTGTTTCCAGAGCTTTTTGTCCTTTGAATTGATTTGTAAACCTTGCAAAATGGTCCATTGTGCCCCCTCAGTGTCGGGCTTGGGCTTTTTCTCTTTTTTCTTCATTTGGTTTTGAGTATCATCATATTAGTTATTTTATGGTATTCTTAAACATTTTGGATCCTTTGGATTCTTTCATGCGCCCCAGCTTGGTTTGGATACCTTTAATCATTGAGGATTTTTGTGTTTCTCGCACTTGCCCCCTAGTATGGGGTGTGATCCTAGCAAATGTTATTTTTCAAGAAAAATGCATTAGGCTAAAAGGGGATTATAAGTGATTTTTTGTCAGTATTGTGAAAGGACTATCAAAGATAGTCTTTTCTCATTTCAAACGTATGTATTTAGAATCGGTAAGCTTTGCTTTCTTTCATGCGAATATGCAAAATGGTTTCTCACTATCCATTCAGCTAAAACTCAACTTTGAAGTCATCTCATGGTGTTTTGGTTGTTCTTTAGGTTTTTCTAGGTGTATGGTCACCTTTCTAGGAGATCACTTGAATTTCTAGAACTCATCTGTTAGAACAGACAACAATTTGATTTTTTATTTTGTACCAAAACTTTGATTTCCTAAAAAAAACAAATCCTTGTGAAAACATGAGATCAAGCATAGTTTTTGGCAGGGGTGATCATTTTTTGTTCGGTTCGATTTTTATAAAAAAAGTAACCAAACCGGTTTTTTTCAAAAAAACCAAAACTAGTTCAAACCGACCGGTTTCAGTTCGGTTCGGTTATTTTAGAACAAAAACCGGTTTTTTTTTTTGCTCGGTTTGTTTTTTGTTTTTTTTCGGTTTGGGTCCAGTTTGGTTTTTTTTATTTCAGGCTTATAAAACCGAAATTGAACCGAATCGGTCGGTTTTTTAAAAACTCTAATCGGTTTAATTGGTTTTTTTTCACGGTTTAGTTTTTTCAGTTTTTTTTCTGGTTTTCTCGGTTTAATTAGTTTTTCGGTTTTTTTTGCTCACCCTTAGTTTCTGGAGAAAGGTAAACACATCAAAGGATTCTTAGTGCAGTGGTTTTGTGAGTAAAGGGTGTACTCGTGTAGGTGTGTTATTTGCATGAAACAACAACAAAAATAAAGGCACATCATGAACATAAGAAAACACATGATCTCATTAAGAAGAAAGACTCATTTGACATAGAAAGTCTTGTGATATTATGAGTCAGATTGCTGACAAGACTAAAATAGGTTGAAACATGACAGCATCAAATTAAATTCTACAAGCACCATCATACATAAGCAATTATTTTGAACACAATAGAGGCAGACTCCATTTTCCAACTCTGGTACTATTGTATGGATTTCATTGATGGTATGGATAGAAAACTACAAACACCCTTTTAAGTGATTAGCTTCGACTAATGGCATCCAATATGGATGACTGGTTTGTGATTGATAAGTAGCTTCGGCTAATGGTATCCGAGATGGATGACTAAATTGTGTTCGATGATTAGCTTCGCCTAATGGCGTCCGAGATGGATGGCCGAGTTTAAATGTTGCGATTAGCTATGGCTAAAAGTATATAAGGTGGATGATCGGATTAAGGTGAAGTAATTAACCTTGATCGATGTTAAACTTTGGCCCCACAACTCCTATGGAGAGGTTGGGGTGTGCGAGTGAGATAAGTACACTTAATGAAATAATAAAAGATGTACAATGCATATAAGAAGTAAAGGAAGGAATCTATCCATTCTAAGTTAATAACGAAAAGTAACGATAACGTACTTCTAGTTGTTTATTATTATGTTAGATTATTTACAATTCTTGTATCCATATTATTTTTGTAACAGGGACATCACACAATCATTTAACGAGGATGAGCAAGAGCTCAGTGTGGGGGTATTTGATGCAACCATATTAATCGATAGTTTTACTCACATTTACCTAGTATTTTATTCATGTTTTATATATAAAATGCCTTGATAATCTTTGCTTTATATTTTCAAGGCACTTTTGGATGTGATATTTGAAAAGGAGTAAATTGGAGATAAAATTCAAACCATGTTCCAACCCGTGTCGAATATTGGTAAATTTGACTATGATCGATGTTTTATGCAGAACTTGAGTTGTAGAGGTCAAAATGAAGTGATTCTAGTGGAATTAGAAAGCTAACATCCATACCTTTCTATAAATATATGGAAAGAAAAATAAAAAAGAAAGAGTATGGAAATCGAAGCCTTCAAAGACAAGTCTCCCAATCTGCCACTTTTGACCTCTGTCCATTTCGACTCAAATATATTGAGTTAGAGAAGTCCATTTGATGAAAAATTAATTTTTTAGGATTCCTGATTCAAAGACCTATCAACCTACCAAATTTCAGTAGAAAAACAACTCATATGAGAGAGATATGATTTTTCTAAGATAACCTATAAATTCTATTAGCAAACAAGTTTTGTAAAGAAACAAGTCCAATTTACTTAAATGTAGATTGTTTACTTTGGAAATGACTATTTTTATATTTTTTGGGAGAATACAAACGGATTGGAGGGATGTGGGGATTATGGTTTCCCATCAAATAAAAAGAAAGAGAGTGGGCAACCAAAAAGAAGAAGAAAAGCTTCACCCTTTTCTTCTATACCTAAAATTATGCTCTTATTTGTTCTATTCATTAGTTTTTCAATAGACATGTAAGGCTAATTTATTATTTTTGGTTAAAAAGGATACAGAAACCTTCGGATTTCAAAAACTGTGAGATATATTCTATCTTTTCTTTTTAGTTTATATGATGAGTATGAATGTTTTCTTATGCTTATTTTCTATGATTGTTTAGTTAAAACGAACTCTAAATTATTATTCTAAATCAATCTACTGCTAAGTTTGCTATCAAAACTAGAGTTGTGATATTTGAATTTATGAAACGACTAAGTTTAATAATTATGGCGGATCTAAGTTGTTAATCTTAGGAAAAACATTCAATTAAATCGAACATAGATTGCAGACACTTATGTTGTCTAAATTTATCAACATATCTAGTTCTTAAGGCTACCATTGAATTAAATTACTAGTGCGGATATTATGGCTGCTTAATGGTTAGGGTTAGTTATGATTAGTACTTAAAAGTGCATTTTTATCAAGGTTTTATATCATCATTTTGCACTTGAAGTATCAATAACTACATAACTAAAGCATGTTTTATAATAACATATCTAATAATATAAGATACCTTTAATTTATGGTAAATGTTCATCTTAAATGCAGGCCTATCACATAAATGAAAGAATTAATTGATGAGTTGAAGTACTAAAATTGAAAGGACAAAGAGATGGCCAAACTTAGAAAAGAGATGTTGGTGCAGTCCAAACTGGAACACTGTTCGGTAATCGGGTCATATCTGGAGCTGTAGATCTCGGATTTAGGTCTACCTTATATGGATGGAAAGCTAAGACATAGGCCTACAACTTTCATGGGAGTCCAAGATTTAACAAGGCCGTTTTCAAGTCCAAATTGTAGCAACAACGAAGAAGTCCAAATCTGTCCTGCAGCCCAGACACTGTTCAGTGTTCAGCCCATATCTCGAGTTCTAGAAGTCCAAATGATCTCAAAGTTTTACCCTAGAAATCTGAGACAATTTCCTAGAACTTTCATTATTTAAGTTTGTTCAAA
>Ga0307510_10005523_pt1 | contig 15073 bp, 10 predicted proteins | sample 12_EM_MG_FD_207224 | JGI IMG/M metagenome (GOLD analysis project Ga0307510, IMG submission 207224) | Populus trichocarpa ectomycorrhiza microbial communities from riparian zone in the Pacific Northwest, United States - 12_EM | ecosystem: Host-associated > Plants > Roots > Unclassified | place...
AGCCTGAAAGAAGCGACTCGCGAAGTGCTGTCCGGCCTCACTGCCCGTGAAGCCAAAGTACTGCGTATGCGTTTCGGTATCGACATGAACACCGACCATACACTCGAAGAAGTGGGCAAACAGTTTGACGTAACGCGTGAGCGGATCCGTCAGATCGAAGCCAAGGCGCTGCGCAAGCTGCGCCACCCGACGCGAAGCGAGCATCTGCGCTCCTTCCTCGACGAGTGATACCAGAACCCCCGGCCCAGGCCGGGGGTTTTGTTTATATGGCAGATTAAATCCTTCGCAACGCCCCTCCCCCGCATACCCCGTCTACACTCGAAACAATCATCCCCGAGCCATAACGAGAGCGTTATGCCCAGATTGGCGTCCGTGCTTTTTTTGCTGTCACTGATGATCTGGACCGCAACGGCTGACGCGCTGACTCTGACCGATGAAGAACGTAGCTGGCTGGCGGCTCACCCGGACTTGCGCCTGGGTGTCGATGCGTCGTGGCCGCCCTTTGAATTTCGCGATGACCAGAACCGTTATCAGGGCCTGGCGGCGGACTATATCGACGTGATTCGCCAACGCTTGGCGATCAAATTGACGCCCATCGAACCGGTGAGCTGGACGGTGGTGCTCGAACAGGTCAAATCGGGCAAGATCGACCTCCTGCCCGGCATCATGTCCACCCCGGAGCGCCAGACCTACCTGTCGTTCACCCGCCCTTATCTTGATTTCCCGATTGTCATCCTTGCCCATATCGGCGGCGCGCAACCACGCAAGCTCGACGACCTGTACGGTTTGAAGATTGCCGTAGTGGAGAACTACGCGCCCCACGAACTGCTGCGCACTCACCACCCCGATCTGAATCTGGTCGCCATGCCCAATGTCAGCTCGGCATTGCAGGCGCTGGCGACCGACGAAGTGGACGCCGTTGTCGGTGACCTCGCGTCCAGCGTCTGGAGCCTGCGCCAGCTCAAGCTCGACGGCCTGTACGTCAGCGGCGAAACCCCATATCGCTACCAACTGGCGATGGCCGTACCCCGCGACAACAAGGTATTGGTGGGGATTCTCGACAAAGTCCTCGCGGACATGAGCCCTGATGAAATCAGCAGCATTCAGGAGCATTGGGTCGGCAACGTCCTTGATCATCGGACATTCTGGTCGGACCTGCTGATCTACGGCTTGCCCGGGCTGTTGCTGCTGGTGACGATCCTCGCCGTGGTGATCCGCATCAACCGACGCCTGAGCTCGGAAATCGCCCGACGCATCGACCTCGAACAGGAACTGCGCAGCAGCGAGTATCACTACCGCGGCCTGGTCGAGAGCCTGTCGGCCATCGCCTGGGAAGCGCGGATGAGCGACTTCACCTACAGCTATGTCTCGCCCCACGCCGAAGACTTGCTCGGCTATCCACAATCGCACTGGCTGATCCCCGGTTTCTGGCACAACATCATTCACCCGGCCGATCTGACCCGTACGCAGAGTTACTGCAAAGAAGCACTGCGCGAGGGTCGCGATCACATCGTCGATTATCGCGTGATCACTGCGGATGGCCGCTGTTTGTGGGTACGCGACATCGTCAGTCTGATCGAACATGGTCACGAGCCGGTGATGCGTGGTTTGATGATCGACATCAGCGAAATCAAGCGCACGGAAGAGGCGCTGCGGCTCTCGGAGCAAAAATTCGCTTCGGTCTTCCAGCAGTGCCCGGACATCCTGGTCATTGCACGGCTGTCCGATGGCTGCCTGCTGGAGGTCAATGAAGCATTTGAAGAACAGATCGGGCTGAAAGCCGAGGAAGTGCTTGGGCAAACGGCCACCGACCTGAATATCTGGGGAATTCCCGGCGTCGGTCCGGGACTGCTGCAACGTTTGCAGGCGGGCAGTATTCGCAATCTGGAGATGCCTTTTCGCCGCAACAACGGCCAACTGTTCACTGGTCTGATTTCCGCCGAACCCTTCGATCTGGACACAACGCCAGCCCTGGTCGTCGTCGTGCGTGATATCACTCAGCTCAAGGAAACCCAGCAGCAACTGCAAACCTCCGAAGAGAAGTTCGCCAAAGCCTTCCATGCCTCGCCGGATGGTTTGTTGTTGTCACGCCAGAGCGATGGCCTGCTGCTGGAGGTCAACGAAGGTTTCAGCCGCATCACCGGTTTCAATAGCGCCATGTCGGTGGATCGCTCGGCGCTGGATTTGGGCATCTGGGTAAACCTCAACGAGCGCAAACAGATGCTCGACCTGTTGCATCGCGATGGCTTCGTGCGTGACTTCACCTGCCATATCCGTCGCAGTGACGGGCAGATTCGCCTCTGCGAAGTGTCCAGCCGTCCGCTGCCGATCGGTGAAGAAGACTGCATGCTGACCATCGCCCGCGACATCACCGAGCGCCATCTGATGCAGGAAAAACTGCAACAGGCCGCCACCGTGTTCGAAAGCACCGCCGAGGGCGTGCTGATCACCGACACCCAACAGCACATCAGCGCAGTCAACCGCGCCTTCACCGAAATCACCGGCTACAGCGAAAGCGAAGCGCTCGGGCATACACCGCGCCTGCTTGCCTCTGGCCTGCACGACAGCGCGTTCTACGCGGCAATGTGGCACCAATTGACCGACGAAGGACACTGGCAAGGCGAGATCTCCAACCGGCGCAAGAACGGCGAGTTGTACCCGAGCTGGCTGACCATCAGTGCCGTACGCAATCGCGACAAGTTCATTACTCACTTTGTCGCGGTGTTTGCCGACATTTCCAGCCTCAAGCATGCACAAGCCAAGCTCGACTATCAGGCGCACCACGACCCACTTACCGGTCTGCCGAACCGCACGCTGTTCGAAAACCGTTTGTTGATGGCGTTGAACAGTCAGCAGGAAAACGGCGGACAGGGTGCCGTGCTGTTTCTCGATCTCGACCGTTTCAAACATATCAACGACAGCCTCGGCCATCCGGTCGGCGACCTGCTGCTCAAGGGCATCGCCGTGCGCCTGAAAGAGCAACTGCGCGACATCGATACCGTGGCGCGCCTGGGCGGCGACGAATTCATCATTCTGTTACCCGGCCTGCAACAGGCCAGCGACGCGGATAACATCGCCACCAAACTGCTCAACTGCTTCGGTGCACCGTTCCAGGCGGGCGAGCATGAGTTTTTCATCAGCGCCAGCATCGGCACCAGTCTCTATCCTCGGGACGGCAACGACGTCGCCACACTGGTGAAAAACGCCGACGCGGCGATGTACCGCTCCAAGGCCAAGGGCCGCAATCGTGTCGAAAGCTACACCCGCGACCTCACGGCCCAGGCCAGCGAGCGCATAGCGCTGGAACACGAATTGCGCCGCGCCATTGAGCGTGACGAACTGTTCCTCTACTACCAACCGAAAATAAGCCTCGATGACCATCGTCTGGTCGGTGCCGAAGCGTTGATCCGTTGGCGTCACCCGACTTTCGGCGAAGTACCGCCAGAGCACTTCATTCCGCTGGCCGAAGAAAACGGCATGATCCTGCAGATCGGTGATTGGGTGCTCGAGACCGCGTGCCGGCAAATGTTCGAATGGAATCAGATCTACGACAGCCTCGGCCCGCTGTCGGTGAACCTCGCCGGCGCACAGCTGCGTCAGCCGAATCTGCTCGGACGCATCGAACAACTGCTCAACGACAACCACCTGCAGCCGGATTTACTGCAACTGGAAATTACCGAGAATTTCATCATGAGTCAGGCCGAAGAGGCGCTGGCGGTGTTGCACCAGCTCAAACACCTCGGCGTGCAACTGGCGATCGATGACTTTGGCACCGGATATTCTTCGCTCAGTTACCTCAAACGCCTGCCGCTGGACATCCTCAAGATCGACCAGTCATTCGTTCGCGGACTGCCCGACGACCCCCACGATGCGGCGATTGTCCGGGCCATCATCGCACTCGGGCGGAGCATGCAATTCACGGTCATCGCCGAGGGCGTGGAAACCCAGGCACAACAACAATTTCTCGCCGCCGAAGGCTGCGAACAGATCCAGGGCTACATCGTCAGCCTGCCGCTACCACCGGAAGAATTCGCGGCAACGTTTCTTCGTGTAACCGTATCGGATTATTCGGATAGCACAGCCGAGAAACCGTCGCTATAATCCGCGACCTACTGAGGGCCTATAGCTCAGTTGGTTAGAGCAGAGGACTCATAATCCTTTGGTCCACGGTTCAAGTCCGTGTGGGCCCACCAAACCTGAAAGCCGCGCAAATGCGCGGCTTTCGCGTTTCTGGCGCGAGAGCGGGCCAAGTGTCGAAGCAAAACGGCATCCGCTTCACTCAACACCCGCCGCAACGTTGCAATTTTTTGAAATCGATTGCCGTATGGTAAATGGCAGTTTCCGCGCTTCGCCCTTGCGTCAAAGATGCGTTACTTTCAAACTGCCAACACAGGATGTCTAGCCAGTTCGAAGGACGAAATCAGGTGCATAAACTTACCTCGCTACAAGCTGCTAGAGGCCTGGCGGCTCTTCTGGTTGTTGCGTTCCATTCTATTTTTATCAATACAAAATACCTACAGAGTGAGTTGATCATTCCCGAGCTGTTTGTATTCGGACAAACAGGCGTCGACCTGTTCTTCGCACTCAGTGGCTTCGTAATGATCATCGCCTTTCGCAAAAAATTTGGGCTGCGCGGCGAGACATTAAACTTTCTCAAGGGCCGCTTTCTTCGAATCTACCCGACCTACTGGGTTTATTTTCTGGCAGTCCTATTGGTCTTCATCATCAGGCCAGAACTGGTAAACAACTCTCAGAGCGGCCATTCAAATATCCTTTCGTCCTTTCTATTACTACCTGAAGAGTCAGCTCCCCTGGTGATGGTTGCGTGGTCACTCACGCATGAAATATGGTTTTACCTGGTCTTCGCCTTAATATTGAAGCTGCCAGTACAGTACGTTTCGGCTGCCTTGCTCGTGTGGTTGCTTGCAATTGTCTTCGCTTCTTTTTTCATGACCACAACGGGCGCTCCTTATCTGCGGATTATCACCCACGAATTTTCAATCGAATTCATACTCGGCGCGCTGTCGGGCGTCGCTTATCTGAAGCTTGCGCAACGCGGCCTGAAAACGATACCCCCCGTGTTACTTGCAGCGGTGGGGATGAGCAGTCTGCTCTACGCGTTTTTCGATAAAACAGTGGGCAATGCTGATGTTATTCAGGCGATATCACTGAAAAGGGCGTTCCTGGTCGGCGGTGGCTACGCTCTATTGTTATTGGCTTGTGCCTTGCAAGAAGTCATAAGCAAAAAACACGCTCCCCGCCTGCTAGCATTTATCGGCGACATTTCCTATTCAATGTATCTGTCGCACATCCTCACATTAAGTGTCTGCGGTCGTATTTGGAGCATGCTCGGTTACTCCAACGGTGGGCTGTGGAGCGCCATACTTTTCTGGACCATTTCTTATAGTGCGGTCATTCTCGTTTCATTCATCAGTTACCAACTTGTCGAGCGCCGCGTAATGCAGGTATCTCGTCGAGCCAGAAGGCCTTTGCCACGTTCACTAGAAAACGCAAAGACCCTCTGAAGAGTCCAGATGGCAAACGCCTTGTATCCAGAAAACTGCATAGATCTATTTCAGGACTGAGTGTGTCATCGCTTTTCACAGTGCCTCAACGGTAAATCAACCATTAACCATTTCGTTACTTCATTAAAGGGGCCACACAGCAGTGGCGCATCTGATGATCCGAAAAGGGAGTTCTCATGGTTGATGTCACTCGACGCTCATTCGTTGGATTTGCCGCGACACTGCCACTGCTGGCGCACAATCCTTGGGCTCAGGCTCAAATTGAAACAGCCTCTGTAGCGGCAACTTCTGACGAGGTGCTGATCAACTTCAACGAAAGCCCTTGGGGACCCTCGACGGCTGCTCGACAAGCGATGCAGGAAGGTATCGCCCTGTCGGGACGTTATCCCTACAAGATCCAGTACCGGCTCAATGCACTGTTTGCCCGCCAGCAAGGCATTCCCGAAGATTTCGTGCAGACCTACAGCGGCTCCAAGCAGGCCCTGCAGCACGCCGTGCATGCCTTCACGCAACAGGGAAGTCTGGTGGTTGCCGCACCGTCCTATGAAGATCCCGTCCAGGCTGCGCGCGGTAGAAATGTCGCCGTCCACGAAGTACCGCTGAACGCTGAGCATGCTCACGACCTGCCGCGCATGCTGGCTGCCGATCATCAGCCGGGGTTGATCTACATCTGCAATCCGAATAATCCGACCGGCACCCTCACTGCCCGCAGCGATATTGAACGCGCGTTGAAGGACAAACCCAAAGGCTCGATTCTGTTGGTGGATGAGGCTTACATCGATTTCTCGCAGGCCATCACCTGCATCCCACTGGTCAAGGATCACCCTGACCTGCTGGTGCTGCGTACCTTTTCGAAAATCTACGGCATGGCGGGTGCAAGGCTCGGCATCGCAGTAGGTAACCCTGCGCTGTTGGAACAATTGGAAGTGTTCGGCAACTACAACGTCCCGGCCGCTTCTTCTTTGCTGGGAGCAATCGCCAGCCTTGAGGACGCTTCGTTGCTGGCGCAAAGGAAACAGAACAACACGCGTCTGCGAGAGGAAACCATCGCCTGGCTAAGTGCGCGAGGCTTTCGTTGCACAGCGTCCCAGGCCAATTGCTTCATGATTGATGTCAGACGCCCTGCGGCTGCCGTGGTAAAGGCATTGGCCGAGCGCCACGTTCATGTCGGTCGCGTATGGAAAGAATGGCCGACCTGGGTTCGAGTGAGTGTCGGCACGGACGATGACATGCGCCGATTCCGGGAGGCATTTGCCAAGGTACTGGCGTAAGAAACACGGGCTCGAATCAACGGTCAGGTTTCAGCAGGACAATAGCGTCGACATGCGGATGAAACCCAATCATCGCCTGCAAGCGTCCCGGCAATTGAGCCTGTAACATGCGCCAACCACCGATCCGCGCCAATGGAGCCGCCCCTTGCCAGACATCCGCCCGCCCGTGCTTGATGAAATCGATCGTCAGTTGATCGCTGCCCTGCAGATCAATGCTCGTGAGAGCGTGGCCATGCTTGCCCGGCAATTGGGCATTGCGCGCACCACCGTGACGTCGCGTCTGGCGCGCCTGGAAAAAGCCAAAGTGATCACCGGCTATGGCGTACGCCTGGGTCAGCGGGTGGTCGATGGCGGGTTGCAGGCGTATGTCGGGATCAAGGTGCAGCCGCGCTCAGGCAAAGAGGTGTTGCGCCGGTTGAGTGCGATGGCACAGGTGCAGCAACTGTGTGCCGTGAGTGGCGAGTTTGATTATGTGGCGTGGTTGCGTACGGACTCGCCGGAGCAACTGGATCAGTTACTCGATCAGATTGGCAGCGTGGATGGGGTGGAGAAGACCACGACTTCGATCATATTGAGTAGCAAGATTGATCGGGGGCAGCCGGTTTAAGATTTTGATCGGGCTTCTCGGGTGGATTTCAGAGCTTCTTCGCGAGCAGGCTCTCTCGCAAATTTTGGTCGGTGTGTAGCCACTGCTCGTCATATTGATCGCTAATCTGGCAAAACGACGACACTTTGCGTCTTATTAACGTGTTCTACGCTCCCTAGAATGGCTGGCATCTTTTCCTATACTCAGACGCGCATCCCGCGTCGGGTCGCCAGCAAGGTCAGCCATGAACAAGAACAATCGCCATCCTGCAGACGGTAAGAAACCAGTCACCATTTTCGGCCCGGACTTTCCGTTCGCGTTTGACGACTGGATCGAACACCCGGCCGGTCTCGGCACTATTCCTGAACACCATCATGGCGCTGAAGTGGCGATCGTCGGCGCAGGCATCGCCGGCCTGGTGGCCGCTTACGAGTTGATGAAGCTCGGCCTGAAACCGGTGGTTTACGAAGCATCGAAACTGGGTGGCCGTCTGCGCTCGCAGGCCTTCAACGGCACCGACGGCATCGTCGCTGAACTCGGCGGCATGCGTTTCCCGGTGTCTTCCACCGCGTTCTATCACTACGTCGACAAGCTCGGCCTCGAAACCAAACCTTTCCCGAACCCGCTGACGCCAGCCTCTGGCAGCACGGTGATCGACCTGGAAGGCAAAACCCATTACGCACAGAAGCTGGCGGATCTTCCTGCACTGTTCCAGGAAGTGGCTGACGCCTGGGCGGATGCACTGGAGGCCGGTTCGCAGTTCGCCGATATCCAGCAAGCCATTCGCGACCGCGATGTGCCGCGCCTGAAAGAGCTGTGGAACACGCTGGTGCCGCTGTGGGACGACCGCACCTTCTATGACTTTGTCGCCACCTCCGAGGCCTTCGCCAAACTGTCGTTCCATCACCGCGAAGTGTTCGGTCAGGTCGGTTTCGGCACCGGCGGCTGGGATTCGGACTTTCCTAACTCGATGCTGGAAATCTTCCGCGTGGTGATGACCAACTGCGACGATCATCAGCATCTGGTGGTCGGCGGCGTCGAACAAGTACCGCAGGGCATCTGGCGTCATGTGCCGGAGCGTTGCGTGCATTGGCCTGAAGGTACCAGCCTGAAATCCCTGCACCGTGGTGCGCCGCGCTCCGGCGTGAAGAAAATTGCCCACGCGGCGGATGGTCGTTTCGCGGTCACCGACAATAATGGCGACACCCGCGAATACGCCGCCGTGCTGACCACTTGTCAGAGCTGGCTGTTGACCACCCAGATCGAATGCGACGAAAGCCTGTTCTCACAGAAAATGTGGATGGCCCTCGACCGCACCCGCTACATGCAATCGTCGAAGACTTTCGTGATGGTCGACCGGCCGTTCTGGAAGGACAAGGACCCTGAAACCGGCCGCGACCTGATGAGCATGACCCTCACCGATCGCCTGACCCGTGGCACTTACCTGTTCGACAATGGCGACGACAAACCGGGCGTGATCTGCCTGTCTTATTCGTGGATGAGCGACGCGCTGAAGATGCTGCCGCATCCGGTGGAAAAACGCGTTGAGCTTGCGTTGAATGCGTTGAAAAAGATCTACCCGAAAGTCGACATCGCTGCGCGGATCATCGGCGATCCGATCACCGTGTCGTGGGAAGCCGACCCGCATTTCCTCGGTGCGTTCAAAGGCGCCCTGCCCGGCCACTATCGCTACAACCAACGCATGTACGCGCACTTCATGCAGGACGAAATGCCAGCCGAGCAGCGCGGGATTTTTATCGCTGGCGACGATGTTTCGTGGACGCCGGCATGGGTCGAAGGCGCAGTGCAGACGTCGCTCAACGCGGTGTGGGGGATCATGAAGCATTTCGGCGGTTCGACACATAAAGCGAACCCGGGCCCGGGTGATGTGTTCAAAGACATCGGACCTATAGCCCTGCCCGAGTAAGAGGAATTCCTGATGCGTGTAGCCCTTTACCAATGTCCACCGCTGCCACTGGAGCCCGCCGCCAACCTGCAACGCCTGCATCAACTGGCGATGGAGGCCAAGGGTGCCGACCTGTTGGTGCTGCCGGAGATGTTCATGACCGGCTACAACATCGGCGCCGAAGCGGTCAGCACCTTGGCCGAGGTCTACAACGGTGAATGGGCGCAGCAGATCGGCCGGATCGCCAAGGCTGCGGGTCTGGCGATTGCTTACGGTTATCCGGAGCGCACCGCCGACGGGCAGATTTACAACGCGGTGCAGTTGATCGATTCGAGCGGTGAGCGCCTGTGCAATTACCGCAAGACGCATCTGTTCGGTGATCTGGATCGCTCGATGTTCAGCCCCGGCAATGATGATTTTCCCATCGTCGAACTCAACGGCTGGAAGCTCGGTTTCCTGATTTGTTACGACCTGGAGTTTCCGGAAAACACCCGACGTCTGGCGCTCGCCGGCGCCGAACTGATTCTGGTGCCGACGGCGAACATGATTCCGTTTGATTTCGTCGCTGACGTCACCGTGCGTGCGCGTGCCTTCGAAAACCAATGCTACGTGGCTTACGCCAACTACTGCGGCCACGAAGGTGACATCCATTACTGCGGGCAAAGCAGCATCGCCGCACCGGATGGCAGCCGCATCGCTCAGGCCGGACTCGACGAAGCGCTGATCATCGGCAAGCTCGATCGACAGTTGATGCTCGACTCCCGCGCCGACAATCGCTACCTCAGCGACCGTCGCCCCGAACTTTACGACGCGCTCAACCAGCGCTAATCCGCTAGCATTGGCACTTCACTGTTCTGGAAGTGCCCATGCCTGCGCCGACTCACCCCCGCCTCCACTCTGAAACCCTGGCCAACGGCTTGCGCGTGACCCTGCGTCATGTGCCCGGGCTGAAGCGCAGTGCCGCTGCATTGCGCGTGGCTGTCGGTAGCCATGATGTGCCGCTGGCATGGCCGGGACTGGCGCACTTTCTGGAGCACTTGCTGTTTCTCGGCACCGAGCGTTTTCCTGCCGGCGATGGGCTGATGGCCTACGTACAGCGTCATGGTGGGCAAGTGAATGCCAGCACGCGCGAACGTACTACTGACTTTTTCTTTGAATTGCCGACGCGCTCATTCAGCGACGGGCTGGAGCGTCTGTCAGACATGCTCGCTCAGCCGCGTATGAATCTGGACGATCAGTTGCGGGAACGGGAAGTGTTGCAGGCAGAATTTGTCGCATGGACGCAGGATTCTGCGGCGCAGCAGCAGTTTTCCTTGTACGAAGGTTTACCGGCAGATCATCCGTTGCGCGGATTTCATGCAGGGAATCGCGACAGCCTGCCAGTCGAACAATCTGCGTTTCAACAGGCGTTGAAAGACTTCCACCAGCAGTTTTATCGGACTGGGCAGATGACGCTGAGTCTGGTCGGACCGCAGAGTCTTGAGGAACTGAAAGCACTGGCTGAACAATTTGCAGCGGATTTGCCAGCTGGGGATAAAGTTGCGCAGGCGGCATCCATACCGCTGGCGGTAAAAAGTTATCAACAGGTGGCTGAGCGACGCGGCAACCTGATGTTTGCGTTCGATGCCTTGCCTGAGTCGTCTGGCGAGGCTTTGGCATTCCTTTGCCATTGGTTGAACAGCGCCCAACCCGGAGGCTTGCTGGCGCATTTGCAGCAGCAGAATCTGGCTGATGGATTAAAAGCTGCGCCGGTCTATCAGTTTGCCAGCCAAGCGTTGCTGCATCTGGAGTTCAGCGCAGCGTTCGAATCGTTAAACGCCATTGCCGAGCGGGTGCTGGATTGGCTGAGTTTCTTTGCTCAACAAGATTGGGCGCCACTGCAAAAAGAATACGCGGCGCTGCTTCAGCGTCAGCAACAAGTCAGCGGCGCGCTGCAACTGGCGCGGCTCGATAGTGAAGCGTTGGAAGTCGGGTTGTCTGATTCCGGCGTTAAAGCCCTTACACAGATTCTCAGCGAAATCGGCACTGTGGATAACTTCAGCGATCACTGGAGCCTGCCTGCTGCCAATCCTTTTCTGAGAGCCAGCGAACCCTTGGCCAACGCCGGGCTGATTCGCGGCCAGACCAGTGCCCACCGAGGGCTGCGCACGTTCGCTCAGGATCGTTCGCGCGGCCGTCGTGAACGCTCGCCGATGCAGTTCAGTCAGGCGTTGCCGGACAACACGGATGAAGGCGCAGTTTATCTGCGCTGGCAGGTGGAAGTTGCAGCCAGCGCTGATCTGCAATCGAGGTTGCAGCGTAGTCTTCGGCAAACGCAGCAAGACGCCCGAGAAGCCGGCGTCGACCTGTCTTTCAGCGACGCTGGCAATCAATGGCTGCTGAAGCTCACCGGGCTGCAAGAGCCAATGCCCAGCGTCCTTGAACATGCGCTGAAATCTCTGACGCAAGTTGACCCCGATTCGCCGCGCAGTGAGCCGCAAGCGCCGTTGAACCCCATCCGCCAACTGCTGAAAACGTTGCCGGAACAGACGCTGGAATCAGCCAAAACCGGCGACGACGCCCAACACCTGTGGACAACTTCACGCTGGGACGGCCTCGCCCTGGGCCTGAATCAACAGACTCAATCTGCCATGGGCTTGGCCCTGAGCCGGATTCCCGGGATTGCGGACAATCAGTTGCCAGCGCCGACGACGATCACCGCGCAAAAACACTGGCGACATATCGATACCGCCTCCAGCGAATACGCCTTGCTGCTGTTCTGCCCGACTGCCAGCCGCAGCCTCGCCGACGAAGCCGCGTGGCGGCTGTTGGCGCAGTTGTGCCAGACACCTTTCTACCAGCGCCTGCGGGTCGAATTGCAATTGGGTTATGCAGTTTTCAGCGCACTGCGCCAGATTCACGGCCAGACGGCCATGCTGTTCGGCGTGCAATCCCCGAACACCCCACCCGTGGAACTGCTCGGCCACATTCGGCAGTTCTTCGAAAGCCTGCCAATGCTGGTCGAAAAGAATGATGAGTCGAGCTTCGAGCAACAACGCCAGAGCCTCGCTGATCAATTCGACGACGCCAACCTGTCCAGCAAAGACGCCGCCGAACTGCTTTGGCAGGCCAGGCTTGCAGGTCACTCGTCGGATTATCTTGAGCAATTGATCGCCGCCATCGGCCAACTGGATCGCCAGACATTGCTCAGCGCTGCGCAGCGCTTGAGCAACGCCGAAGGCGCCTGGCTCTGCCTCGCCAGCGATCCGGCGCCCGAGACCTCATGGCAGGCAGCAAATTGATCATTACCAAGGCTGCAAGGAGCTTTCTCAAAGATTCACGGGCATTTACCCGGAAATTTTGAGTAACATAGCAGCCTAACTATTTGGAACATCTTTGCGCTGCCGTGGACTATAACTATGGACAGCGCTATCCCACCCACCCTGAGGAGACACACCATGTCCTGGACAAAACCGGCTTACACCGACCTACGTATCGGCTTCGAAGTCACCATGTACTTCGCCAGCCGCTGAGTTCTGCTTACGTAGAATTGCAGTGCAACGCCTCGGCTCGCCGAGGCGTTTTATTTTCCGCGTTGAAATGATGGAGTGTTCATGTTCGTCCAGATTCTGGGTTCGGCCGCTGGCGGCGGTTTTCCGCAGTGGAACTGCAACTGCGTCAACTGTGCAGGTTTTCGCGACGGCAGCCTGAATGCCAAGGCCCGCACCCAATCGTCCATCGCGATTTCCGACGACGGCGTGAATTGGGTGCTGTGCAACGCCTCACCGGACATCCGCGCGCAGCTGCAAAGCTTCGCCCCGATGCAACCGGGCCGGGCCCTGCGCGACACCGGCATCAGCGCGATCATCCTGATGGACAGCCAGATCGACCACACCACCGGCCTGCTCAGCCTGCGCGAAGGCTGCCCGCATCAGGTCTGGTGCACGGACATGGTTCATGAAGATCTGAGCACCGGTTTTCCGCTGTTCAAGATGCTCACCCACTGGAACGGTGGGCTGGACTGGAACCGCATCGAACTTGACCAAAGTTTCACCGTGGCCGCGTGCCCGAGCCTGCGCTTCACTCCGCTGCCGTTGCGCAGCGCGGCGCCGCCGTATTCGCCACACCGCTTCGATCCGCATCCGGGCGATAACATCGGTTTGATCGTTGAAGACCTGAACACCGGCGGCAAGCTGTTCTACGCGCCGGGGCTGGGCAAGGTCGACGCACCGTTACTGGAGATCATGGCGGGCAGTGATTGCCTGTTGGTCGACGGCACGATGTGGGATGACGATGAAATGCAGCGCCGTGGCGTCGGCACGCGCACCGGTCGCGAGATGGGTCACCTGGCACAGAACGGGCCTGGCGGCATGCTCGAAGTGCTGGAACAACTGCCAGAGCAGCGCAAGGTGCTTATCCACATCAACAACACCAATCCGATTCTCGATGAGGATTCGCCGGAGCGTGCCGAGTTGGCGCGGCGTGATGTTGAAGTGGCGTATGACGGCATGAGTATTGTGCTGTAGCGGATGGCCCCATCGCTGGCAAGCCAGCTCCCACAAGGTTCTGTGGTGTACACAAAACCTGTGGGAGCTGGCTTGCCAGCGATGACGTCCTGACAGACACCACAGAATCCAACGGTTGTTCCCGGAGAACAGACATGACTGACACGCCAATGTCCCCCACCGAATTCGAAGCGGCCCTGCGCGCCAAAGGCGCCTACTACCACATCCACCACCCCTACCACGTGGCGATGTACCAAGGCCGAGCAACTCGCGAACAGATTCAGGGCTGGGTCGCCAACCGCTTCTACTATCAGGTGAACATCCCCCTGAAGGACGCGGCGATCCTCGCCAACTGCCCCGATCGGGAAATCCGCCGCGAATGGATTCAGCGCCTGCTCGACCACGACGGCGCTCCCGGTGAAGACGGCGGTATCGAAGCCTGGCTGCGCCTCGGTCAAGCGGTAGGTCTCGATCCGGATCAACTGCGCTCCCAAGAACTGGTATTGCCCGGCGTACGCTTTGCCGTCGACGCCTACGTCAACTTCGCCCGCCGCGCCAGTTGGCAGGAAGCCGCCAGCAGCTCGTTGACCGAACTGTTTGCACCGCAGATCCACCAGTCGCGCCTCGACAGCTGGCCGCAGCATTACCCGTGGATCGACCCGGCCGGTTACGAATACTTCCGCACCCGCCTCGGTCAGGCACGGCGTGATGTCGAGCACGGTCTGGCAATCACGCTTGAGCACTACAAGACGCGTGAAGGCCAGGAGCGCATGCTGGAAATTCTCCAGTTCAAACTGGACATTCTTTGGAGCATGCTCGATGCCATGAGCATGGCCTACGAACTGAACCGCCCGCCGTATCACAGCGTGACCGAACAACGCGTCTGGCATAAAGGAATCACCTTATGAGTTTCGACCGCAGCAAAGTCCCGACCTGGCGTCCCGGCTACCGCTTCCAGTACGAACCGGCGCAAAAAGGTCACGTGCTGCTTTACCCCGAAGGCATGATCAAACTCAACGACAGCGCCGCGCTGATCGGCGGTTTGATCGACGGCGAACGCGACGTTGCGGCGATTATTGCCCAACTCGATGAGCAGTTCCCCGGCGTGCCCGACCTCGGTGACGACATCGAGCAATTCATGGAGGTTGCCCGTGCTCAGCACTGGATCGAACTTGCCTGATCTGCCGCCCAAGCCTGAAATCGGCCTGCCGCTGTGGCTGCTCGCCGAGCTGACCTACCGCTGCCCGCTGCAATGCCCGTACTGCTCCAATCCGCTGGATTTCGCCGAGCAGGGCAAAGAG